>Ga0256828_1002771_pt1 | contig 10213 bp, 9 predicted proteins | sample CV88metaG_FD_185993 | JGI IMG/M metagenome (GOLD analysis project Ga0256828, IMG submission 185993) | Hydrothermal vent microbial communities from East Pacific Rise, Pacific Ocean - CV88 | ecosystem: Environmental > Aquatic > Marine > Hydrothermal vents | place: Pacific Ocean: East Pacific Rise... | reverse complement strand
CCCACTAGGACCAGAAAGAACGACCAAACCACGATCCAAACTCAACTCCACCTCATCAAAAGAGATGAGTGATTTTAGGTAGAGACGATTGACCATTACTCATCTCCCCAAGAGAGCTTTTCACGCAGGACTTTGAAGTAGCTATGCTCTTTTTTGTGCAAAAGCTTGGCACTCATGGCTGCCCCTTTGATCACCAAGCGATCTTGGGGGTGTAGACGGTAGTGATCCTGCCCATCAATCATGATCACCAGCTCATCAGGAGAACTCAGCTTGATTGCAAAATCCATCGGCACCACCAAGGGTCGCTGGGTAAGAGAGTGAGGTGCCACAGGGGTCATGATAAAGACCTTGGAGAGAGGATAGACGATGGGACCTCCCAGTGAAAGATTGTACGCTGTGGAGCCTGTGGGGGTGGAGATGATCAGCCCATCCCCACGGTAGGTATTGAACCAGTCATTATCAATCGAGGCATCGAGTTTGATCATGTGGGCAATGGTTGGACGGGTAATCACCACATCATTAAAGGCATAAAACTCATCTCGTCGTCCCTCCTCATGCTCGACATACCCCTCGATCATCATCCGTTCATCCACACGGTAGTTGCCCACCAAGAGTCGCTCAATCATATCATCCACACACTCAATCGGAATATCCGCCAAAAACCCCAAATTACCAGCATTGATCCCCAATACAGGCTTATCAAATCCATAACTGCGTCGTACCAACCCCAAGAGTGTCCCATCTCCCCCCAATGAGACCAACAGATCCACCTCTTGGCACATCAACTCAAAACCAATCCCCTCTAACCCCAGCATCACGGCTGATCCTTGATCCAAACAGACTTCAATCCCCCGATCCTCGAACTTCCCAGCGATTTTGGTATAGAGATCCAACATATCCTCAGAGTCTGGTCGTAAAACAAACCCTACTTTTTCTATTTTACTTAACCTATTTTGCGACACAAGCAACTCCCTTTTTTCAATTTGCGTTAGAATAACATAACTTTTCTTGATCGCCTTTTTATCTGTCAAATTGTCATACTTTTTTTCATCCCAAGAGTATTCCTACTTCTATGCAACAATCTGCTATAATCGCGAAAAATTTTAAACCGTATGCTTTGGGGTGTATGGAATGATAGAGGATAAACAGTGAGAACACACTATTGTGCAGATGTCAATGAGACACATATTGGAGAGAGCGTCACCGTATCGGGATGGGTATCGAGCCGAAGAGACCATGGTGGGCTTATTTTTATTGACCTACGAGACAAAGATGAAGTGGTACAGATTGTTTGTGATCCTGCGGACAATCCAGCAGCCCACAAGCTTGCCGAAGAGATTCGGGATCAGTTTGTATTGATCGTAACAGGAAAAGTGCGTGCCAGAGGCGAGGGGTTAGAGAACCCCAAACTCAAAACAGGTAAAATCGAGATTGTCGCAGACAAACTGATCATCGAGAACCGTTCATTGCCCATGCCCTTTGAGCTAGGGGATGAGAAGGTCAATGAGGAGATCAAACTCAAATACCGATACTTGGAGCTACGCACCCAAAAATCTTATGATATTTTCAAGCTCCGATCCAAAGCGACCATTGCCACACGAAATGCACTCGATGAGTTGGGATTCCTCGAAGTAGAGACACCCATTATTACCAAATCCACTCCTGAGGGAGCCAGAGACTATTTGGTGCCTAGCCGTGTGCATGGGGGAGAGTTTTATGCCTTGCCTCAATCCCCTCAGCTCTTTAAACAGCTTCTAATGGTAGGAGGATTTGATCGTTATTTCCAAATTGCCAAATGTTTTAGAGATGAAGATCTCCGTGCTGATCGTCAACCTGAATTTACGCAGATTGATGTTGAGATGAGCTTCTGTGATCAAGAGGATGTTTTGGCAGTGGGTGAGAAGCTGATTCACTCTGTCTTCAAAAACTGTGGTTTTGATATTCCCGAGAAATTCAACCGAATGAGTTATTCTGATGCGATGGAGTTCTATGGATCAGATAAGCCCGATATACGTTATGATCTTAAGATGGTGGATGTGATTGATATCTTTGAGCGATGTGACAATGAGATCTTCTCAGGTATCGCCAAAGACCCCAAGAAAAACCGTATCAAAGCCCTCAAAGTCCCCAAAGGGGATGAGATCTTCTCCAAACGAGAGATGAAACGTTTTGAGGATTATGTGCGTAAATTTGGAGCAGCGGGTCTGGGCTATTTTCAAATGAAAGCCGATGGTCTCAAAGGACCACTTACCAAATTCTTCACCGATGAGGACATTCAAGCCATCATTGATCGCTGTGAACTCGAAGTGGGCGATGCCGTCTTCTTCGGAGCAGGTAACAAAAAACTGGTATGGGACTACATGGGTCGCTTTAGAATTCACCTCGCTGAGGTGATGGATATCATTCCCAAAGATACCTTTGAGTTCTTATGGGTGCTTGATTTCCCAATGTTTGAGGTCGAAGAGGGTAAAATCAAAGCGATGCACCACCCCTTTACCATGCCCAAAACCGTCGATGGAAAAATTGTCTTTGACGATATTGAGGAGATTGAGTCAATCGCCTACGATGTGGTTCTCAATGGCGTAGAGCTAGGAGGAGGATCGATTCGTATTCACAAAGAGGATATCCAAGCTGAGATCTTCAAGCTCTTGGGCATCTCAGATGAAGAGGCACAAGAGAAGTTTGGATTCTTGCTCGATGCCTTTAAGTATGGTGCTCCTCCACATGGTGGTTTTGCCCTTGGATTGGATCGTATGATCATGCTCATGACGGGTGCTAGCAGTATCCGTGAAGTGATCGCTTTCCCAAAAACCCAAAAAGCACAATGTCTGCTCACCCAAGCCCCCTCAGAGGTGGATCCAGAGCAACTCAGTGAGCTTAGCCTAAGAATTCGTAAACAGATTCAAGCCTAAATTACAAAAAGGAACAACATGTCAAAAAAACTATTTCTTATCATTGGAGCCCCAGGTTCAGGAAAAACAACCGATGCCAGTCTCATCGCACAAAAACATGCCGACAAGATCGTACACTACTCCACAGGTGATATGCTTAGAGAAGAGGTCTCTAGTGGGTCAGAACTGGGTCAAACCATCGAGAGCTATATCTCACGCGGTGCCTTGGTGCCACTCAACATCATTATTGATACCATTATTGCTGCGATCAAAAATGCTCCTGTGGACAATATCCTCATTGATGGATACCCACGATCAGTAGAGCAGATGACAGCACTCGATGAACTACTCGAAAAAGAGGATGATATTGAGTTGGTCGCGACTATTGAAGTGCGTGTCTCTGAGCAGGTCGCCAAAGACAGAATCCTTGGTCGTGCTGCCGATGCCAAACCAGGGGAAGAGCGAAGTGATGACAGCATTGAGGTCTTCTATGATCGTATGAAAATCTATACCGATCCTTTGGCTGAGATCCAAGAGTTCTATACCAACAAAGGATTGCTCCATGTTATCAATGGGGAGCGTACCCTTGAAGTGATTGTTGATGAGATGGATGCTTTTATTTTAAGTAAAATCTAACACTCAAGGCAGAGATCCTGCCTTGAACTAAAAACTCTCTAATAAAATATTCTCTTTATCCAAAATATCCACATTGTTAAGATACTTTAGAGGCAGTGTTGCAGGACGAATACCATAAAGAGAATTCAACTCTGCACACAATGCCTTGCGTCCTCGTGTGGAGTTAATAAACTGCACAATAAAGCGAGAGTCAATATTAACATAAGGTTTCAAACGAATAATTGCCATATAGTGAGGTACCACATACCCCTCTTGACCTTTCTCTACATAACAAGCAATCATCGGATAATAAAGACTGACAATCACATCCCCCTCTTGGGTAATCTGCTTGGCAAGTACATTGGTACTACTCGTCACATCAATCACTTTTCGCTCATCAATAAATGAGATGGGTTCGAGTGAGATCATGGTTAACTCTTTGTACTGATGACTCTTTTTGCTTGACTCTTCCTTGAGATAAGCACCTTTAATAATATTAGCAACCTCTTTTAATTTCATAACTGTTTTCCTTGAATAATCTAAATAATATTGTGTTTATATTGCTTGCTTGATTCTTGAGGTAATTATATAAGGGAAGAGTTTAATATTAATTTAATATTAAGAGAAAACTTTAAATTTTTTTCATAAGCAAAACAAAATATAATACTTTTTATTTAAGTTTTGTTTAATAAATCAAAGGAGTTTAATGAATAACATTTTTAAACAATAGGCAGATGCCTACTGCTTATTAGAGACGCTCAGGCATCTCCTCTTTGAATGCCATGGATTCTGCTTGGGAGAGGATCTTCATCGCTCCCTCATCCATCATAATTTTGGCAAGAAGATTACCCAATTGAGAACAACTCTCTTTGGATGCTCCAATTTTCTTTTCTAAAATTTTGGAACCATCTGGGTAACCAATCATGGATTGAATAGAAACCAAATTCTCTTCAACCGTCACATTAACAGCCACGGGTGCAGAACAGCCTGCCCCAATCTTAGCAATAAAGTCTCGCTCCAAGGTCGAACACAAAAAAGTATCTTCATCATTCAATACTTTAACAACTTCTCGTACTTTATCATTGGCTGAGACAATCTGAATCCCCAAAGCTGCCTGTCCCATAGGAGGAATCATCACAGAGAGAGGAAGCTTCTCCGTATAGGGGATATCTTTGAGCAGATCCAAACGATCAAGTCCAATGTATGCCAAGATAATGGCATCATATTGACCCTCTGCTAATTTTCTAAGTCGGGTATTGACATTACCTCGAAGATCTTTGACCTTAAGATCAGGACGTACTGAGAGCAGTTGCATTCTGCGTCTCAGACTGGTGGTTCCTACCACAGCCCCTTTGGGAAGTGCATGAAATGAAGGGTAGGTATGAGAGAGAAAGACATCGGATTGATCTTGACGCTCTGTAATGGCAGCCAGTTCCAAACCTTCAGGCATGTAACTGGGAACATCTTTGAGGGAGTGTACGGCGATATCGGCATTGCCTGCCAACATCTCATCTTCCAACTCTTTGGTGAAGTGTCCTTTTCCCCCAATGAGTGCAAGAGGTTTATCCAAGACCTTATCCCCCTTGGAGGTGATCTTATTTAACGCCACAGTAATGTGAGGAAAGGCTGCTTCAATTCTCTCTTTGACATGGTAGGCTTGCCAAAGAGCCAAATCACTGGCTCTGGTTGCGATTGTTAACTTATCCAAAAAATACTCTCTATGCTTTATTTTATTAAGTTATCAAAGAAATCTTTGATACGATCAGTTCATTTACTTTCAGATTTTCCAGAAATAAACTCTTTATATTTATTACGAGATTTATCCCATACCCCATCAAAATAAACAGTGGGTGTCCCATTAACCATAGAAGAAGTCGCCATTTCAGTATCTTCTTTTAACTCTTTGGCAATATCCTTTGCATCAATTTGCTTCTCTGTTAAATCCAATTTAAACTGTTCATTCAATTTTGTAACCACTTTGGTTAAATTGGTCTCTCGTGGATTGATCTTAAAATCATACATCTCAATAACTTTGTCAAATTTCTTTTTCTGTTGTTCAATCAACATTGCTCTGGTGATAATATCTGAAACAGGGTGTATCTTAAGAAGAGGGAAGTGATAATAGTACAAGGCAAAGGTCTCTGGATGTGCTTTAACGGCTTTGTAGATCTCAGGTACTTTTTCTTGACAAAAAGGACATTGAGGATCAGAGAAAACCACGATTTTATGCTTGGCATCTTTGTTTCCAGCAAAGAGATGCTTCTCATTATAAATAGAAGGCTTAAGATCAGGCTTTAACTCTTTATGATAATCTTTACCAGTTTTAATATCAATGAGGGTATTGGCAGCAAAACCATCTTTAACAAAAATAGTCTCAGGAACGTTAACTTTATTGGTTACAGTAGGACTTTGTTTAACTTCGGCATGAATATTTACAAAATAAACATCCCAACCTTTTAGATCTTCAGGTGATTTTTTTTCAATAATATCAACACTCTCTACCTTAACCCTTGGACTTTTTACCAAGTGTTTTTTTATATAGTTTTTTACATCCGATTCATTGGAAGCGGCACTAAGGCTTAATGTGGCTACGAGTGTCGCACTCAATAATTTCGACATCAATGACATTGTCATCTCCTTGTTGATTTGGTTTTTTAATATTGGTTTTATTTTTTACCGTCGGTATTGTACCACCAATTTGTAAAAATATCGTATAAAAGAGGGCGATTACTCCTAAAAAATCAGAAAGCACCCCTGGAATAATGAGCAAAATAGCCCCCAAGAAGTAAGAAGTACTCGCATCATGAAAACTTTTGGCATTAAGTTGTCCCAATGCAGCCAACTTCATATTCCCTAAAATTGCCACATGAGCATTCTTGAGTAAACCCATCCCTATTATAAAAGTGGTTACAATCCAAATCACCGTCCATAAAAATCCTATCTCTTCCCCCACACTCAATGAGAAATAGAGTTCCAAGAAAAAATAGGGAATAACAAACAACATTAGGCTAACCTTTCCATAATGATATCCAAAAGATTCTCCAACAGAACAACCTCTTTAATCAATCCATTTCTGGTAATAAGCTCTACTTTACCCTCAGCAATATCATTACCAATTACCACCGCATAGGGAAGACCAATGAGTTCAAAATCTTTCATTTTGGTACCAAATCCTGTTTTTTTATCCGCTCTATCATCCAACAAAACATCCACCCCTTTGGCTTGCAATGCACCATAGAGTTCCTCTGCTACTCTCATCTGCTCCTCATTTTTGGCTTTTGCCACAATGATATCGACTTGAAAAGGAGCTGACTCTTGTGTCCAGATACAGCCTCGATCATCATGACTCTGTTCGATAATCCCTGCCAACAGACGACTCACCCCAATCCCATAGGTTCCCATCACAAAAGGTTCTAGCTTTTGATTTTCACTCAAAAACTCTGCTTTCATCGCTTCGGAATAGGTGGTACCAAGTTGAAAAATATGTCCTGCTTCAATCCCTTTGGTCTGGGAGAGTGATCCTCCACACTTGGGACAGGTACGCTCATCCTCAGCAATGACCTCAACATTGGCACCAAAATCACAACCATCACAAACCATAATGGTATCTTCTCCACTCTCAGCCAAGATCATAAACTCCTTGGAACCTGCTCCTCCGATTGCTCCTGAATCGGCTTCTACCACTTTGAAATCAAGTCCCAAACGGTTAAAGATCTTTTTGTATGTCTCCTCCATCAGGGCAAACTCTCGCTCCATATCCTCGGTGTTGGCATGGAAGCTGTAGGCATCTTTCATCAAAAACTCACGCCCACGCATCAACCCAAATCGTGGACGTACCTCATCGCGAAACTTCCAGTTAATCTGATAGACATTGAGGGGAAGTTGCTTGTAGGATTTGACCGTTTGACGCACCAAGTTGACCATCGCCTCTTCGTTGGTGGGACTTAGGGTAAAGTTGTTTTGATGGCGATCTTTAAATCGCAAAAGTTCACTGCCAAATTTGTCGGCACGCCCCGTCTCTTCCCACAGACTAAGGGGGGTAACCATGGGCAGATGCACCTCATTACACCCTGCTTTGTCCAGTTCATCCTTGACCACTGCACGTACTTTGTCCAGTGTGATTTTGCCCAAAGGTAGAAAATTGTAGAGTCCAGAACCTCCCGATGCCTGAATAAATCCAGCTCGAAGCAACAATATGTGTGAGGTGAGTACCGCATCACTGGGGGCTTCTTTCATCGTGGGTATTAACATCCTAGAAAATCTCATTGTTTATGATCCTTTTTTTAACATATCTAATTGTCGCTTATTATATCTAATGTATCTAACGAGGAGTTAAATTGAGGAGGATAATAAGCACTAATTGGCTACAATATCCCCCTTATAAAAGTCTCACAATCAAAAGGTTTAATAATATGAGTAAGAGCAAAGATTTTTTACGCAGAATAGTTGAAGAGGATTTACAATCAGGCAAATACCCAGAGGTCGTTACACGATTCCCCCCTGAACCCAATGGATTCCCTCACATTGGACATGCAAAGTCTATTAGTATCAACTTTGGAATTGCCAAAGACTATAATGGTCACTGTAACCTAAGAATGGACGACACCAACCCAACAACGGAAGATACTCAATATGTAGAGGCACTGAAAGATGCTGTAGAGTGGTTAGGGTTTAAGTGGGAGGGTGAAGTGCGTCATACCTCAGACTATTTTGATAAACTTTACGCTTATGCTACCCAACTTATTAAAATGGGTAAAGCCTATGTTGACAGCACCAACGAAGAGGAGATGCGTGAACTCCGTGGAACCGTTACCGAAGCAGGAAAAAGAAGTAAATATGCTCAGCGTTCTGTAGAGGAAAACTTAGACCTTTTTGAGCGTATGAAAAATGGTGAGTTTGCCGAGGGAGAGCATATTTTACGTGCTAAAATCGACATGGCATCGCCAAATATGAAAATGCGTGACCCACTTCTGTACCGTATACGTCATGCTCACCACTTTAGAGCAGGAGATAAATGGGCTATCTACCCCATGTATGACTTTGCTCACTGTCTCTCAGACTATATTGAAGGGGTGACACACTCCATTTGTACATTAGAGTTTGAAAACAACCGTGATATCTACGACTGGGTTATCGATACCTTAGGCTTAGAGCCTCCACGCCCCTACCAGCATGAGTTTGCACGGCTTAACATCAACTACACGGTTATGAGTAAACGAAAGCTTTTAGAGTTGGTTGAAAAGGGAAAAGTTAACGGTTGGGATGACCCAAGAATGCCTACCATTGCAGGGCTTAGAAGACGAGGTTACACGCCTGAGTCAATTTTGAACTTTTGTGAGAGCATTGGGGTTGCTAAAGCCAACTCGGTGGTCGATGTAGCACAACTAGAGTTTGCCATAAGAGATGATCTTAATACGAAAGTACCAAGGGTTATGTGTGTGATGAACCCACTTAAAGTAACCATTACCAACTATGAGGGTGCTGAAACATTAGAAGCCCCATACTACCCTCATGATGTACCCAAAGAGGGAACAAGAAAACTACCATTTTCAAAAGAGATTTACATTGACCAAGCAGACTTTGAAGAGAACCCTGAAAAAGGCTATTTCCGTCTAACCCCTGAACAACCTGTACGGCTTAAATACGCGTATATTATTACTTGTAAAGAGGTTATTAAAGATGCTGATGGAAAAGTAGTAGAGATAAAAGCAGAGTATCACTCAGACTCTAAAAGTGGTTCAGACACCAGTGGCATCAAAGTAAAAAGTGCCATTCAATGGGTTGAGGCAAACAAGGCTAAAAAGATAGAAGTAAGACTCTACGACAGACTCTTTAAAACCGAAGCCCCAGAAGGTATAGAAGATTTAAATCCTAACTCTTTGAAAATCATTAAAAATGCTCTGATTGAACCTGCTGTTATTAGTGAAAAGCCTGATGTTCGTTTTCAGTTTGAAAGAGAGGGGTATTTTTATGCTGACCCTATTGATTATACTGATGAAGCACCTGTGTTTAATAAGATTGTAGGGCTTAAAGAGTCTTCATCTAAAAAGAAAAAAGCTCCAAAGCAAGAGCCAAAAGCTCAAACTAAAAAAGTACAAATAGATGGCGAAGTAGTGCCAATGACATCAGAAGAACAAGCACTATTTGACAACTACACCAATGAACTAAAACTAAACAGCGAAGTCGCCAATACCTTGGCTCGTGATGCCAAACTCTCTGCTTTTTATGCAGAAGCTTTAGAAGCAGTTAATAGTCCTGTAGGTATTGCAAATATTGTAAGTAATGAAGTGGCTAGAGAGCTAAAACAAGCAGAGATAAGTGAACTAAAATTCACCCCTGCACAAGTAGCCGAACTCATTAAAATGGTAGACGATGAAATCATCTCAACAAAGATAGCCAAACAGGTATTTGAAGAGATGGTTAAGAGTGGAGCAAACCCAAAACAAATAGTAGAAAGCAAAGGCTTGGTACAGATAAGTGACCCTGCTGTTATCTTGCCTATTATAGAAGAGATTATCGCTAAAAATCCTGAGAATGTGGAGAAGTTTAGAGCTGGTAATACGAAGTTACTTGGGTTCTTTGTGGGGCAGGTGCTTAAGGCTACTAAAGGGAAAGGGAATCCTAAGGTTGTTAATGAGTTGGTCGTTGAGGTGTTAAAAAATGAATCACTATAAAATCTCTTCAACAACTATGTGGTTTGATATAGA
>Ga0256828_1002769_pt1 | contig 10226 bp, 13 predicted proteins | sample CV88metaG_FD_185993 | JGI IMG/M metagenome (GOLD analysis project Ga0256828, IMG submission 185993) | Hydrothermal vent microbial communities from East Pacific Rise, Pacific Ocean - CV88 | ecosystem: Environmental > Aquatic > Marine > Hydrothermal vents | place: Pacific Ocean: East Pacific Rise... | reverse complement strand
ATTTTTCGAAAAGAAAATAGACTTTGACTATATTGCAGATAGCGAAATAGCATCAATTCAAGAGAGTTACAACTATTGTGATAGTTGTAAAAATAGTGAAGAGATTTTAGAGATAGAATTTTAAACTAAAATATAAATTAAATTAGAAAGGATTAAAAATGGCAGTTCCTAAGAGAAGACATAGTAAAACAAGAGCGGCAAAGAGAAGAACACACTACAAAGTAACACTACCAAGACCAATTAAAGATGAAGATGGAACTTGGAGAATGCCTCATAGAATGAACTTAACAACTGGTGAATATAAGAGCCAAGACTAAATATGAGTTCAGTTACAATTGCTATAGATGCAATGGGTGGGGACCATGGTCCAGAACCTATAATTGAAGGGCTAACTCTTGCCCTTGATGAAACTAACTTTAAAGCTATTTTAGTTGGTAATAAAGATGAAATACTATCATACCTTCCTCAATACTATTTAGATGATGATATTGTAGAGATAGTTCATTGTGAAGATGTAATATCAATGAGTGATGCAGCAACAGATGCTCTTCGTCGTAAAGATACATCTATATATCAAGCAGTAGAGTGCGTTCGTAATAAAAAGGCAGATGCAGTAGTTTCAGCAGGACACAGTGGAGCTACAATGACTTTGGCAACTCTAAGAATAGGAAGATTACCCCATGTCAATAAGCCACCTCTTGCTACACTTATGCCAAATAGAAGTTCTCAAAAATCTGTTGTATTAGATGTAGGTGCAGTTACAGATTGTAAACCAAGAAATCTATTTGAATTTGCTGTAATGGGTAGAGTTTATGCAAAAGAGGTTATGGGTATTGTAAATCCTAGAGTTGGCTTATTATCTAATGGTGAAGAAGATAGCAAAGGAAATGAGCTAACAAAAGAGGTATTTCCAATGCTAAAAGAGGTAAAAGGGTTTGTTGGGAATGTTGAAGGTAGAGATATCTTTAATGGAACAGTTGATGTTATTGTAACTGATGGCTTTACTGGTAATATTGTTCTTAAAACAAGTGAAGGTGTAGCCTCTACAATTATTGACTTAATGAAGCAAAATATTAAAAAATCTATTCCTGCTAAAATTGGCGCACTTTTAATGAAAAGAAAAGTATTTACAAACTTAAAAAAGCAAATAGATTATGCTGAGTATGGTGGCGCTCCACTGCTTGGAATTAATGGTTGTGCAATAGTAAGTCATGGTAGTTCAAATGCAAAAGCTATTAAAAATGCAATTTTTCAAGCCATTAAATTTGCAAAATCTGATATTAACAAAAAAATAGAAGAAGAGCTTATAAAACTTAACAGTTAGTTAGGTTACTCCACTCTTCTTCTCTTGGTATCCTTAAAATCAATCCAGCTTTAATTATATAGTTATTAGCTATTCTATCCATATTTGATTTATAAATTTTTTTCCAATACTCTTCTGTTTGAAAATATTTTAGTGCAATTGTTTTTAAAGTATCAAACTCATTAACTCTATGTAGCCAATAATTGCTGTAATCAGGTAATATATTTGGTAGTGTTTCTCTATTTGTAGGCACTTTATTGCTCCTAGTGTTATAATTAATATAATATTGTATTGTTTTTATAAGAAGATAGATAAAAATATATCATTTTGATATGTAGATATTAAAAAATTGTGTAAAAGAAGTATAAGAGGGTGCAGTAGAATTGACCCTCTTTTAAAATATTAGTAGCCTCTTTGATATCTGCGATTTTCTCTCTCTTGGTCATCTTGCTCTTTACCAATCATTGCACCAGCAACTGCTCCACCAGCTGCGCCAATCATAGCATCTCTATGATTACCTACCATTGCACCAGCAACTGCCCCAACAGTAGCTCCAGCTGCTGCTCCTCCAGCAGTATTGCTTATTGCACATCCACTAAAGAAAATTGCACTAAATGCAACTGCTAATGTAGAAATAATTACTTTTTTCATTTTAAACTCCTTAATTTTTATAGCTCTATTATAACAAAAAAAAGTTGCAATATTGTGAAATTTAATAATTAATTGTAAAAAAAGATAATATGTATGAATAAATGGAGTTATTTTGCTATTTCAACACCTTTTGAAGTGTTGAAATAGTGAATTTAAAAGAACTATTAATCTTTACTCTACTTCTGCATCGATAACGTCATCGTCATCTTTTTTTGCATTTGTTTGTTGCTCTGCACCACCTTGATTTGCAGCTGCAGCAGCTTGTGCTATTTTTTGGTTATGAGTATTTAGCTCATTTACTTTAGCCTCAATTTGCTCTTTTGTTGAGTTGTCATCTTTAATTAAAGCTTCTAACTCTTCAATAACTTTTTGTGCTGCTGATTTTAAACCTGCTTCAATTTTTTCACCAAGTTCACTAATTGACTTTTTAGTTTGGTGAATTAAAGCATCAGCTTGATTTTTAACTTCTACTAAAGCTTTTCTAGCTTCATCTTCTGCTTTGTGTGCTTCTGCTTCTTGCACCATTTTTTGAATCTCTTCTTCGCTAAGTCCGCTTGAACCAGTAATTTTAATCTCTTGTGATTTACCAGTTGCTTTATCTTGCGCACTTACTGTAAGAATACCATTTGCATCAATATCAAATGTTACCTCAATTTGTGGCACACCTCTAGGAGCTGGTGCAATTCCACTTAGCTCAAACATACCTAAAGATTTATTATCTTTTGCAAACTCTCTCTCACCTTGCACTACATGTATGCTAACTGCTGGTTGATTATCTTCTGCAGTTGAGAAAATTTGCGACTTTTTAGCTGGAATTGTTGTTCCTTTTTCAATTACTTTAGTTGTTACGCCACCTAAAGTTTCAATTCCAAGGCTAAGAGGTGTAACATCAAGCAATAATACATCTTTAACATCACCTGTTAATACACCACCTTGAATTGCCGCACCTAAAGCAACTACTTCATCAGGGTTTACAGATTTATTAAGCTCTTTACCAAAGAATGCTTTTACTTTTTCTTGAACAAGTGGAACTCTTGTGCTTCCACCAACCATTACAATCTCTTTAATTTCACTTTTGTTTAAACCAGACTCTTTTAAAACTTCATCAATTTTAGTAATTGTTTTATCTACTAAATCTTCAATTAAACTCTCAAATTTAGCTCTTGTTAATTTAACAATTAAGTGTTTTGGACCACTTGCATCAGCAGTGATAAATGGTAAGTTTACCTCTGTTTCATTTGCACTTGAAAGCTCTTTTTTAGCATTTTCAGCTGCCTCTTTAAGTCTTTGTAGAGCCATCATATCAGATTTTAAATCAATTCCATTATCTTTTTTAAACTCTTCTGCTATGTAATCAATTACTCTGTTATCAAAATCATCACCACCTAAGAATGCATCACCACCAGTTGCTAGAACCTCTACAACACCATCACCAGTTTCAAGGATAGTAACATCAAATGTTCCACCTCCAAGGTCATAAACCGCAATATTTTCACTCTCTTTTTTATCAAGTCCATATGCAAGTGCTGCTGCAGTTGGTTCGTTGATAATTCTTAAAACATTTAATCCTGCAATTGTTCCAGCCTCTTTAGTTGCTTTTCTTTGAGCATCATTAAAATATGCGGGAACTGTAATTACAGCATCTTTTACCTCTGTTCCAAGGTGTGCCTCTGCATCCTCTTTTAGTTTCATTAAAATCTTTGCACTAATCTCTTGTGGTGTATATGTTTTTCCATCAATCTCAATTGCACAAGCACCATTTTTATCTACAACATGGTATGGTAATCTCTCTTTTGCCTCTTTTGCCTTCTCTTCATTACACATTAAACCCATAATTCTCTTAACTGAATATACAGTTTTCTCTGGGTTAGTTACCATTTGGCGTTTTGCAGTCTCTCCTACTAAAATTTCACCCTTATCTGTAAATGCAACAATTGAAGGAGTTGTATTTCTTCCCTCTTTGTTTGCAATAATTTTTGCTTCTCCATTTTCATACACAGCCATTGCTGAGTTTGTTGTTCCTAAATCTATTCCAATTGGTTTACTCATTTTATTCTCCTTGTTTAATTTCTGTTATTATACTTTTTATTTTAAATTTGCTTTGCTACTTAAGTTGCTTATTTGCAAGTTGCTACCATAGATGGACGCAAAAGTCTATCTTTTAGTTTATAACCGTTTTGTAATACTTGCACTATCTCTCCGCTTTTATGCTTATTACTTTCCATTTGTGTAACTGCTTGATGGTAATTTGGGTCAAACTCTTTATCGCACTCAACTTCACAAACACCATTTTTTTTCAAAATTGATAAAAGTTGATCATAAGTTAATTGCATACCCTCTTTAATTTTCTCTACAGATTCATCTTTAACCTCTAAATTATCTATTGACTTTAGAGCATTTTCAAATGTATCAAGCACTGTTAAAAGGTCAGTAGCAAAAGACTCATTTGCATAAGCAAGTGCAGTTGCTTTCTCTTTCTCTAACCTTTTTTTGTAGTTTTCAAAATCTGCATGAACTCTTAAAAAGTTATCTTTTTGCTTTGCTAACTCTTCTTGGCACTCTTGTAGAGGGTCAGTTTTGCTCTCTTCTTGGCTAGAAGTTTCAACATCTTCATTGCTAACTTCTTCCTCTACAGGCTTTTTATCTTTAGCCATTTTAGTTACCTCCTTATAAAATTTTAGTGAATTATATAATATTGAGTTTAATTTGTCAAGGTATATTTATATATTTTAACTAAATATAGTTGATACAATATGGCTCAAGTTTATAATAAAAGCCCGAATTATGGATTATTGTGAATTAAAAATTAAAAGTTAAAAATTTAGAATTAAAAGTTATAAGTTGAACTATTCTTGTAAAAGGTATTATAATTTTTAAGTATTTAAAGGTAGTAAAAGAGAATAGTATTTGTTTTTAGAGATTCCCACTTTTGTGGGAATTATAAATTAGGCTACAATAGAACTAAAATTAGTTTCTAATTCCTAGAGCCTCTTTAACTTCATTAAATTTAGCGAAGTCTTTTTTTCTTAAATATCTCATTAATCTTCTTCTTTGACCAACAAGTTTTAATAGACCTAGTCTTGAGCTGTGATCTTTTTTATTTGTTTTTAAATGCTCTGTTAAGTATTGAATTCTATTAGTTAATAGAGCAATTTGAACCTCTGCTGAACCTGTATCTTTTTCGTTTCTGGCAAATTGAGAAATAATCTCTGTCTTTTTCGCCGAATCTAAAGCCATCTTTGACCTCCTGATTGGTATTTGTTTTGAAATGAAATAGTAGCTAAATAAAGCTAAAATATAAATAAATTGATAAAAAATTATGAATAAATCAATATTTTATTTAAAATAGAGTAAAATAGTCCTAATTAATTTTAAGGATTGCAATGTTACTAACTAGAGCAAGTGAGTATGCCCTACTCTCATTAAATGTAATATACAAATCAGATAAACCAATTGGTTCAGAACAGTTATCAAAAGAGTTAAATATACCAAAAAGTTTTTTAGCTAAAATTTTGCAAAATTTAACAAAAGGTAATGTTTTGGTATCTCATAGAGGCGCTCAAGGTGGATATGCATTAAATATTGACCCCAAAGATATATCTTTATATGATATAATTTCACTTGCAGAAGGCAAAAAGCCAACAGTTTTTGATTGTGTAAGTTATTCTGATACATGCCCAAATGGAGCAATTGGAACTTGTGCTATTTCGCCTTTTTTGGCAAAATTTCAATTTAAGATTGATCTGTATTTACAAAATTTAACACTAAAAGAGCTATTAGATGAGCGATGATTTTAACTATGTTTTCCACCTATCACATATAGATTTAGATGGCTATGGATGCCAATATTTAACAACAAAAGTCTTTAAAGATATTAAGTGCTACAATGCAAATTATGGGGCAGAAGTAACAGAGCGCTTAAGCGAAATTTACGATAATATTAAGAGTTTAAAAGTAAATCAAGAGTTAAAACCACTAATTTTAATTACAGATTTAAACCTAACAACAAAAGAGGCAAATGCCCTTGAAAAAGAGGCTCTTAAACTTGGAGCTAAAATTGTTTTGCTAGACCATCACGGCACAGGTAAAAATGCAAGTGAAAAATTTGCTTGGTATTATCTTGATACTACAAAGTGTGCAACTACAATTACATACAATTGGTTAAGAGAGCAGTTCTCTTTTGATAAAAATGAAGAGTATAGAGCTATTGTAGAGGCAATTAATGCAATTGATATTTGGGTAGATAGTAGCAAATATTTTGATTATGGAAGAGTATTGCTTGGAATGATAAGTGGCGCTAGGGAAGTAAATAGAGTTGTATTTGCCAATGAAGATAGAGAGTATAAATTGCACTTAATTGAAGAAGCAAAAAATATTTTAGATAAAACAAGCCTAGATGAAGCACCAATAGAGCTTGATGATAAATTACACTTTATTAAAAAAGATTTCTTTAAAGGCTTAAAAAACGATACTAAAGATAACTTGGTAGCTAGTTTTGTAACAAATATTTTAACTAAAAATAAAGAAGATATGAGTGTAATATTTAATGGCAAAAAAGGAATTTTAACATACTCAACCGGCAACACTTCATTAATTGGAAACAACTTTTTAGTTGAAAATGAGGATTTTGATTTTTATATGGATGTGAACTCTCGTGGAGGCTTTAGTTTGCGCAGTAATAACAAAGTAGATGTTTCTAAAATGGCTGATATAATTGGCAATGGCGGAGGGCATCCAAACGCAAGTGGTGGAAAGATAGAAAACTACAAAGATAACTTTGTATATGCTAAATTTAGAGAGTTTGTGCAAGATTATTTAAACTCAAAGGAGGGTTAATGAGTAAAATTTTAACTATGTTAGAGCTACAACAAAGCCTTAACGATAATACCAACGGAGAGGGCTGGGAGAGAGGCTTAACAAAACAGGGCAAAATTATTAATTGGAAAAGATGTATCTATTTAGAGAGTGCTGAACTTATAGAGAGCTACCCATGGAAACACTGGAAAAATATTGATGCTAAAGTAGATAGAGAAAATGTTAAAATTGAGCTTGTTGATATTTGGCACTTTGTAATGAGCGAGGCTCTAAGAGTTGCTAAATTAGATGGAGTTGATATTGCTAATTTATCAAGCGAGGTAGAAGAGTTAGTAAATCAAGCAGATGCAAAGCAATTAGATGATTACTACAAAGAAATTGAGAGTATTGAGAGTTTTATACAAGAGCTATTTTGTAACTTTGAATTAAAGCAATTTATTGTTAGTTTTATAACTCTCTCAAAAGAGCTTGGTTTAGAGCTTGATGAGCTTTACAAACTATACTTAGGCAAAAATATCTTAAATAAATTTCGCCAAGACCACGGCTATAAAGATGGAAGCTATATTAAAATATGGAATGGCAAAGAGGACAATGTAGTTATGCAAGAGATATTAGATGCAAATGCTAATATAGATGCAAATGGCTTGTATGAAGAGCTTGAAGAGAGATATAAGTTAGCTTAAACCAAGAATATTCATTTTAAATAAATGCTTTAAGGCAAAATCTAATTTTAGCACGAACAAATTTGTTTGTTCAGCTTCTTGGAAACCAGAACTTGTTCTGGTCGTGCAATGCATTGCGGCGAAATCTAATTTTAGCACGAACAAGTTCGCGCTTCCAACAGGAAACCAGAACTTGTTCTGGTTGGGCAATGCATTACGGCGAAGTTTAATTTTAGCACGAACAAATTTGTTTGTTCAGCTTCTTGGAAACCAGAACTTGTTCTGGTCAAAAAGGTATTACGGAGAAGTTTAATTTTAGCACGAACAAATTTCTGCGTTCAGTTATATAAAACAACATTATAAAAACTTTTTAAAAGGAGTAAATATGAAAAGAGTATTAAAAATTTTACCATTTATCTTAATTATAACTTTTTTTTCTGCATGTTCAAACTCTCAACCCACACCTCAATCAAAGCTAGATAGTAACAAAGTAATAATTTACGATATTAAACGCAAAGGTTGCCCAGCGTGTGCATATCAAGAGAGAGTATTTAGGGTGCCAGAAGTAAAAGAGCTTTTAGATAAATATTGCCAAATAATTTATGTAGATGTAAGTGAGCAAGATAAATTACCAAAGAAATGGATGCACACCCACAAAACCCCAACAGTTCACTTTGTGGATGCTAATAACAATAAGCTAATTCCTAGTATTGGAAGTGTATATCCTTATGAGTTTAGAGATGCTATTTTAAAAGCAAAAGCAGAGCTAGACAAAAGAGCTAAGAAGTAAACTACTTCTGCTTTGGCAAAATTACTAATAAACCCGCAATTACAATACTAATCATTCCCATTATTGTCCAAAAATCTGGGAATTTATCACCCAAAGCAGTGCCAATTAAAACAGCAAATAGTATTTGTGTATAAGTTATAGTGCCTACAATTCCAGCTTTTGTTAGGGAGTATGCCTTTGTCATTAAAAGTTGCGATATTGTAGCACTAACTCCTACAATTACAATATATATCCAATCTTCTGCTTTTGGCATAGCAAATTTTGCTATTAAAAAATCTAAGCCTTTTGCAGGAGTAACAAACTCAGCCAAAATCATTAAAATAATTGGTCCAATTGTGCCTATTGCCATAAATGAAAGAGCAATTTGGCGTGTATCGTAATAATTTTTAAGCTCTCTAATAGATGTATAAGCCAAAGCTGCGCCAATACCTGAAAATATTCCAAGCATATCATATTTGCTTAGGCTAAAGCCATCTGGCTTTGCAATTAAAACTATACCTACAAATCCAAATATCAAAGCCAAAATAGCACTCTTTGGTAACTTTTCTCCAAGAAATAGCCATGCAAAAAATGCTAAAAATAGAGGTGAAGTTTTATTATAAGTAACAGCCACTCCAAGTGGAATATGCGCCATTAGATAAAAGTATGCAAGTAGGGCTAAAAAACCAATAAATCCACGAAAAAAGAGCAAAAGTGGCTTTCCACCTTTAGATTTAGTAGGGTGGGTAAAAAGTGCAGTTAAAATAATTGCCACTCCAAATACATTCCTAAAAAAAGTAACTTCAAGAGGAGGCAAACTTTGCGCCAAAACCTTAGCTGCTCCACCCATTAAAGCAAATGTAAGCGAAGAGAGTAACATCAGCAAAATTCCACGGTCTATTGATTTTAACACTTTTTACCTTTTTTAAAATTTGATTGCAATTGTATCTAACTAAGCTTGTATGGGGTTTAATAGGGTCAGGTGTCTAATTTCTAATTTTATCGTCAATAATTTCGATATATATAAGACACCATAGCAGTAGATATGTTTAAATATTTTGCTACTTCTCCTTGAGTATATCCATCTTCTATTGCATTTAGTATGGCTATATTTCTCTCTTGTTTATTGTTTGCTTCAACTTCTATAAAATGTTCATCTAATGATTTAGTTTTTAATTGTTTAAAACTATGCTCTTTTATAACTATTTTTCTTTTTTGTTCATCTTTTAAATTATCTAGCTCTTGTTTGGTTAGCTCTTTTTGCATAAACTCTTGTAATCCAAGATTGCTATATTCATTTAAAAGCCTCGAATGTAAAGCACAACGAATTACTGCCTTTTTATTGATTATGCTATGAAGCAGTGTATATGGATACTCTCCTACACTTTTACTTATTTTTGCCTCTATTGGGTTATGCTCTATATATTTAAACAAAGAATACAAATAATTATCTTCAATAATATAATACGATTTATATCTTCCTTGCCATAAATGACCACTTCGTTTATACTTTTTATTAAAATATATAGCATAGTTAGAGTTTATTTGTCTCATAAACAAAGATAGATTATTAGATGTTGTTTCAACTAATAGGTGGTAATGGTTATCCATTAGGCAATATGCATGAATATTTACTTTATAATTTTTGCAAGATTTACAAAGTATCTCTAAAAATTTATCTTTATCTTGAGACTTTTTAAAAACATTACCTCTCGCAACACCACGATTGATTATATGATGAAACCCTGGTAAATCTATTCTTGGTCTTCTTGCCACTACTTTAACCTTCTGTTAGGATTGTTAGTAAAAGTAGTTTATCTTAAAATTGCTTAAAATTAGAAATTAGACACCTGACCCCTTATTTAAGTAAAAGTAGTGTATCTTAAAATTGCTTAAAATTAGAAATTAGACACCTGACCCCTTATTTTAAAAATTTATCTTTATCTTGAGACTTTTTAAAAACATTACCTCTCGCAACACCACGATTGATTATATGATGAAACCCTGGTAAATCTATTCTTGGTCT
>Ga0256828_1002768_pt1 | contig 10229 bp, 11 predicted proteins | sample CV88metaG_FD_185993 | JGI IMG/M metagenome (GOLD analysis project Ga0256828, IMG submission 185993) | Hydrothermal vent microbial communities from East Pacific Rise, Pacific Ocean - CV88 | ecosystem: Environmental > Aquatic > Marine > Hydrothermal vents | place: Pacific Ocean: East Pacific Rise... | reverse complement strand
TTATCTTTACTCAGATGCTTAGACAGATTAAAATCGTAAAATCTGGAGACACCAAATTTATTGAGGGAGATTTGATCTCTAAAACTAAATTTGCTCAAGAAAATGAGAAAATCATTCGTCTTGGTGGTCGCCCTGCGATTGCTGAGCCATTCTTGGTTGGTATCACAAGAGCTGCGGTCAGTGCTGATAGTATTATCTCTGCTGCATCTTTCCAAGATACAACCAAAGTTCTTACTGAAGCTGCTGTAAGTGCTAAAGTAGATGACTTGAATGACTTGAAAGAGAATGTAATTATTGGTCGTACTATCCCTGTTGGAACAGGTATATACAAAGATCAGGAAGTTATATTTAACAGCGACGAAAATTAAACTCATTGGCATGTGAAATGATTTTTTCACATGCCAATTCTTCCCATTAAAAAAATCAAATATTAATATCTTCTTAAAATAAGCTAACTTTAATCACTTTTTATGTATTATCTCGTGTCTATAATTCTCTAAAGACTATTGTGGTCTTTTAAGGATTAAATTCTACTGGAAAAATTTAAGTAAAAGGAATTGTATGCCTACAATCAATCAATTGATTCGTAAAGAGCGAAAAAAAGTAGTAAAAAAATCAAAATCTGCTGCTTTGAAAGCTTGTCCACAACGTCGTGGTGTATGTACTCGTGTTTATACAACTACACCTAAAAAACCAAACTCGGCTTTGAGAAAAGTTGCAAAAGTAAGACTTACTTCTGGATTTGAAGTTATCTCTTATATTGGTGGTGAAGGTCATAACCTTCAAGAACACTCTATTGTACTAGTTCGTGGTGGTAGGGTAAAAGATTTACCGGGTGTTAAGTATCACATTGTTCGTGGTGCATTAGATACTGCTGGTGTTGCAAACAGAACAGTTGCTCGTTCTAAATACGGTACAAAAAAGCCTAAAAAATAGAGCCAAAAATATTCAAGCTAGCTACAGGACTTTATAAAAAAGTTTTCTAAAGAAACTTTTGGAAAAGTTTTGAGTAAATTTGATAAAAAAAATTGAAGAAGGAAATTTATAATGAGAAGAAGAAAAGCTCCCGTTCGTGCTGTAATGCCGGATCCTGTTTATGGAAGTAAAGTATTGACAAAATTCATAAACAAAGTAATGTTGGATGGTAAAAAATCTGTTGCAGAGAAGATTATATACAGTGCAATGGATATAATCAGTTCTCGCGGTGAAAAATCGGGAATAGATACATTTAATGAAGCTATTGAGAATATTAAACCAATTATAGAAGTAAAAAGTCGCCGTGTTGGTGGTGCTACTTATCAAGTTCCAGTAGAAGTACGCCCAGTACGACAGCAATCTTTGGCTATTCGTTGGTTGATCGATGCTGCTCGTAAAAGAAATGAAAGAACAATGGCTGAGAGATTGGCTAACGAGTTTATGGATGCAGCAAGTGACAAAGGTGCAGCATTTAAGAAAAAAGAAGATACATATAAAATGGCAGAAGCTAATAAAGCATTTGCTCATTATAGATGGTAATAGGAAACTAAAATGGCAAGAAGTCACAAATTAGAAGATGTAAGAAACATTGGTATTGCTGCTCATATTGATGCGGGTAAAACTACAACAACTGAGAGAATTTTATTTTATACAGGTGTTGAGCATAAAATCGGTGAGGTTCATGATGGTGCTGCTACTATGGACTGGATGGAGCAAGAGCAAGAGAGAGGTATTACAATTACTTCTGCTGCAACAACCTGTGAATGGTTGGGTAAACAGATAAACATTATTGACACTCCGGGTCACGTTGACTTTACTATTGAAGTTGAGAGATCTATGAGGGTTCTTGATGGTGCTGTATCTGTTTTCTGTGCTGTTGGTGGTGTTCAACCTCAGTCTGAGACTGTTTGGAGACAAAGAAACAGATATAGAGTTCCTTCTATTGTTTTTGTAAACAAAATGGATAGAACAGGTGCAGACTTTTACGAAGTTGAGAGACAAATTCGTGACAGACTAAAAGGTAACCCAATGCCTTTTCAACTGCCAATTGGTGCAGAAGACAAGTTTGAGGGTGTAATCGATCTAGTTAAAATGAAAGAGATTGTTTGGGATGAAGATGCTGCTATGGGTAGTGCTTATCATGAACAAGATATTCGTGAAGATTTACAAGAGATAGCTGACGAGTACAGAGAAAAAATGCTTGAAACTCTAAGTGAAGTTGAAGGTAATGATGATTTTGCTGAAAAATTCCTAGAGGGTGAAGAGTTTAGTGAAGCTGAGATTAAAGCTGCTATTAAAGCTGCTACTCTTGGTATGGCAATTGTGCCAATGACTCCGGGTACTGCATTTAAAAACAAAGGTGTTCAAACTCTACTTGATGCTGTTGTTGAGTATCTTCCAAGTCCTGTTGAAGCTGAAGCTATCAAAGGTACTTTGATGGATGATGAAGAAAAAGAGGTAATAGTAGAATCTACTGATGATGGTGATTTTGCTGCACTTGCATTTAAAATTATGACTGACCCATTTGTTGGTGTTCTTACATTTATCCGTGTTTACCGTGGTTCACTTGAAGCCGGTTCTTTTGTACATAACTCTACTAAAGATAAAAAAGAGAGAGTTGGTCGTATCGTTAAGATGCATGCTATCAAAAGAGAAGAAGTTAAAGAGATATATGCTGGTGAGATAGGTGCTGTTGTTGGTCTTAAAAATACAACGACGGGTGATACTCTGTGTACTGGTGAAGAAAAAGTTGTTCTTGAGAGAATGGACTTCCCGGATCCGGTTATCTCTGTTGCAGTTGAGCCAAAAACAAAAGCTGATCAAGAAAAAATGGGTATAGCACTTGGTAAACTTGCTGCTGAAGATCCATCTTTTAGAGTTCATACAGATGAGGAAACTGGTCAGACTATTATCTCTGGTATGGGTGAATTGCACCTTGAAATTCTTGTTGACAGAATGAAAAGAGAGTTTAGTGTTGAAGCTGAAGTTGGTGCTCCACAGGTTTCTTACCGTGAGTCTATCAAAGAGGAAGTACAACAAGAGTACAAATATGCAAAACAATCTGGTGGTCGTGGTCAGTTTGGTCATGTTTACCTTAGAGTTAAACCGGGTGAGCCTGATAGTGGATTTGTATTTAACAACGAGATCAAAGGTGGGGCTGTTCCTAAAGAATATATACCTGCTGTTGAAAAAGGTTGTGAGGAAGCTATGCAAAACGGTGTTCTTGCAGGTTACCCTATGGAAGATGTTGAAGTTACACTTTATGATGGTTCGTATCACGAAGTGGATTCATCTGAAATGGCATTTAAACTTGCTGCATCAATGGGCTTCAAAGAGGCTTGTCGTAAAGCAAAACCTTCAATCCTTGAGCCAATGATGAAAGTTGAAGTTGAAGTTCCTGAAGAAAACATGGGTGATGTTATCGGGGATCTTAACCGTCGTCGTGGACAAGTTAACTCTATGGGTGATAGAAGTGGAAACAAAATCGTTGATGCTTTTGTACCACTTGCTGAGATGTTTGGTTACTCAACTGACCTTCGTTCCGCAACACAAGGTAGAGCTACATACTCTATGGAATTTGATCATTATGAAGAAGTTCCAAAAAATGTATCTGAAGAGATTCAGAAAAAAAGAAACGGCTAATAAATTCTCCCCACTCTTAGGGGAGACTGCCAATCCTTCCAATTTTTATTTTATTAATATTTCGCTATAATTGTAAAAAATCAAACTCAACATAGGTAAATTATGAAAAAGATACTTTTTTTATCACTTTTGGCAACAGTTTTATTGGCAAAAAACCCAAATGTTTATTCGGCTCTTGGGGATGTTTTGTATAATAATGCAGATAAGATATCAAATCTTTCAAATCTAAAGAGCTACTCACTAAAGGCATATGAGATTGACAAATATCTGCAAGATTTAAACTCTACCAAAGAGATGGGTTTTAAGATAGAGAAAAAAGACAAGACACAAGATCCTAGACTCTATCTTAAAAAACTAAGAAAACTCTCAAAACAAAATGATGCTTATACAAGAAGTGTATATAAAACATATAAAGAAGCTATCAAAAATGAAAACAGCAGTGTTGTTTCTGATATGATTAACACAGGTTTGCTAGATACAAGAAGTCTCAGAGATGAAATTATGCAATATTATTACAATCATCAAGATGAGATGAGCAGTGATGGTGTTGTTGGTGAGTTTTTGGACGAAGATGCAAAGCTAAAAGAGCAACAAAAAGCTATGAGAAAATACAGAGGCCTTACAAAAGAGCAACTCTTACAACAAAAGATAAGACGATTAAGAGAACAAGATAAGAAAAAACAAGAAGCTATCCAAAAAACATTGGAAGAGGAAGTTGCAAAAGAAAAAGTAAAAATAAGACAAGAGCAGGTTGAAGAGCTTTCAAAATAGAGTTTGGCAAAATGGAGTATTTTTTAAAAAACAAGATTGTTATTTTTAGAGTTTTGGGTATTTTTTTATTGTTAGCGGGTATGGTTATACATTTTTGGGTAACACCAAGAGAGGGTATATCTCAAAACGAATTGGCTGCTGCGAATGTTGCAAGGATGGAAGCGAGTGTAAAAGGTGTTGGTGGAGGTGCAAAAAAATCTCACAAACCAGATACATCAAAGTTTTTGCAGGAGTTTAAAAACACTCAAGAAAAACAAAGAAAATATCTTACAATTTTTGCTATGGTTTTTGGTGCTGTATTTTTGGGGTACAGCTTTTTGGCAAAAAACCGTTCCACTTAGTAGTAACTTTACTTCTTGCGTCGTTAAAGTGGGATAGTTTAGCTGCCTTTGTTGGTAGCTATTAGTACACCCTCCATCATCTTATCAATATCTCCATCCAAAATTGCCGATACATTTGAATATGCTTCATTGCTTCTGGTGTCTTTGACCTGTTGGTAGGGTTGCATCACATAGCTTCGTATCTGATGTCCCCAGCCTATCTCACTTTTTGCTATACCCGCTTCTTTGGCTTTTTTTGCTTCAAGTTCAAGCTCATATAGTCTTGATTTTAACATTTTCATTGCAGTTGCTTTGTTTTTGTGTTGGCTTCTGTCGTTTTGACACTGTACCACTACACCTGTTTTTATGTGAGTAATTCTGATGGCAGATTCTGTTTTGTTTACATGCTGACCACCAGCTCCACTCGCACGGTATGTATCTATTCTGATATCTTTGTCTTCTATGAGTATATCTATATCATCATCAATTTCGGGTGATACCATAACAGAGGAAAAAGATGTATGCCTTTTTGCATTTGAATCAAAAGGGCTTATCCTTACGAGTCTGTGTATGCCGTTTTCAACTTTAAGATATCCATAGGCATTTTCCCCTTTTATCAAAATAGTCACATCTTTTATACCAGCTTCCTCACCAACCTGATAATCAAGCACTTCAACACCAAAACCCCTTCTCTCAGCCCATCTTTTATACATTCTAAGGAGCATATTTGCCCAGTCTTGTGATTCTGTTCCACCTGCACCGGGATGTATGGAGAGTATGGCATTGTTTGCATCACTTTGACCACTGAGCAACATCTCTATCTCCATATTTCTTATAAGAGTTTCAAGCTCACCCGCTTCATCAAAACAGCTTTGTATAGATTCTTCGTCATTTTCCTCTTTTGCCATATCGTAGAGTTCTTTTGCATCGTTTAGAGCATCATTGGCAAGGTTGTATTTGTTTAGTTTTCTCTCTATTTGTGTTTTTTCTTTTTGTACTTTTGCCGCATTTTGTGCATCGTTCCAAAAATCGGTCGAGTTTTGTATCTGCTGTATCTCATCAAGTCGGTTTTGTAGTTTATCAGGCTCGACAACCTGTGTAATATTTTGCATTTTAAGTGATATGTTTTTTAAAAGTTCTGTATATTCATAGTTATCCATATAATTTGCCCTGATTTGTATTGTATAATTACAATTATATTATATTGGGACTTAAAATGAAGATTATCACAACCCCTTTGGAGTTAAAAAAACACCTAAAAGATATTGATAAAAGCATAGGTTTTGTACCAACCATGGGTGCATTACACGAGGGACATCTCTCTTTGATAAAAAAGGCAAAAGAGCAAAATGAGTTTGTAGTTGTATCTATATTTGTTAATCCTACACAGTTTTTAAAGGGTGAAGATCTGGATAAATATCCATCCAAAGATGAAGCAGATAAAAAGATATGTTCGTATGCAGGTGTAGATATATTGTTTTTGCCCGGTATCGCAGATATATATACAGATGATGAAGTGAGCATACAGGCACCAAAAGTGAGAGGTTATATCCTTGAAGGGTGTTCAAGGGTGGGGCATTTTAACGGTGTGTTAAGTGTTGTTATGAAACTTTTAAATATGGTCTCTCCAACCAGAGCATATTTTGGCAAAAAAGATGCCCAGCAACTCTACCTTATATCGTTGATGGTCAAGCAGTTTTTTATGGATGTGGAGATTGTCGCAGTAGATACACTCAGAGAGAGTGACGGTTTGGCAATGAGTAGTAGAAATGTATATCTTGATACACCACAAAGGGTGGAAGCACTCAAGATATCATCATCACTGCAAAAAGCATCATCTATGGTTGCAGATGGAATAACAGATGCACAAAAGATAAAAAAACATATGAGAGAGATACTCTACCCGCTGGATATTGTGTATGTAGAGATTGTTTCAAGAGATTTTGTTCCCCTTAGTGAAGTAAAACTATCAGATACAATCATCTTGGTGGAGGCAAAAGTGGCTGATACAAGGTTACTTGACAACATTTGGCTTTAGATAGCCATCTTCTACCATTATATCTATCGCTTTTTTAAATACAGGTACGGCAGTCTGTGAAGCAAACTGGCTTATCTGAGGTTCTCTTACTACAACACCCATAGTGTATTTGTGGGTGTTGTCATTGACAAATCCCAAAAAGCTGGTATTGTATCTCTCTACATATTTACCCTTTTCAACCATGTGTGCGGTACCTGTTTTGCCACCAACATAAAGCCCCGGTGTTATTGTTTTTTTACCAGTACCCTCTTGTACGGTTTTTATAAGTACTTTTTTGACTCTTGAAGCGGTAGAACTTTTGATAACCCGTACAGGTTCTTCGTTTTGTATCGGTATTTTATGGTTAAATTCATCTATAAAACTATCTACTATTTTTGGATTTACCATTTTGCCGTTATTATTAAAGACACTGTATGCACGAAGCAGTTGCATAAGGTTTACTCTGATGCCGTATCCGTATGCGGCGGTTGCTTTGTATATCTCATTTTCCAGCCTTATTGCAGAGGGGATTGAGCCTTTTTTTTCATATATAAGGTCTCTGGTTGACTTTTTGCCAAAACCAAAATCTTTTAATCCTGTATAAAATTCACTTCCTGAGAGTTTTTGTGCAAGTTGTGCTATACCTATGTTTGATGAATGCACTATGATGTTTTCTGCACTCAACCAAGCATATCTGTGTTCATCAGTTATAACTTTTCTACCAATCTTAAAACGACCGTTGTGTGTATTTACCAAATCATAAGGGTTTATAAGATTTTTATCCAAAAGCAGAGAAAAAGTGATCACCTTCATAACACTGCCCGGTTCGTAGCTATATTCAATCATACCGCTGTTTAGTGATGGATAATCACTTCTTTTTATAGCTTTTGGCAGATACCTGTTTGAACTTGCCATACTCAAAACTCTTCCGTTTGTTGAGTCCATTATGGCTATCATCACCTCTCTTGCTTCAAGTTTGTTTTTCATCTCAGAACACATTCTCTCCATCTTTATCTGCAAAGCAATGGGGATGGAGAGTTTTATATCGAGTCCGTCTATTTTATTTTTTGAAAAACTATCTTTGTTGAGGATTATATAGCTGTTTACATCTCTGTAACCTCTGCTTAGAGAGTCCTGTCTTGGTGAGAGTTCTTCATCAAATCTTTTCTCCAACCCTTTTACACCGTTTACATGGGTATATCCGTCATCTTCTGTTTTGTGTGGATATCCCAAAATAGGGGTAAGAAGATCTTTGTAAGGGTATATTCTGCTCTCACCACTCTCAATTATACTAAGACCATGAACCCTTTTTATCCCTGTTTTTGGATCTTTTATAGCTCTGAAAACTTTGTATCTTCTTAATTCATAAGAGAGTTTCTTTAGGTATTGTGCCTCTTTTTCAGGTATGTTATAGCTTAGTACCACTACACCTTTTTTAGATATCTTTTTAGATATTTTTTTTGTATCTATACCTGAATATATACTAAAAAGCTGTACAAAAAGCTCCCTTTTTTGCGGATCTATATATTTTGTGTTTAACATAGCTTTATATAGTTTTTGTGTGGTGGCAATGTGAAAATTATCTGCTGAGATGATATCTCCCCGTTGAGCTTTGGAACTCTCCTTCGCATACAAAGAGGGCATATGTCTTGGTTTTATTATATTTAGGAGCATTACGCTCAAAAATATAAAAAATCCCAAAGCCAACAGGGAATAGAGTAAAAATATTTTTTTGCTTTTGTTTTGGTTGAGCATCAAATTAGAGTTGGGTTCTGCTTATCTCTTTATAAGCATTGAGTGCTTTGTTTCTTATCTCAAGCATAAGTTTCATACTTGTTTCCGCTTTTGAGATTGCAAGTGCGGCTTGGTGTAGATCTTTGACCTGACCGGTTGCCAGATCACCAATAGCTTTTTCACTGTCTTGTTGTATCTCATTCACTTCATTTAGGGCAGATTTTAGTTGTGTGGCAAAATCTTTTGATGTTGTTATATTTTCAAGTTTGTCTTTTTCTTTTAGTAAGTTGGCAGTTGATGTACCCAATACACTGTTAATACTACTCATAACCTAATCACCTTTATTGCAACAAAGATATAGCGGCATTTGCCATATCTTTTGAACTTTGAAATGCAGCAACATTGGCTTGATAGCTTCTTGTTGCTTCTACCAAATCGGCCATTTCCACCACAGGATTAATATTTGGGTATGCAACATATCCGTTTGCATCTGCATCTGGGTGGTTTGGCTCATATTTCATATTTGGTTTTGAATCGTCTCTGACAATTTTATCAACCAATACACTCATTATAGCAGGATTTACCTTTTTACCTGCTTCACCCTCATCCAAAGGGTCTGCATAGTTTGCACTTTTTGTCATAGAATTTAGTGCTTTGTTGAATTGGTCGTTAAAATTTATCGCTCTAAAGACAACCTCTCTCCTTCTGTAGGGTCCACCCTCTTTTGTTCTTGTTGTTTGTGCATTTGCTATATTGCCAGATATTGTATTTACTCTTACTCTTTGAGCTGAGAGACCATATCCGCTTATATCAAAACTGCTTAGAAAATTACTCATCTTAGTTTACCTTTTGTGAAGCCTCTATAACACTTCTAAAAATCATAGTATCTTTTTTGTTCGCTCGTATAAGGGCATTGAACATCACTGAGTTTTTGCTCATTTGTGTTGTTTCTACATCTATATCAACAGAGTTTCCGTCGTTTCTTGCCATCTGACCATCTCTAAAATATATGGTTGGCTCAAAATCTTGATCTATCTCTTTTGCAGATATATGTTTTGGAGATGTTATTGCCATCTCAAGTTTGTTATTGTCTTTTTTCAAAATTTTTGCCTCTTTTTGAGCCAAAACATCTTCAAACCTTATATCTCTTGGCTTATAAAAAGGGGTATCTGCATTTGCTATATTTGATGCTATCATATCTTGTCGCATAGCACGGTAATCGAGTGCATCTTTTATAAGGTCATGTGTACGAGATATTTGGATAGACATATATACCCTTTACTTTTTTAACTTTTGTAAGCAATTATAGTTCCAGTTTGCATCTCTTACATTATGAATAATATTTAGAATCGGGCTTCAACGACGGAAGCTAAAAAATAGAATTTTTATCAGAAAATTAGTGAAAATTTGTGTTTTTAAGTCAGGTTTCAAAAAAAAGAGTGTACACTGCTTTTTAAGGTTACTAGTGTAACTCACTAATTTTATTAAAGGAGTTCTTATGAAAAGAGCTGGTTTTACAATGATCGAATTGATCTTCGTTATCGTTATTTTAGGTATTTTGGCAGCTGTTGCCATTCCAAAACTTGCAGCTACTCGTGATGATGCTAAAGCATCTACTGAAGTTTCTAACCTTGCAACATGTGTAGGTGATATGGGTAGTAAATATACTGCTGAGGGTAATATCAGTGATATCAACTCAAGTTCAGCTTGTAAACAACTAGAATGTTTTACAATCGCAACTACAACTGATGGTAATATGACTATTGGTA
>Ga0256828_1002767_pt1 | contig 10233 bp, 7 predicted proteins | sample CV88metaG_FD_185993 | JGI IMG/M metagenome (GOLD analysis project Ga0256828, IMG submission 185993) | Hydrothermal vent microbial communities from East Pacific Rise, Pacific Ocean - CV88 | ecosystem: Environmental > Aquatic > Marine > Hydrothermal vents | place: Pacific Ocean: East Pacific Rise... | reverse complement strand
AGGAGAGGCTTCAAAATAAGAAGCCCTCTTGCTATACTGCGTAGTATGTCGCCTTAGGGTGATGTACTACCAGTGCTGTGGTACTCTGTTCAGGGTGAATCTGAAATGTTTCACTCAACTCAATACCAAACTCTTCAGGTTTGAGTAGGTCAAAAATTGTACGACTCTGTTCCAAATCGGGACAAGCAGGGTAACCAAAAGAGTAACGTGCTCCATGGTAACGGTTCATACGTACATCACGTAGTGTTGCCCCCTCATCTTCACGTAAAATACCCAAATCCATACGAATCTGCTTATGTGCTACCTCAGCTAAGGCTTCGGCTAATTCTACTGAAAACCCATGTACCATATTGTACTCTAGGTATTTTCCAGCATCATACAACTCCTTCTCATAAGCAGAGAACTTCTCTCCAGCACTCACACACGTCATAGCCAATACATCGTGTCGTTCGTGTCTAAAGAAGTCACTTAATGCTCTATGGGGTTTACGCCCTTGTCGTGGAAAAGTAAACGAACCAATGGCTCGCTCTTTTACCACATCAAATGGCTCTTTGTTGGCATTAGCATCAACATTCCACCCCTCTGATTCATCAAAAATCAAAAGAGTCTGGTCACTGCTTCGTACAGGGTAGTATCCATAAATAATGGTTGGTTCAAACAGCTCTTTTTCAAGAAACTCTCTCTTTAGACGCTCATACGCAGGGTAGACGGTATCCTCTAAGAGTTTCTGATACGCCTCTTTCTCCATCCCTTTAGACTTATAGCCCCAATGGAATTTAATCACCGTACGCTGATTGACCCATTGAAAGATACTCTCCAAATCAAGTGCCTCTTTTTGCAGTACACGTCGTCCCCAAAAAGGTGGGGTAGGAATCTCCACAGGCTCTGGCATCTGTATCTCTTCAAAAGGAGGAATAACCACTTTTTTCTTCACGACCTCTTTACGCTCAACCATATCACCAGCGAGCCTAGTATCTAACCCTACACTTGGGTCTTCATTGTACTTCTCAATACGACTCATCGCAATCACCCCATCAAAAGCATCACGACAGTAAAAGATAGGACCTTTGTAGATTTTACGACAAAAATCATCCACAAAACTTCGTGTCAGTGCTGCCCCACCTAAAAGAACAGGTGTCTCTATACCTTGAGATGCCATCGTCTCTAAGTTCTCTTTCATCACTGCTGTGGATTTGACTAAGAGTCCACTCATACCAATGGCTTGAATACTTCGGTTTTTTGCTACTTCCAAATACTGCTCTAAGTCACACTTAATCCCAATATTGACCACCTTAAAGCCATTGTTACTTAAGATAATATCTACAAGGTTCTTCCCTACATCGTGGACATCACCCTTAACTGTACCAATAACCAGTGTGGTATCGGTCTCTTTCTCTTGTTTGGTAAGGTAGGGGTTAAGATAATCTACGGTGGTTTTCATCGTCTCTGCACTTTGAAGGACAAAAGGGAGTTGCATCTGTCCTGAACCAAAAAGTTCCCCTACGACCTTCATCGCATCAATGAGTATCTCATTGACAATAGTATCGGCTGGAATATGGTGACGTGCCTCCTCTACAAGAGGAATCATACGCTCTTTGTCCCCATCCATCAGGAGTTTTTTAATCTTCTCCTCATCACTCATCGCCTCATAGGCTTCATCTGCACCAGCATCTTCTACCACAGCATCAGCAAAGTGGTCAATAAATTTAAAGAGTGACTTCTCATCTGGGCTAAAGAGTAACTCTTCACAAATGGCAATATCTTCTGCACTCATCTTTGCTAGAGGAATAATGTGTTTAACATTAATAATCACCGAAGTCATCCCTGCTTGAATACAGTGGTGTAAAAAGACCGAATTGAGGTAAAATCTAGCATTTTTCTCAAGCCCAAAAGAGATGTTAGAGAGTCCTAGTGTCGAACCCACTTCAGGATACATCTGATGAAGCTCTCTAATGGCTTCTCTTGCGTGAAGTCCTGCGAGTCTATCCTCCTCTTCTCCTGTACCAACGGTGAAGGCGAGCATATCGAACATCAGGTTTTTAGGCTCAATGCCGTGTTGATGAACAGCCAAGTCATACATACGTTTAGCAATACGTACCTTAGACTCCTTATCTCTTGCCATCCCCTCTTCATCAATCACCAAACAGACAAGTACAGCCCCATACTTCTTTGCTAAGTGACAATACTCAGCAAACTTCTCTTCACCATCTTCAAGATTTGTTGAGTTGATAATGGGCTTTCCACCAATACACTTTAACGCCTCTTCAATGGTATTTGGACGCGTAGCATCTGGCATAAGAGGTAGAGGAATCTTTTGGTTATACAACTCCATGACAGCACGCATATCTTTAGCACCATCACGCCCTGCAAACTCTACGTTGACATCTAAACAGTGTGCCCCATCACGCACTTGTGCTTGTCCTACGGTAAGGGTTCCCTCATAATCACTGGCTAAAATAAGCTCTCTAAAGGCTTTAGAACCTGTCGCATTACTACGCTCTCCTATGAGCAGAGGGGCTGGTTCTTGAAAGAGTTCCGTGGTGTTAAAAAGAGAAGCAATACTTGGGGCTATACTTCCCGTAGGCTCTTTGGGTTTTATGCAACTGACTGCTTTTTTTAACGCTTGAATATGCTGTGGCGTTGTCCCACAACACCCCCCTAAAAAACTCACCCCATCAAACGCTGTAAACTCCAACTGCTTTTGGGTAAACTCATCAGGTCCCATTGGGTAGTAGGTGTAGCCTCCACGGTTTTGAGGCAACCCAGCATTGGCATGAAGAGAGATAGGCTTATGCCACAACTCACTGAGTGTTTTGAGGTGTTTTTTCACTTGGTCTGGTCCTGTACCACAGTTAAACCCTAAAGAGAGAATATCAAATGGCTCTAAAATAGTGACAATGGTTGTCGCATCAGTACCAATAAGCATACTACCACTGAGTTCAATCGTCACAGAGACCATAATAGGAAGCTTTACCCCCCTACTCTCATTAGCATCTTGACACGCATGAAGTGCTGCTTTAATCTGCAAAGGGTCTTGACACGTCTCAAGTAAGAAGATATCACACCCTCCATCAATCAACCCCTCAGCGACTATCTTATACCCCTCATACATCTCATCGTAGTGAATATGTCCAAGGCTAGGGAGTTTGGTTCCAGGTCCAATGGAGCCTAAAACAAAACGAGGCTCTTGGGGTGTGCTATACGCTTCGCAAATCTCTTTTACTAGCATCGCACCCTTTTTAGAGAGTTCATAAGCACGTTCACCCATATCGTACTCATCTAGTACCCATGGCATCGTTCCAAAAGTGTTGGTCTTAATGAGGTCTGCACCAGCCATTGCGTAGCGTTTATGAATACGTTGCACAATCTGTGGTGCTGTATCAATGAGCAGTTCATTACACCCCTCTTGATTGTTACCTTTTAAGTCAATCCAAGCCTCAGCAGGAATTTCAAGGTCTTGTAGTTGTGTACCCATGGCACCATCAATAACTAAAATACGCTCTGTTAAGAGTGATTGAATTCTTTCTGTAATAGACACAAAATACCCCTTCGTATGATTCTGTAATTGTAGCAAACTCTCAAAGAATTTTCATTAAAACCCAATGGATACACAGCTTATAAGGTTGCAAAAGATATGATTACAGAGTAATATACATTTAAAAAGCTAAACTCATTGTGAAGTGAGGACAGAAAATTATGGGTCTTTTTCGAAAGATTGCCAGATTGCCACAGTATATTCGAACGTATAAAACTCCTATACTCATGTGCTGTGGCACATCTCTCTTGGTCTGTTTTCTTTAAATGTATCAATTTTATCTGGAGAAGATTATGGGAAAAACTGTTACAAACACCCTGACTGGTGCATCATTTACACAACCTGAACCAATTGATGAAGAGATTCCTTTTACAGGAGGGGTGATGATTACCGAGACTGATACTTCTGGTATTATCACCTATGCAAACCGTCGTTTTAGAGAGATGACTGGTTATACCAATGAAGAACTCATTGGCTCACCTCACTCTATTAACCGACACCCCGATATGCCCAAAGCTGCCTTTAAAAGTATGTGGGAAGCGTTAAAAACAGAGAACTACTGGGAGGGGTATATTAAAAATATGAACTCCAATGGAAAATACTACCTTGTGGTTGTCTGGATTAAACCCAAACTAGATGAAGATGGTAATATTATCGGTTATATTGCAGGACGAAAAACCCCAGACCCAGATGCAGTGAAACAGGCTATGAAGAAGTATAAAGAGATGAAAGATGCCGAAGTGTAGGCACCTTTTATCTTCGTTTTAAGAGTCGCATTAAAATCGCTTGTAGCTTTCGCCATGCCCGAATCTCCATAGCAGGAAAACCTGCATAGGTTTTTCCTCCCTCTAACGATTTGGTCACACCACCCTTTCCAGCAATGGTGGCAAAAGCACCAATGTCTAAGTGTCCTGCTGTGGCACTCTGTCCACCCATCACCACATTGCGTCCAAGAGTCGTTGAACCAGCAAGTCCAACTTGTGCTGCCATAAGCGTATGCTCTCCCACATCACAGTTGTGTGCAATCTGTATAAGATTATCAAGCTTCGTCCCTCTTCTAATACGCGTTGTACCAAAAACAGCCCTATCAATGGTACAGTTTGCACCAATCTCTACATCGGACTCAATGAGAACATGACCATTTTGGTAAATCTTAATATGCTCTCCTTGCTTCGTGTGAGCAAAACCATATCCATCACACCCAATAACACTTCCAGCGTGGATAATCACATTATTTCCAATGATGCTATGGTGGTAGAGTGTGACATTAGGATAGAGTATGGTATGGTCACCTACACTCACACCATCACCCAGATAACACCCTGCCATAATGGTTACACCTTTTCCTAAAGTAACCCCCTCTCCAAAACGCACACTCCTATCAATACAACACCCCTCTTCTGCCTCAACACTCCCCTCATTGATTGTAGGGGTATAGGCAAAAAACTTAGAAGCATAGGCTAAGTGAAGATAGGGTTCATCGGTAATAAGAGCAATGGTTGTAGAGGGAAGTTTTGAGGCGTATTGTGCTTCAATCAAGACAGCACCTGCTTGGGTATGTGGGAGTTCACTCAAATATTTTTTATCACTAAAAAAACTCAAATCTAAAGAGGTTGCCTCTTTGAGGGTGTGAATCCCCTCAATAGGAATATCTGCTCCATCAAAAGAGAGCTTTAACTGTTTTGCAATCGTTGAGAGGTTATATCTCATATCAATCCTTTTCAGAGGTAGAGAGTCACTGACTCTCTAAGGTACTATCGCTCTATGGCAACCACACCACCACGCACAACCTCTACTGGGTTGTAGCGTTGAGATGCTTCAATGAAGTGTTTAATACGCTTTGGCTCATCTGCTACCATCACAATAATCATATCTTTACCCACATTGACCACACCACCATTATAGGCAGCTGAAAGCACAGAGATATCAGCCAAGTTCTCAGCAATAGGAAATTTCGCTAATACCATCTCTTTTTCAACCATCTCTTCATGTTCTATGACCTTATAGACAGGAATAAGCTTATGGAGTTGTTTGGTAATCTGCTCCATCACTTTTGCACCACCATTGGTTGCAATGGTAATGTGTGACATCTCAGAGTGAGGAATAGGTGCTACGGTAAGGGACTCAATGTTATATCCACGCCCTGCAAAAAGTGCTGTTACCCTTGCTAATACAGAGCTTTCATTCATCACTACCACAGAGATAACACGTCTTTCATTGGTTGGTATATGCATCTTATGCCTCCTCTTTTGTGATTTCAGGAAGCATCATATTAAAGAGTGCGCCACCTGCTGGTACCATTGGTAAAACATTTTCAAAACGGTTGGTTTGAACATTCATAAAACAGACTTTATCTTGTTTAATAGCATCTTTAATGGCTTCATCAAACTCTGCTTTGGTTGTTACATCATACCCAATCCCTCCACACGCTTGGGCTAAAGCTTTAAAGTTAGGCTGGAAGGTTAAATCTGTCTCTGAGTAACGCTTCTCATAGAAGAAGGTCTGCCATTGACGTACCATTCCTAAGAAGTGGTTATTTAAAATGAGGTTAATCACTGGTATTTTATACTCAGCAGCCGTCACTAACTCTTGCATATTCATCAAAATAGAGCCATCACCAGTTACATTGACAACCGTCTTTTCAGGGAAAGCACGTTTTGCACCCAATGCTGCTGGAAAACCAAAGCCCATCGTTCCCAATCCACCAGAGTTAATCCACTGGCGAGGTCTATCAAATGGAAAGTGTTGTGCTGCCCACATCTGATGCTGTCCTACATCTGAAGTAATAATAGCATCTTCACCAATAAGTTCACCAATACGCTCAATCGCCCACTGAGGCTTAATGACCTCATCTGAGTCTACATACGATTGTGGGTGAAGGGAGTCATAACGGTTTAAGATATTTCTCCACGCACTATAACGCTCAGGGTTCACATCGTCTAGTTGAGGAAGCATCGCTTTGAGTACCTCTGTTACATCACCGACAATAGGGTAATCAACATCTACTAATTTTCCAATATTGGCTGCATCAATATCGACATGAATAATATCAGCATACTTTGCAAACTCTGAGAGTTTACCAGTAACCCTGTCATCAAATCTAGCACCCAAAGAGATAACCAAATCGGTCTCACTCATTGCCATATTTGACGCATAGTTTCCGTGCATTCCTAGCATACCCATCAAAAGAGGGTTCTTTGCACCCATAACACCACGAGCCATCAAAGTCTCTACGGCTGGAATTTGTGTCTTTTCTGCCAACTCACGTACCAACTCATAAGCATTAGAAAGTACCACACCCCCACCAATATATAAAAGAGGTTTTTTTGCTTTTTTAATCGCCTCTACTGCTTTTTCAATCTGGCGTTTATTCCCTTTATAGGTTGGTTTATAGGTTGGAATATTGACACTATCAGGGTAGACAAACTCTCCAATTTCTACGGTGATATCTTTAGGAATATCTACCAATACAGGTCCAGGACGTCCAGAACGTGCTAAGTAGAATGCCTCTTTTAAAATACGGGGTAACTCCTCTAAGGTACGCACTAAAAAGTTGTGTTTGGTACATGGACGTGAAATACCCACAGCATCAATCTCTTGAAATCCATCTGTTCCAATGAGTGCTAAGGGTACCTGTCCAGAGATAACAACCATAGGGATTGAATCCATATAGGCTGTTGCCAATCCTGTAACGGCATTGGTAAAGCCTGGACCAGAAGTCACCATTGCTACACCCACTTCTCCCGTTGCTCTTGCGTAACCATCTGCTGCATGAACCGAAGCTTGCTCATGACGATTGAGAATATGCTCAAATCCATTCTGTTTATAAATCTCATCATACACATGCATGATAGCACCACCAGGGTATCCAAAAACAGTCTTTACACCCTCAGCAATTATCGCTTCACACACCATTTGTGCGCCAGACATTTGTGCCATTATAGACTCCATTATTATGTTTTTCTTTGATTATATCTAAAAATCATTAGAGTGTTCTTTGTCAAAAAAAAGCGATTTCCCACATTTTTGTGACATTTTTCCGTTATACTCTCGTTATGGAGTGACTGTGAACTCATGGTAGCAGTGACTCCTATATCATACACTAACCATAACGAAATTTATTCGCCTTATTCATTCCTCCCTTTTGAATCTTTCTATGGTTAGTGTCTGTTCTCTAAACAGCTCTCTAGGGCTATCCCCTCTCTTAATCCATCATCAATCACAACGGATACCTCAACCTCTAAAAGTCTATAAAATGCTTCAAAGAGTAAAATACCCACAACAATCAATTCCCATCGTCCTACACCCACAGCCTCTTCTCTCTCTTTTTCACTCATACCAAAAAGGGTTTTCATTGCTTCAAAGAGTGCAGAGTGAGGAAGCAAACATCCATTCACTTTTGAAGCATCATAGGTCGCATAAGAGAGTCCTAAATAGAGAGATGCCACGGTTGTAGGTGTTCCTGAAGTGGCTACAAGCATAGGTATTGTTTCTATCTTTAAACTCTCCACAAAAGCCTGCATTGGTAGCAGAAGATTAGAGAGTGCCTCCTCTAGGGCTATCTGAGTAGGATACGATTCAGCAACGGTAACAATCCCCAAAGGGAAACTCTTTCGTATCACACCTTGAGGGCTCACCCAACTCATCTCCGTTGAAGCACCTCCAATATCTAACTGCATATAAGAGGCGTAGTGAAGCCCTAATGCCTCTAGACGCATCTTTACAGCCAACTCTGTTAACCTTGCCTCTTTATCCCCTGAGATAATCTCAAACCTCACACCTGTGTGTCGTGCAATCTCTTCTAAAATATGGGTAGCATTTTGAGCTTGACGAATTGCCTCAGTGGTATATGCCACCACACGCTCCCTCTCAAACCCCTCAATCTGAGCTATTGCCTCTTGCAGTGCTTCAATCACTCTTTGTGTTGCCAAAGGAGAAATCTCTCCACTCTCCACTAACCCCTCTGCTGTCTTCACACCCTTCTCAAAAGAGAAACGTACCTCTTTTGTCTCACATACATAATGCAGAAGACGTAGACTATTTGAGCCTAAATCAATGGCTACCATTAATGCTCTTCTTTAAAAGTGAAACCACCCTCTTTTAACTTTTGACGAATACACATCTGGTCCTCTACCCCTTTGGTCTCCAAAGAGACAGAGACATTTGCATCGCCAAACTCTAAATCGGTTGAAGTTCTATCATAACCAATTTGGACAATATTCGCACCCACTTCAGCCAAGAGGTCTGTTAAGTGTTGCAATGCACCTGGTTTATCTACCAGTGTTACCAGTAGTTTCATCTTTCGTGCTGACTTCATAAGTCCCTTCTCAATAATTAAAGAGAGCATCGTCACATCAATATTTCCACCACTTAGCACAATACCTACTTTACTCCCTTTTGGAAGGTCAATCTTACCATGCATTAACGCAGCCACACCCACAGCACCAGCGCCTTCAACCAAGAGTTTCTGCTTCTCTAATAAAAAGAGAATCGCTGAGGCAATTTCATCTTCACATACCCCTTGAAAATCATCAACATAGGCTAAGATATGCTCTAAGGTAATAGTAGAGGTATCACGCACAGCAATTCCATCAGCAATAGTACGTACAGAAGTGGTATCAATAGCATTTTTCGCTTCATAAGAGAGTCGCATAGCTGGTGCGCCATCAGAAGAGACGGCAATAAGACGACTCTTTGGGTAGAGTGACTTCATGGCTAAACCAATCCCTGAAATGAGTCCTCCTCCTCCAACAGGTACAACCACACCATCAAGTGCTACCTCTTCAAACATCTCTAATGCAATGGTACCTTGTCCAGCAATCACCTCATCATCTGTAAAAGGGTGAACAAAGGTAAAGCCCTTCTCCTCTCCATAGGTCACAGCGTACGCATACGCCTCATCATAGTTACCCCCATGCAAAATCACCGATGCACCAAACTCTTTAACCCCTTGAATTTTAGTCAAGGGTGTAGACTCAGGCATGACAATGGTCGCTTCAATCCCAAAATATTTTGCTGAAAATGCCACACCTTGTGCATGGTTTCCTGCACTCGCAGCAACAACACCCCCTCTAGCACCAGACTCTACTAAGGAGGCAATTTTATTAAACGCACCTCTTAGTTTAAACGCACCCGTACGTTGTAGATTCTCTTTTTTTAAATAGACCTCATAACCACTCATCTCTGAGAGGATTGGTGCATAAGAAAAAGGAGTACGATGTACCACACCCTCTACTCTTTCATACGCTTTTTGTATACAGTTTAAGTCAAGCATTATCTTTCCTAGATATTATAATGCTCAAATTATATCAAAATAAAGGATAATCTATGGAGTGTGAATTTCCAACCATCAACAGTAACAAAGAGGAGATGAGAGAGATTTTTAATCGTGTCAAAACCATTGCCGTCTTAGGACTCTCTCCAGACAACACCAAACCAAGCCACCACGTTGCTGAGTATCTTCAAAGTGTTGGGTATAAAATTGTTCCTGTCTACCCAAAACACGATGAGATTTTAGGAGAAAAAGTCTACCGTTCATTAGCAGAGATTCCATTTGAGGTTGATATGGTTGATATTTTTAGAAAACCCTCAGCTTTTGATGCCATTGTTGATGCGTGTATTGCCAGAGGTGATGTTAAAGTATTCTGGGGGCAAGTAGGACTTGTCAATAACACAGCTGCCCAAAAAGCCAAAGATGC
>Ga0256828_1002764_pt1 | contig 10241 bp, 5 predicted proteins | sample CV88metaG_FD_185993 | JGI IMG/M metagenome (GOLD analysis project Ga0256828, IMG submission 185993) | Hydrothermal vent microbial communities from East Pacific Rise, Pacific Ocean - CV88 | ecosystem: Environmental > Aquatic > Marine > Hydrothermal vents | place: Pacific Ocean: East Pacific Rise... | reverse complement strand
TCATCCCACCCAATATAGCTATTATAGTAAGGGTAAAGTGCCCAAATAGCAAACCCAATTGTTAAAACTATATTTGTTAAATACTCTTTTTTCTTTGTTTGAAAATACATTTTAATATCGTAAGAAACTAAAATTAAAAAAACAATCTCTAAAGTAATATTAAACCAATCACTCTCTAAAAAATCAAACATCTTTTTCCTTTAAAATTTTAAATTTGGACGAAAAACAAACTGATGGTTCTCAACTCCATCTGTTCTTAATACTCCACTATAACGCTTATTTGAATTGTAGATGTAACCCATTACAATCCCTAAAACAGCTTTTGAACCATACACAATTGTTGGAAACTTCTTCTCTATAGTAAATTCACCTTTGGTAAAATTAAAATTTTTTTTATCCACTTCAAACAAAACATTAAAAGCACTGTTATACATCACAGACCATAAATCTTTTGTAAAATCACTACTACTTCTTCTAGCTCCAACATATAAAGTATCTACAAAGTTATGATTAGAATTTTGCTTATACCCTATACGAAAACTCCAATCTAAATCACTTGTTTCCTTATCTCTTGTACCTTTGAGCTTATACTCTAAATTTAATGTATAGTTTGAATATAAAACATTATCTTTTATACTCTTATCACTCACACTTACTAAAAAACCTAAATAAGCTCTATTTTTTCCCACTCTATTTTTAGCTTTTTTCTTAAAAACCAACATCCTTCCAACAAAAAAAGAAAGAGAGTAAGGTTCTTCAAATCCAGCAGTTACAGATTTTACTAAGTTTGTTGTAGGGGAGAGTTGTGCTTGATTATAAAAATCATCATACTGTGAGCGTATATAAACTCCAGTTACTGGCATTGGAAATACTGCTGCTTCTATTAAAAATACATTAGGATTTAAAATATTTGTTGCTAAATCTTTGTATATCTCCTCTTCTGTTTTATTAAGAGCATTTTCAGTCTCCTCTTTAGTATCTAAATCGATAAAAGCAGAAACATTTGTATAATACGCATCAAGTTCATAATCAAACTCAACAGCCTCTTTTGCAAATAATGTAGCATACAAAACAATTAATGCAAAACCTACTCTAAACATCAACAACCTTTTTTATAGCCTCTGCACACATTGTTAGCCCAAATGTTGCAGTAACTCCCATAAAACTACCATTTTGTTTTATTTTCGCCTCTTCAGTTGAGAAAATTACTTTATATTTTTTATTAAATCCACGTTTACGCAATTCGTAACGGATTTTTGAACCAAACCTATCTCCATAAGTTTTCCAAACATCTGCAACCTCAACTTTTGTAGGATCAAGCCTTTTAGCACTTCCAAAAGAGGAGATAAGTTTTTTATAACACTTCTGTGCAAGTGCTATTTTTGCCTCTCTATCATCAATTGCATCTAAAATAACATCAAACTGCTCACACTCTAGCTTCTCTACCCACTTAGGTGTTATTTGTGCATTTATTATTTGAACAAATGGATAATGTTTTTGCAAAGCTTCCACTTTTAACTCACCTTGATGCATCTCACTAAAGAGTTGTCTGTTTTGATTAGACTCATCATAACTATCAAAATCTACAATAGTGATATTTTTAAATCCACTTCTCACTAAACAATCTAGTGCCATACCTCCAACACCACCAACACCTAAGAGTAAAATTTTCGCCTCTTGAATCTTTACAAAATCTTCCTCAAAAAAAGGCTCTACTCTACTAAAACGCATCACACCAATCTTTTAATTTTTCTATACTTTTATATGCACTCATATCAAGCATTACAGGTGTTATAGAGATATACCCTTTCTCTATTGCTTCATGATCACTCAATGCTTTACTAAATTCACGACCTTTAAATGCCAAAGGGTGAAGCCCAAGCCAAAAAAACTCCTCTCCACGAGGATTTGTATGGCGATGTACATCATTTTCATAGTATCTGTACCCTGCATAAGTTGTTACTATTTTTGCCTCTTTTGTTTTTGGTGGAATGTTAATATTTAAAAATTCTCGCTCTGGAAGTGGAAAAGAACCATCTTTTACTTTTTGTACCACTTTTTTAATTGTTTTTGCTGCTAAAGAGTAATCAACATCAGGTTCACTAAAATCTACTACTTGACTAATCGCAATAGAAGGTACATCATGAAGTACCCCTTCCATTGCACCAGCACACGTTCCAGAGTAGGTAATATCCTCTCCCATATTGGAACCTTTATTTATTCCACTCACCACCAAATCTGGTTTTTGCTTTTCAAAAAGTGTTGCTAAAGAGACATAAATACAATCTGCTGGTGTTGCATCATCAAGCTTATAAAAATCATCATCTATCCCTACAAATTTCAAAGGTCTAGTTAACGTCAAAGAGTGTCCACAAGCAGATTTTTCATTTGCTGGAGCAACTACGCTAACAACTACATCCTCTATCTCTCTTAGTGCCTTTACAAGTGTATATAAACCTTTTGCTTCATATCCATCATCATTTGTAACTAAAATTTTATACTGTTTCATTTTTTTCCTATGGTCCATCTATTGGGGTTACACTCTCTTGTTTTAATTCCTCTTCATCTAAAGAGATATTGCCAAAATCATTAGTTTTCTCTTGAGAAGAGTTTTTAGAATTATCTACCTCTTGAACTATTTTTGCATTATCTAATTCAATAGCATCTACATTTTGCTCAAGAGGGGTAGTAATCTCTTGAATTTCAACAGGATCTAAATCTTCCTGAGTAGGAGTATTTTCCTCTACTGAAATTTGCTCCTCTTGTATTGTTGAATGCACTTCCTCGGGAAGAAGATCTTTTTTTATCTCTGAAGAGTGAGACTCTTTTTTTTGCTCTGAATTTTTCTCTTGAGAAGTTGTTTGATGTTCTTCTTGTTTCTCTTTTTTTTCAATTTTAGCTTCAATTTTCTTAATTTGCTTATGAAAAAAATGTACATTAGCTTTATACCGTTTTGCTTTTGAATTTGTCATTAAAAGCATAGTTCCTGCTGGAACTTCAAAAGTTTGTTGTGGTGTTGTTATAACAACTTCCCCTTTAAAACAGAGTGTATTTTCAACATTTAAACCAATATATGTTTCCCAACCAGTTCCACGAATTCCAATTGTTGCACTCTTTGTTTTTAACTTAAAACGTTTTGGTGCTAATTTTCCTATTTTTCCACTTATTGTACGTAAAAAACCTCTATTCATACTCATTTTGAGTTCTGGTTTATCACTATCATTATATTTATCGAAACTATATTCTGTTTTCGAGCCTAATGTAATAAGTGTTTCATCATTTAACATAATCTGAATTTTAGATCTTTTTGCAACAACAATTTTATCACCCTCTTGTATTGCATCACCAATTTTTAAGCTTATCTCTTGAGTATTACGGTGACATTGGACTGCACCTCTTAACATTAAAACTTTTCCTATATCTTTATTCCCAAAAAGGAAACTAAAGAACATAACTAATACAACTAAAATTTTCATATGTTAAGACCTTTAAAATTTATAACTCATTCCAACACTTAAGAGTTGTTTTGAATAATCAGATACACTCAAATTTGAGTTATTGTCTGTTAAAACTATTTCACTAAATATATTTAATGATTTTGAAAGCTTTTGATTTAACGTTAATGTCATTTTTTGAAGCCTATCTTTTCTTTTTTGACTCAACAAACTATAATTAGATGAGTAAATAACATCTTTATAATATGAAATATTATAATTATATTTTAAATCTATAGAATAATTTTTATCTAGTTTATAAAAACTACGTAAAAGGATGCTATAGGATTTAAAATCCAAATATTTTGGTGGAATACTCATACTATTATTACGAGATGCTTTTGCATAAAGATAGGCAAGTTTTAATTGTATCAAATATTGTTTTTTATTCATTCCCATTAAAGAATCAATCCCATAACTATCACTATTATATGAAATTAAACTAGCAGGAATATAACGTTTTTTACTATATAACGAAGCTAATTTTAAACTATAGTTTCCTAAAAATTTTGTTTTATACTCTAAACCTGTTGCATATGTTTTTAAAAGATTCTCTTTTAAATAGTTTGTATAAGCAAAAGACAAAGGTACACTAAAAAGAGATTGTTTATATTTATAATTAAGATTTAATGCTACTTTAGTATAAAATGTATTGTAGAGTGTATGTGTAGCAAAAAAATTAGAGTACACAACCAATGAAGGTTTTATAAAAAGATCTCTTTTTTTTGTAATATATTTTTTATAGGATAAAGCTAAGGTATTACTCAAAAAAAAGTCTTTATACAATTTGGCAACTTCTATTCCATCATCACTTGTTGAAGCGATATTTGTATCATACCCTATTTTAGAATTCAGAACAATAGAATATAATTTATCCTTTTTTTCAGCTGTTTTGAGTTCTTTGTGAAATATTGCTTCAAGCTCTTGTTTCTCTTTTTGTGAAAAGCTCGATTGCTGCACTTCATCAAGAAGACTCAAGGCTGTTGTTTTTTGATGATTTTTCAAATACAACTCTAAAAGTTTTTTTGCAGTACTATATGATGTTGGCTTGAGAGTAAGAGCTCTCTCATAAGCTGCAATTTCATAATTTATTCTCCCTCTCTTTTGTTCACTTTGAGCCCATAAAATTTGTGTTTGAAAATCGCTATAATGTTGAATATCTTTTTTAAAGCATTCAACAGCTTTTTTATAGTGTTCTTTTTTAAAAATATCCTTGCAAGATTCTATCTCTTTTGGAGCTTTTATAAAACCATTAAAACGCGTTATATACGTTTGTGTTACTTTAGCCATCGGAAAGTTATGTTTATAATAATCCAATGCCTTTAATTGTTCCTCTTGTGAATCATAACATCCACAACGTAAAGCTCTTTGTGTATTAAAACTTAACCATTTACACTCTAGTGGAACCTCCCTTTGCATCTCTTTTTGCTCTTTTGTTTTATCTTCACGTAAAAGTTCAATAGAATCACATAACTTAGGAGCCTTTAACTCTTTTGGTAGTTTAATATACCCCTCTTGATTGTTATAAAATTGTTTATAAACAGTAACAACTGTTGCTTCTTTATATTTTTTTTGTAACTTTTTTTCTAATAATTTAGCTTTTGAATAACGATTAAAACAACCACATCTTGGTGTAAAATAGTTTTGAACATTAAAAATATGGCAACTTTTTGGAATATGAGCTAACCAAAGATGATACAACCCCTCTTGCGTTGCTACATTACTACTTAACTGTACTGTGTAACAACTCTCTTGTTTAGCAAATAATGAAACAACAATAAAAAATAATATAAAAAATCTTTTCATCTATTGTGCCTCATCTAAATCTTTAAGATACAACACACTATATCCATTTACACTATTACTTTTAGCGCCAACAATACTTCTATTTCCATCTAATGCTACACTTCTTCCAAATTCTTGATAACCAAAATTAATACTATTTTGTATTTTTGTTATTTGTGTTACATCATCTTGTGAATCAGAATTTCTTTCAAAGAGAAATACCATTCCAGCTTTATAGTTTAATGTTCTATCGTATGGTGCACCCACAATTATAAAATTTCCATCTATCGCTACACTAAAACCAAATTGAGCAGATAAATAAGGAGTCTCACTTTGAACTTTTGCTAACTCTACAACATTTTGATCATCATTTCGTTTAAATAAATAAAATGCTCCACTATCAGTTGCATTGTCATCATCATAAGCAGAACCAACAACTATATAATCTCCATCTATCGCTACACTAGCACCAAAACTATCTCCAATATCTAAAGAACCACCTGTATCTAAATTTGCAATTTGAGATACATCATTTTGTGCATCAGACTCTCTTTTTAAAAGGTATGTTGCTCCTGTATTTGTATCTTTTTGTGGAGCACCAACTGCAATATAGTCTCCACTAATAGCGACACTAGCACCAAAGAAATCACTTCCACCATCTCCATCATCCGAACTTTTTGTAGCTATTTGCGTAATATTTGTATCACTCTCTTTTTTGTATAAATATATAACACCTGTATCTGAACTTCCAGGAGAACCAACAACAATATAGTCTCCATCTATGGCAACACTCTCTCCAAAGTAGTGGTAAACATCACCATTTTCTTCTGTTAATTTGATAAGTTGTGTAATATTATTATCATTGAAATGTTTAAAAATATATACTGCTCCACTACTAGAATTTACATCTGGAGCACCAACTACAATATAATCTCCATCTATTGCAACACTTTTTCCAAAAGATGCATTATCTATAGAAAGGTTTGATCCAAATTTTTGAATAAAAGTAACACTATTATTGGAATCATTTCTATAAAGATAAACTGCTCCAACTTTATTTCCTGTTATATTTCTATCATCTGGATCACCAACTACAAAATAATTATTACTTAGTGCAAGAGATTTTCCAAAATCATCTACAATATAATCTTCTTTAAGAGGTTTTTCTTTGTCTGCATATAAGAAGTAATTATTCACAACAGATGTTTCAAGAGTGTCACTATAAGATAATCCTCTTGCATCATTTAACTCTAATGTTACATTATATTCATTATTAAAATCACTATCTTGAGGGTTTTCAAAATCTCTTAATGTCACAAAAGAGAGATTATTATCTTTTATAACAAACTCCTGAGCATCTTCTCCTGTTAAAGTTATAGTTACTGCACTATTTGTAGGTGAAGCAACAAAAAAACTATAAAGTGGATAATTAAGCAAACTTTCACCATAAGAACCATAAAAAAGTTTTTTCATATAAATATATGGTCTTTGAATTGGATCTATATCAAAAATATATGCTGCTCCTTTATCTATTTGCATTGCATCTTGTGTATCTGGAGCACCAACTACAATTGTATTACCACTTATATCTAAGTTTTTAGTAAGTGCAAACCCATCATTTTCCTGAGCAAAATTTTTAGCATCAAAAGAGGAAAGAAAAGAGACTTCTTTAGAAGTTGTATCAAATTCATACAGTAAAAGTCTCTCTTTATTTGTCATATAATCTATTGCAGATGTTACAATGTATGATCCATCCCAAGCTAAAGAATCTCCAATATCTGTAATATTTTCCACTGAACTTGTCAAACTAGAAACTTTACGTGTATTATTTATATCATCACTCAATCGTTCATAAATCGATATCGAGTATCCATAATCTGCCCCAGTTACAGCAAGAAAATTTCCGTTTAAAACAACACTACTTCCAAAAGAGTTATAAGAGTATTCATCATGAATTTGTGCTATTTTAATAGTGTCATTTATATCATCTGATTCTCTTTTAAATAAATAAACAGAATCATCTCCTGTTGAACCAACAGCAATATAATCTCCATCTATTGAAAGAGATTTTGAAAAACCTATACTTCCACTATTGCCAGAGATAAATTCTGCAATTTGAGAGATATTCTCATCGCTAACTATTTTAAAAAGATAAACACTACCACTCTCTCCTTGACCTTCTGCACCAATGGCAACATAGGAACCATCTATTGCAAGAGTAGCTCCAAAGTAAGCATTTTCTGAACTATTCTCTGCATATAATGTTGCTATACGTGTAATATTTGTATCACTTACTCGTTTAAAAAGTGTTACAGAACCACTACCACTTCCATTACTATCATCAAATGGTGCACCAATAGCAATATAATCACCAGATATCGCCACACTTTTTCCAAAAGCTTCATAACTTAATAGAGTCTCTGGAGACAACTGTGTTAAATAATGTAGTTTCGCATTCGAATCTTTTTTGTAAAGATATGCACTTCCAGAATGTTCAATTCCATTGAGCGTATCTCCATATGAACCAATAACAACATAATCTCCATCTACTGCTATACTATTTCCAAATTTATCATCAGCACTCAATGTTTCTGGAGCTAAACGAGCAACTAAAAAAGGCTCTTTTATATCTGTAATACTTATATCTAATGTTTTAGTAACACTATTACCTTGTGCATCATTAAAAGTGATATCTACTCTATAATTATGCTTATCTAATTCATAATCTGGTGGTGTTATAAACTCTAAAGTGTTACCATTAAAAATAAATTTATCTGCATCTGTACCACTTAATGTATAAGTGATGCCTCCAGCAGGAGAGGCAACATCAAAACTATAAATAGTTTGTTGATTCTCTGGTAAAATAATCTCAGATTGAGGAAAATTATAGATATATGGTTTATTTGCAGCTTCTAAATTAAATCTATACACCGCACCAGATTTTATTGCATCTTCTCCTAATGTAGTACCTTTGTTAGGCGCTCCAACAAGGATATTCTCACCATCCAGAGCAACACTTAATCCAAAACCTTCTGTTCTTAAACTATTTGAACGTAAAGTTACAAGAGGGGTATATGGAGTTTGTTTATAATTATACAAAACAACCTGCTCTATTAAATTTGCTGCTGGAGAGCCTATGGCAATATGGTTTGCATCTATATCTACACTAAAACCAAAGAAACTTCCATCACCCACTCCATTTTGTATCTCACCTACTGAGATAAGATTGTTTTCTTGAAAATCAAATCTATACAAATATGCAGCACCTACATTTACTGATATTCCATCAACAAAAGGGGAACCAACAACAATATTATTTTCAAAAATAGCTACGGAGTATCCAAACTGATCATTTTCTTTCGCTCCAAGAGGGATAGAAGTTTTTGCAACTTGCAAAATATTACTATTAGAGTTCTTAAATAGGTAAACACTTCCGGCATTAGAAACATCTAAAGAATCTGTTTGTGGAGCTCCAACAACTATAAGATTATTATCTATTGCAACACTTGACCCAAAAGCATCTCCAGCTTCTGCATCAGATGAGATAATTTGAGCTGTTTGAGTAATATTAGTATCATTCACTATTGTAAAAAGATAAACTTCTCCTGAATCTGTATCTACCAAATCTTTACCTGGTGCACCAATAACTATAGAAGAGTCATCTATAGCTATCGCTTTTCCAAAGTTGTCCCCCTCTGCATTATCATTTGAAGTAATTTTAGCAATCTCTTGTACTTGTGTATCACTTATTATTTTAAAAAGATAAACCACTCCACTAAAGTTATCTCTTCCTCGTGCACTTACTAAGATATAGTCTGAATTTATAGCAACTTTTTCACCAAACAGATCATTTACTTGTATATCTGCAGGAAGAATATCTATTAATTTTACTAAACTTCCATCACTCCCTTCTCTATACAAAGAAACAAGACCTGTATTACCATTTGTTGTTATTTTATTTGGAATACCTACTACAACATAACCATTTTCTGCTGCAACACTATGGCCAAAATATGCATTCTCTTGAGGAGTATTTAAAGCTGTTATTGCAGTTTGAAAAACATTTTCATAATCCAAAATATTTATAGTAAGAGAAACTGCACTACTTTCACCTGCTTCATTTGTTGCAGTAACTAAAAGATTATAAACTGACTTCGTCTCAAAATCTAAAGAAGCATCAGAAGCTACAAAAACATCTCCATTTGAAGATATAGTAAAATTTTGTGCACCATCACCACTTAATTGCATCGATTCAATATCACTATTACCATCATCTAAAACTCTTATAGTTCCTATTTTTGAACCTAATGCAATATTTTCTTTAATAGAAAGTGTTAAAGGTTCCAATTGAGCAACTTTAATATATGTTCCATCTAAGACACTTGATAAATTTGAAAGATTAAATTCATCCCCTTGATTTTCTAAAACAGTTTCAAGCATAACAAATGCATCACTAAATCTTTTGCTAAAATCTTCTACAGTTATTGTTGGAATATTAAGTTCTGGATATAATTTTGTATAACTATTTACTGTTTTATACGCACTTTGTGAAAAACTCTCTAACATTAAATTTCTATCTGTTAAAACAGAGCTATTTGTCTCTATAGCTGTGGCAATATTTGCTACAAAATCATTAAAAACTTCTTGAGAAAAATTTTGATCTATATTATCTGCTATACTATTTAAAGATAAGCCCATTTTTAAAGAAAATTCTAAAGCTGTAGTCTTATTTGTCTCTACAAAATCTTCATCTATATCAAAGAGATTCAATGCTTTTGTGACACGCTCTTTAATAATTGGTTTTGCAACAACTAACGAAGTAAGAGGAGAGATGGTTTTTGAGCCATCTTTTGCAACTAAAAAAGATTGAAAAGGAAGTTGTGTAAAAGTATCTACTCCACCTTGTACAATTAACGTTGCATCTTTACAGCTATAGGGTGTATTAACAAGTTTATACTCCCC
>Ga0256828_1002763_pt1 | contig 10248 bp, 9 predicted proteins | sample CV88metaG_FD_185993 | JGI IMG/M metagenome (GOLD analysis project Ga0256828, IMG submission 185993) | Hydrothermal vent microbial communities from East Pacific Rise, Pacific Ocean - CV88 | ecosystem: Environmental > Aquatic > Marine > Hydrothermal vents | place: Pacific Ocean: East Pacific Rise... | reverse complement strand
CCGCAGCATGATGTGAACCGCTGAGTGCATGACAGATCAAGACAACATTACTTTTATCTTCATTGAGTTCACCATACGTCTCATACGCGATCTCATACGGCTCTAAGATACGCCCACTCTCAAGATAAAGAGGTGAACTGAAATGTGCTGTTTTGGTTTCGATTTTCATTGGATACTTTTTTAATTAATCTTGTTTTGTAGTATTTTATCTAATTTGGGCTTTTGTTTTGTAGGTTGGGTTACCCCAACGCCTTCTTCAAGTCATCAATCAAGTCTTGGGTATCTTCAAGTCCTACACTGAGTCTTACAAGTCCTCCGGGAACTCCGGCATCTATCAACTCTTGTGCCGAGAGTTGTTGATGTGTGGTACTTGCCGGGTGTGTAATGATAGACTTAGAGTCACCAATATTCACTACCAGAGAGAATATCTCTGTACTGTCAGCTATCTTCTGTGCAGTCTCTTTGTCTGCCACTTCAAAAGAGAGAAGCCCTGAGTGTCCACCTTTAAAATACTTCTGTCCCAATGCATAGTTGGCATCAGACTTGAGTCCGGGATAATTCACTTTTCCTACTTTCGGATGTGCTTCCAGGAACTCTGCTATGGCAAGTGCCGAAGAAGAGTGTTGTCGCATACGAAGAGGAAGCGTCTCCAGTCCTTGAATGTAAAGCCAAGAGTTAAATGGACTTGGAGCAGCTCCCAGGTCACGTAACAGTGCCAAACGTGTTCTAAGTGTGAAGAGTGGAAGTGGAACATCAGAGTAGACAAGTCCATGGTAACTCTCATCGGGTTCATTGAAGTGTGCGTAACGTGTGTTCCCTTTGATCTTCTCTACCAGGTTTTCACGCTCAACGATCACACCACCTATAGCAAGTCCCTGTCCTGTGGTGTATTTACTTGCAGAGTGTACACTCAGGTCACACCCATACTCTAACGGTTTACATAAAATAGGAGTTGCTACCGTATTGTCTACACAGGTTAAAATACCGTGTTTATCGGCAATGGCAACAATAGCATCAAAATCTGCAACATCTATGCTTGGGTTTGTAATACTTTCAAAAAGAATGATCTTCGTTCTCTCATCTACAAGTGCTTCTATCTCACTTGGATTTCTCACATCAAAGTAGCGTGTCTCTATACCAAAGCGCTTAATGGTATGTCCTGTGAGGGTTGTTGTCCCGCCATATACCTGCTTTGCAACAATGATGTTGTCTCCAGCCTCAGCTACATTGGCAATAGCATAAAAAATAGCAGCCATTCCAGAAGCAGTTCCTATGGCAGCAACTCCACCTTCAAGTGCAGCAAAACGCTTCTCAAAAACATCTGTCGTAGGGTTCATCAAACGAGTATAGATATTTCCAAGCTCTTTGAGTGCAAAAAGGTTTGCGGCATGTTCGGTGTCTCTGAACTCATATGCTGTCGTCTGATAGATTGGCACAGCCATAGTCCCCATTGCATCTTTATCATATCCGGCATGGATGGCTAGTGTTTGTTCATTCATTACTATCCCTTATATTTAATAATTAATTATATCTTACAATTTGTCAGAATACTCTTATGCTAATTCTCTAAAACCTCTTTTTCAGATTCATTTTCTTTTTTACTGTTTTCTTCTGATTTTCGATTGACCGTTTTGACTGCATTGGAAGCTTCATACGTTAGCATTGTGCCAAGCATTAGTCCACCTTCCGCCACCTTGATCTTTTTCACGGTCATTTCACCTTTGACCTGACCATCTTTATTGATCTCCAACAATTCACTTGCTATGACACTGCCGACAATATGACCATTGACAACAATATGCTTACTCTCCATCTTCTCAGTTTCAACTTTACCATTCTGAGTAATATGTATCAAATCACTAGCCAATAGTGTTGCTTCCAAAGTACCATCGGAAATGATCTCTCTTGCTTCGATCTTATTGGATATCGATCCTGTTTGTGTCACTTCCAATATATCACAGGAGAGGCTTCCTTTAAGCTTACCGCTTACCATCACTTTTTTAGAATGTACATTACCGTAGACTACTCCACTCTTACCAATGACCACACTCTCATCAATATTGAGGTCACCGTGTACTGTACCATCAATGTGAATAGTTCCACATCCTTTAATATTACCTTCTATATTCATACAACTTGTAATAATAGTTGTACTGTGTGAACTACTCTTTACCTCTTTTACTGCTTTTTTCTCACTCTTTCCAAAAATTGCCATCACATCTCCTTTAATTTATTCTTCTGGCCCATTTGTAGCGTTTACTGTAAAAGGACTTATTTAGACTTGTTATTACCACTTTCTTTTTAGCTGAACTGGCATGTATGAACTTATTGTTCCCAATGTAAATACCTACATGATTTACAATACCCTTTTCTCTTCGGGAAGTATCAAAGAAAATAAGATCACCCGGTTTAAGCTGCTTTCTTTTTATATACTTTCCATATTTGGATTGTTCTCTTGAAGTCCGGGGAATATGAATACCTGTTTTTTTATACACATAACAGGTAAATCCGGAACAATCAAAAGATCGAGGACCTATAGCACCCCATACATAGCGTTTTCCAAGTTTCTTTTTTGCTATTTTAGGAAGAAGTTTCTCTTTTTTACTTAATGCTTTTTTCTTTTTTACTTCTTTTCTTCGTTTTTCTTCAGCCAGCTTTTCTTTTTTCTCTCTAGCTCTTTTTCTCTCTACTCTTTTTTGCTCTGCCAGCTTCTTTGCTTCCAACTCTTTTTTGAGTTTTTCTTTGCTAAGCTTCTTTTTCTCTTCTGTTTCTCTGAGACGTTTTCTCTCTATTCTTTTTTCTTCTGCTATCTTCTTTTTTTCTTTTTCACTCTCTATTCTTTTTAACTCATTTTCTGCTTTTATAAGTTCTTGCTCGGTTCGCTGTAACTCTTGTGCTAATTGCTGTTCTGTCTCTATTTTTTTCTGATGAGCATCTATTTTATGCTGTATAGTGATTTTCTTGTTTTCTACACGTAGTTGTGCTATTTTGTCTTCGAGTATCTTTTCACTGCTCAACTTCTCTTTTTTAACTCTGTCCAGTTCAACTATTTTTTCTTCAAGCTTTTTTTCTAACAGTTTCTCTTTTTGATTCTCTACGATCAATTTTTGATTGACTTCTTCCAATGCTGAAACTTTATCGTTAAGTATTTTAAGATAGAAAAAAAGAACCCCTGTCAATACTATAAAAAGTAATAAAAAAGAGAGTAGTATTTTCTTTATATTTTTAGGAACATTGTACTGTTTGATGCCATCAACATCACTCACAGTAATGATCATTTTATTATCCACGGATTCCCCTCATCCTTCAAGTCATGTTTGTTCCTATCCATTCATTGCTAAAAGTATAGTTGGTTCCAGCTTTTAAAAATGTTAAATGACGTATTAAAATAAGATATTGTATATTATACCACTATGATGCATGATAAAGTTCCACTTCATCATCTATCTGCACAGATAATGCATCACGTGCCATCTCTAAGTCATATCTATTTTGTAAATTCATCCAAAACTCTGCACTGTTCCCAAAAAACTTTGCAAGACGTAAAGCTGTATCTGCTGTAATCGCTCTTTTTTTATTGACTATTTCATTGATGCGTCTTGGTGTTACATGTAATGCTTTTGCCAAAGCATTCTGACTTAATTCATACGGTTGCATAAACTCTTCTAAAAGGATTTCTCCTGCGTGTATAGGTCTTATCTTCATATTTAGCTCCTTGGGTAGATTAATGATAATCCACTATCTCAACATCAAATGCAAAACCATTTTCCCACTTAAAACAGATACGGTACTGTTTATTGATCCGTATACTATACTGCCCATCTCTATCTCCAGACAATTTTTCCAACCTGTTTGCAGGTGGAATTTTTAGATCATCTATATCTATAGAGGCTTCTATCATTAGAAGTTTCTTGTAAGCAGTTCGCTGTATGTCTTGTGGTATCTTTTTAGAGAACATTCTGTTATATATTTTCTGCGTCTCTTTGCACTTAAATGTTTTGATCATAAAGTAGTATAGCACATATGTCGTTATATGTAAAGTTTTCTAAAAGGATTCGGCTTTACTCTTTACGTTTCTCTTAGGCGTAATGCATACTGATATTTAATAGAATATTCAATGTTTGTCTATCTCTAAATGGTAAAAGAGTTAGAGGTTACTCGCCACCTAACAGTAGATTGCAATCTATTTTAAGTTTAAAGTAAAGTATGTATTATATCTTAGAAAGGTGTAACGGGAGAAAAAGAATTAACCATTTAAATTTAATTCAGCTATCTGGTTTTGATTTTCCATATGATACATTCTACGTACTTCAATATCCTTATTCATCGCACCATAATTCTCTTTAAAAAATCTAAGATACTTTCTTTTTTTTCTAAACTTCAAAATAGGTTTCTCTAAATCCTTTTCAGTAATATCGGTTATATTACAATTTTTTAAATACTCATACATTTGTTGATATATTCGTTTCTTAATATACTTAAAGTTTGGTAACCCAAATTGCTCATTATTATTTCTTAATTTTTCATCAATTTCATTGAGTTTATAGAAAATAGGGTCTATTTTCTTTTTTTCATATTTATAACTTATCTCTAATATTTCTAAAAATAGTTTTATTTTTTTGATTTTATTTTTTAAACTTATCTCTCGTTTATCATAAAAAACTTTTTCATTAGATTCATAACAATATCCCTCTTCACTATTAAACATCCAAGCTTCTTCTTCGTCAAACATAAATGTTGGAAACTGTAACCAATAATCTTCAATTATTACTGATAAATAATCAAAATTCCATACAATATTTTCTAATAAGTATTCTCCTCTATCAGAAAGTTCTAAAGTATTTATATCTCCATTATTTGATAATTGAATATCAAGAATTTTACCATGTTTTGATTCTGACAAACCAAGAAGAACTAAACGTACAAGATTTTCTTCATACGTATTATAAGTATTTTTAGGTGAAAAAAAATCAAGTATATCTCTAATATTAGGTGTTTGCTTATTTTTAGATTTTTTTGCACTAAAAAGATATACTAAAATAAAATATTTAAGCCAATATGTATGCAAATGTCTCATTTCAGATAATTTACATAGTTTCTGACTTGATATGTCACTTAATGTCCCAATCTCACATAGGTTTCCCATTTCAGAATATCTATAATTTGCATTATTTAAAAAAATATTGAAAATGCCATTTTCTGCTTGAGTAAAAATTAAATTATCTCCTAAAAAATGGAGCTTCTTAATATAATAACTGTCAATAAAAAAACGATGAAAAACTTTTTTAGAAAATAAAGATGATGAAACCCTATAAAATAAATCGATGGTATTTCTTAATCCTTCTGAACTTATATTATTTAATAATCTGAAATCTATTCTTGTATTAGAAATAAAATTATTATAATTTTTTTCTGCTAAATGAATGATATTCTGTTCTGCAGAACCTTTTTTCAGAGCATCAACCGCTAATTTTAATCTTTTTGCTATTATTTCTTTAGTTTCATCCTCATTTTTACCCTCTACACCTAACCTTAATGAAAATAATTTTTTTAACTCTCGTTCATTACCAACTGTTCGTTGTTTTAATGCTTTTATACTTTCTTCTCTTAAGCCATAAAATAACATTAATGACATCTCATGAAAATCTCTGTCTTGCATTTTTCTCACAATCTTCAATAATACATCTAAGAATCTGTGTCCAGTCTCACTGACAAAATAATCTTCACAAAACTTTTGATATACTATATCAAGGTTATCAATAAAAATTATGGCTCTGGTTGATGATGTTTGAGCAGTTTTATCTTTCTTTTTATATTCATCAAAAGCTTTATTAATTTTATTCTTAATCGTTTTTAAAATATTATCACAGTATTCATCTAATGCTAAGTGATGTCTATCATTAATACTTATTATTTCTTCAAAATCAATTTGTATCGGTAACTTATATGGAACATAACCTTGATTTGACTTTGCCAAGTCATGCATTATTTTTGCAAAGAATGTTGTTTTTCCTGTTCCAATATCCCCTAAAATTAAAATATTTTTGTTTTCAGTTCCTAAAGTAGCTGGATCTGATGATAAACGTTCAAAAAAGCTCTTTATATTATCTTCATCTAATATATCATCAGATATAGCTTGAAAACTTAGTTTCCTATCTGCATAATAAAACCTGATTTTAAATTTTTCTCTATATTCTAAATTATCAAAAAAATCATTTGCCAAATCAATTTCTTTTGGTTTTGTTTTTTTCTTACTTGTTAAAATATATTCCTTGGTAAAAGGTAAAAATGTATTTGTTGCATAAGGAAATAATCTTGGAAAATTTTCATCTTTTTCTTTTATAATCGTCTTTTCAAGCAGTTCTTTAATAGGTTGAGAATCATCTGATTGTTTTCTTGTTGAAAAATTGGAACATGGATTAGTTGAATAAAATGAATAACGTTTATTAAAATATTTTCCGCCTTGTGCCACACTAGCTGAATGTCCAAATGTTGCAATAGTTTTTATAACAGATAAAAGTTTTGCTCCCCCACTTAAAGTAATAGGTTCTATCATATTTATTTCCTTTTTAGATTACCGTATTTTAACTAGCAAGCAAATTCATTTTCTAATACATTCAGTATTATCCATGATAATTAGGACTTTCCTTGGTGATCGTCACATCATGTACATGACTCTCTTTAAGTCCTGCAGAGGTGATCTCAACGAATTCTGCTTTTTCCCAGAACATTTGGATACTCTCTGAACCACAATAACCCATAGATGAACGTAAACCACCGATCATTTGGTGGATCACATCTGCAATTTTACCTCTGTACGGTACTCGACCTTCAATCCCTTCAGGCACAAGTTTATCTGCTGCTGTTCCTTCCTGGAAGTAACGGTCTGTACTTCCTTTACTCATCGCACCGATGCTTCCCATACCTCTGTACTCTTTGAATTGACGTCCGTTAAACAAGATCATCTCTCCCGGAGCTTCATACGTACCTGCAAGCGCAGAACCTAACATAACACAGCTTCCACCTACTGCAAGCGCTTTAGCCACATCACCGGAGTACTTGATACCACCATCAGCGATGACCGGTACACCAGCTTTATTTGCCACTTGAGCTACCTCATCAATGGCAGAGATCTGAGGTACACCTACCCCCGCTACGATACGTGTCGTACAGATAGATCCAGGCCCAATACCCACTTTTACACCATCAGCACCAGCATCTATAAGGTCTTGTGCCGCTGCTGCAGTTGCGATGTTACCTGCGATCACATCTACATCAAGCTCTTTTTTAATCACTTTTACTGTATCGATGATACCTTGAGAATGTCCATGGGCAGAATCAAGTACGATCACATCTACACCAGCCTCCACCAATGCCTTAGCACGGTCTAGCTGCCCCACACCGATAGCCGCTGCTACTCTCAAACGTCCATGCTCATCTTTGTTTGCATTAGGGTGTTTCTCTTTTTTCTCAATGTCTTTAATGGTGATGAGTCCCATCAATTTATCATCATCGCTTACAATAGGAAGTTTTTCTATCTTATGCTTTTGCATGACTTTTGCTGCTTCTTCAAGGGTTGTACCTTCTTTTGCAGTTACCAGTGGTGCTGATGTCATTACCTCATGAACTTTTAAAGTCATATCAGAGATAAAACGCATATCACGATTGGTGATGATCCCTATCAGTGTCTGGTCTGCATCTACCACAGGCACACCTGAAATGTGATACTCTGCCATTAAGGCATCAGCCTCACTTACTGCTGCATCAGGGCCTATGAAAATAGGATCGATGATGATCCCGCTTGTAGACTTTTTCACCTTAGTGACTTGAAATGCCTGTGTCTCGATATCCATATTCTTATGGATCACACCGATCCCGCCGAGACGTGCCATCGCGATCGCTGCTTTAAACTCAGTTACCGTATCCATCGCAGCAGAAACAATAGGAATATTCAATCCCACTCTTTTGGTGAGTTTTGTTTCAATGCTTACCTCTTTAGGAAGGACTGTTGAGTGTTGCGGTACAAGTAGTACATCTTCGAATGTAAGTGCTCTTTTTTTAATGTTCATAATGATCCTTCTTAAAATTATTTTATATAGTTTACAGCTTTTTCCATGCTTAGTGCACCGTCAAAAAGCGTTTTCTCGTTAAATGCTTTAGCAATGAGTTGTAAGCCTATTGGCAACCCTTCATTATTTTTCGCAACAGGTAGTGAAATAGCAGGAAGTCCTGCAAGGTTGATCGCAATGGTATACATATCACTCTTATACATCTCAAGTGGATCATGGATAGCACCTATTTCAGGTGCAACCGATGGTGCGACAGGTGATAAAATAAGGTCTGCCTCTTCAAAAATAGCATTGAACTCATCACGGATCAAGTGTCTTACCTTTTGTGCTTTCACATAATACGCATCATAATACCCTGAAGAGAGTACGAAGTTACCAAGTAAGATACGTCTTTTTACCTCTGTACCGAAACCTTCACTTCTTGTGTTGAAGAAAAGCTCTTCTGTATTTTTAGACTCTGCACGTCTGCCGTAACGCACTCCGTCAAAACGTGCAAGGTTCGTAGCCGCCTCCGCTGTTGCCAAGATGTAGTATGTCGCAATATCATACTTCGTATTTTGCATATTCTTATGTACGATGGTATGTCCAGCCTCTTCTAACGCTTTGACTGTTTGTGCATAGGCAGCCTGTATCTCTTCGTCTGCTTCTGAAATGTAGTTGTCTATTACTGCAATGGTCAGCTTTCTGTCTGCATCCATAGTGTTGGCGATATCTTCTATCTCAAAATCCGCTGAAGTGGAATCTTTGTCATCATGCCCTTTAATAGCATCATACAAAATAGCCGCATCTTCTACGTTTTGGGCTATGGGTCCTATCTGGTCAAGGCTTGAAGCATAGGCAGCCAGACCAAAACGGCTTACTCTTCCGTAAGTTGGTTTCATCCCTACCACACCACAGTACGCTGCCGGCTGACGGATAGACCCACCGGTATCTGACCCAAGTGCTGCAATGGCGATGCCCCCTGCAACTGCTGCTGCTGACCCGCCTGAACTTCCACCCGGTACTCTGTTGGTTCCGTGCGGGTTTTTTGTTGCACCGTAAAAAGAGCTCTCAGTGGTACTTCCCATCGCAAACTCATCCATATTTGCACGTCCGAATGCCATCATTCCTTTAGATTTAAGGTTTTTGACCGCTGTTGCTTCATAAGGAGCAATGTAGCCTTGCAAAATTTTGGAACCTGAAGTTACAGACCAGTCTTTAACTTGAATGTTATCTTTAATGAGAATAGGCACACCCTCACCTGAACTCTCAAACCCTACATAGGCATTAAGTCCCGACTCTTTAGCCTTTACTTCAAGCTGGGCTCTAAGTTCTGCTAACTCTTCATGAGATTTTGTTAATGCTTCTTTTAGTGTTATCACTCGATACTCCCTAAACTTTTAATTTCTTTTTATAATACGCTACTACTGCCAACCCGATACCGACCAATCCAAAAATAAAAACGATCGAACCGATGATCACTTCCATTTGTATAGGTTGTGTCATATCAAACATTATGCACCTACCACTTTGGCACAACGCTCACAGGCACAGTCTTCTGCCGTTGAAGTAAATCTCCAACATCTGGGACACTTCGCTGCCGTTGCTTTATGTACGGTAAATGTTTTACCCTCTACTTCAAAGCTTGCTACTTTCTCACCCTCAGAGCTTTGTTTCATAGCAGATACCACAAACCAGTCTTCCAAGTCTTTACTATCACTAATAGGTAAAATACTTACATCTCCAGCTATTTCAAGTTCAAGTGTCGCTTTGATAACTTTCTCTTTTTTGAGGCTATCTATCGCTTCTGAGAAGTTTTGACGTGCTTCGATGAGCAGTGTATCATCAAAAGAGCTTTCCACCTCCGGTACTTCTACATACACAAGATCAAATACATTTTCTATATCCTCTTTAAAGAGTGCCGGAGCGTATTCGAGTATCTCATCTGTTGTGTATGTCAGTACAGGTGCTACAAGTCCAAGCATCGCTTTAGAGATGTGTGCCATTGCTGACTGTGTGGCACATCTTGCTATATCGTTTTTATCTTCACAGTAGAGTCTGTCTTTTGTAATGTCCATATAGATACCAGAAAGCTCATTGGTAATGAAATGATTTAACGTTGCAAATCCTCTTAGGAAATCATATGCATCAAAACTTGCTTTAACAGATGCAAATACTTCTCTAGCTTTAGTAAGTATCC
>Ga0256828_1002762_pt1 | contig 10252 bp, 11 predicted proteins | sample CV88metaG_FD_185993 | JGI IMG/M metagenome (GOLD analysis project Ga0256828, IMG submission 185993) | Hydrothermal vent microbial communities from East Pacific Rise, Pacific Ocean - CV88 | ecosystem: Environmental > Aquatic > Marine > Hydrothermal vents | place: Pacific Ocean: East Pacific Rise... | reverse complement strand
CAAATATTGTAACAATGCCAGGATATGCAAAAGTGAATTTAAAAGCAACATATCATCAAACTAAAAAGTTAGAATTTTTTGCAAAAGTGAATAATGTTTTAGATAAACAATATTATAGAACAGTATATCTAATTAGTGATAAAAGTGGTGATGGTGTGCTTGATGCTGAAGATGCATCTATAACAGTTGATCCAGGTAGAGTTTACTATGCTGGAATAAAATATAAATTTTAGGAATTGTAATTAATGGTAGATAATATAAAAAGAGACAAAAACGATATATATGGTATCCCTATATTGGGATTTTTGTTCAAAAATCAAAAGTTTTTATTTGGGTTTAGAGCTGTTATAGCAGGATTGTTTTTCTGGGCTATATATTTAGGATTTGCATATCCTACAAAAGAGAATAGCTTCACACCAGCTCTATTTTGGGGGATTTTTTGGTCTTTTTTTATGGTGCTTACTCTTCCTACTTTTGGACGAATATTTTGTGGAATATGTCCACATGGATTTTTAGGAAAATATATCACAAAATTTGGTTTGAAAAAAGCTATGCCAAAATGGATGCAAAATAGATATATAGGTATCACATTATTAGTTGTTGGATGGTGGGGAGTATACTATATGTTCCCAGGTATCTACAAAACACCTTATGGTACAGCTATGATATTTTTGGTTATTACTATTTTGGCTTTTGTATTATATTATCTATACAAAGATATGAGCTACTGTAAATATATCTGTCCTATAGGAACTCTTACACGGGCATATGCAAAGTTAGGATTTACAAAACTAGGAACATATAGTAGTGCATGTCAAGAGTGTAAAACATTTGATTGTGCCAATGCATGTAGCTATAATCTAAAGCCATTTACTTTTGATAAAAGAAACAATATGACAGATTGTACACTTTGTATGGATTGTAGTAGTGCATGTGAAGCTATAAATTTTAAGATAACAAAACCAGCTGAATCTTTAGATAAAAAGTTTAAAATGTTAAAAGCAGAGATATGGACATATATCTTAATTTTGGCTTCCATTCCTATAGCTATGTCTTTTGCACATGGATTAAATAGAAGTAAAATTGCAGATCAGTTTATCTGGAATCAAACAGCAGATTTTTTCAAAACTTTTATAGATTTTGGATCTATTGATGCAGGTGGATTATTTGCTTGGATATATGCACTTATATTTACAGTTGTAAGTACAGTGGGTGGGCTATGGATAGCTTCTAGGATATTGAAAAAAGATTTTGATTATACTTTTACTACACTGGGGTATGCATTTGCACCACTATTTATACTAGGTTCATTATCTCATACACTAAGCTCATTTTTTACTCGTGGATATGATAGAATAGTAGAGGGTTTTATCTGGGGATTTGGATTTGGCTCTGTAGATATAGCATCATTAGCTAGTAGAGGTGATAAATGGCTTATGGTATTTGGAGTTTTAAAATGGGTAGCTGTGATTTGGTCTTTGGTATTATTATATAAAAGATTTAAGCTTGTAGATACAACAAAAAAACAAAAAATAGTAGCATACCCTTTTGCTGCATTTGTGATAATATTTTTCTTAGGTGTAAATATCTATAGGGGATATATATTGCAAACATACGGTACAAAAAGTGGTGGTATGCATGGAATGCATGGTGGACATAGTATGCACCAAAGTGGAAAGATGTTTCAAAGTGTATTAGAAAATGAAGCTATTTTGATACAAAGTGGTGCAAATAAAGCCCATTGTGGATTGTGTGGTATGAATTTAACTAGATATTTTAAAACAAATTATGCAGCTTTAAAAGATGGAGTTCAAAAACAGTATTGTTCTTTACATTGTTTATATGAGGAGTTAAAATTAAATCATAGTAAACTAAAAAATATAAGAGTTGTAGATACAATTCATCTTAAGTTTATAGATGCTAAAAAAGCATTTTATGTTGTAGGAAGTAGTAAAAGAGGTACTATGAGTAGAGTAAGTAAATATGCCTTTGAGAATAAAAAAGATGCGATAGATTTTGTTAAAAAATATGGTGGAAAAATTGTAGATTTTGAAACAGCATTAAATATCTCATCAAAAGATTTTAAATAGTAGAATATGTTTAGGTTATTGTGGTAATATATCGATCTAAATTATATTTTAGTTAAAAAGGGAGATGATGAGTATAGAATTTATAAAAGATATAGTAGATTACTCTACAGTTGGGATCCTTGGATTTATGGGATTTTTATCTTTGTGGTTTTATCTTGAGAGATTAATGTTCTATAAAAATATAGATCTAAAAAGATATAGCCACATAAAACAGCTTGAGATAGATCTAACAAAGCATATCACTATAGTATCTAGTATAGCTTCAAACTCTGTGTATATAGGGCTATTGGGTACTGTATTTGGTATAATCATCACATTTTATATGATGGGTCAAACAGGTGAGATAGATGTAAAAACTATTATGAGTTCATTGGCACTTGCACTAAAAGCTACTGCTATGGGATTGATTGTAGCGATCCCTAGTATGTTTTTTTATAACCATATAGTAAGAAAAATAGAGGTGCTAAATAATCTTTGGGAAATAGATAATGAAGATTAAGAAGTATGATTCTATAAATGTAGTTCCATTTATAGATATTATGCTAGTACTTTTAGTAATAGTTCTTACAACTGCTTCATTTGTAGCAAAAGGGCTTATACCTATAGATCTTAGCAATGCTCAAAGCTCAACGAAATATAAACCAAAAAAGAAAGACCTAATCATAACTATAAAAGATAGTGGAGATATATATTTAAATAAAGAGAAAATATCAAACTCAATAATAAAAGATGAGATACTAAAATATAAGAAAGATACAATTATAAGTATAAATTGTGATAAAAATGCAAAATTTGATAAGTTTGTAAAAATTTTAGATATATTAAAACAAAATAGTTATAAAAATATTGGAATTATTACAAAAAATGAATAGGTATCTAAAAGCTTTTATAGTTACTACAATAATATATATTATGATAATTGGTAGCTTTATATATGCTATAGAAGATACCAAGCAAAATCAATCAGCAAAAAAATCACTTCAAAGAGTAAATATAACTATATTAACTCCAAAGCCACCTCAAAAGAAAATAGAACCCAAAAAGGTTGCAAAACCTAAACCAAAGCCTAAACCTAAACCAAAAATGAAGCCGAAGAAAATTGAGCCTAAAAAGATAGTAAAAAAACAAAAGCCAAAGCCAAAAGCAAAACCGAAAAAAGTGGTTAAAAAAATAACTCCTAAGAAGATTATTAAAAAAATTAAACCAAAAAAAATAGAACCCAAAAAGGTTTCGAAACCTAAACCAAAAGTAAAACCCAAGAAAATCGAGCCTAAAAAGATAGTAAAAAAACAAAAGCTAAAGCCAAAAAAAGAGCAAAAATTTATCCCTAAAAAACAGATAAAACAAACTGTTTCTAAATCTAAACAGGGTGTAAATAAACAAAATGATAAATTAGTAGATATAAAAAAACAAAAATACTATGAGATGGTAAAAACTACTATTACAAACAATAAAAAGTATCCAAAAAGAGCAGTAAGAAGAGGTATAGAGGGGAGTGTAGAGTTAAAATTTATAGTTACTAAAGATGGTGTTCTAAAAGAGATAAAAATAATAGATGGGAAAAGTATCTTTTATAAATCTGCAAAAAAAGCTATAAAAAATAGTTTCCCACTTTCTCCTCCTAAAGGTATCTTTCAAAAAGATATAGAGTTGGAGATAAAGATAGTTTATAGATTGTATTAATCTACTTACTCATTTCTAAGCACATCAAGTACATCTATTTTTGTAGCTTGTACTGCTGGGTAATATGAAGATAAAAATACAATCACCATAGATCCTATAACAATAGAGATAAAATCAAGTGTATCTAATACTAAAGGTAGTTTACTAGTACCATAAACATCAGCAGGAAGAGAGATGATGTCAAAATTTTCTAGTATATACATACCACCAAAACCAAATAATATACCAACTATAATACCAGCATATCCTATTACGATACCAGTTCGTAAAAATATATGTTTTACTTCTTGAGTTGTAGCACCCAAAGATAACAGAAGTGCTATCTCTTTTCTTCTACTCATAACAGTCATTAAAAGTGAACTAATAATATTTAAAGATGCTATTAGAATAATCAACATCAAAACTATAAATAGAGCTTTTTTCTCCATAGCCATTGCACTAAAGAAGTTTCCATTTTGTTGCCACCATCCAATAATACCAACACCATATCTAGGTAACTCTTTTTTTATCCTCTCTATATCTTTAAAAGGGTTGTCGCTATATACATGGATACCATCAAAATATGTTTTATCTTTTTTTAGAATAGTTCTTAAAGCTTCTATAGATGTGTACATATATGCTTTATCGTAAGCTGTAAGACCTGAGCTAAAAGTACCACTATAAACAAATCTTTTCATCTTTGGCATCATAGAGAATCCAGTAGGATCAACTGTAGTAAAGTATAGTGTTACTTTTTGATTAGCATATAAAGATAACTCATCTTTGATCCCTTTACCTACAATTAGATCATATTTCCCAAAGTTTTCTATCTTCCCTACAGCTTTTTTGTAGATCTTATTTATAGATGATTCTCTATTTTTATCTACACCAAATAGTACACCACCTACCATAGAGTCATCACTTTGACACATTGCAGGTGAGGTGATATATGGTGAAAATTTTAGATCGGGAAATTTTTCTTCTAGTTTCTCTAAAAGCTCTTGATTTACGACACCCTCTATTTTTGTATAGATACTTAAAGGGTAGTTCATAGTAAAAAGTTTATCCTCAAACTCTTTTGCAGTCCCATTCATAATAGCCATAGCAATTATAAGTACCATAACACCAACACCAACACCAACAAATGCAAGTATTGCACTTATAGATATAAAAGGGTTCTTTTTGTCAAATGTTAAATATTTTTTTACTATAAAATTTATAAGTTTTTTATTCATCTTTTTACCATCTTTTTAATTGTTTATTGTCATTTTATATAACCAGTGTTGTAGATCTTTAAGCTCTTCAAATATCCCAAAAGCTTTATCTAAAAATTCAACTCTAAAAAATATATCATCGTTGTTTATTTTAAACTCTTTATATGCAAACATTGTGTCATATTTTGTAAGTTGTGTATATTTGTCATCTTGCTCAAAATCAAACTCTTTAGGTACTCTTTTGTATCTAGGATCTGGGAGTTTATACCCTTTTGATTTTATATCTTCAAGTATATTGTGTAACTCTTCTCTATGCTTTTCATTTTTCATATATTCTCTATATTGTTTCAATAAATGTGGTTTAAATCCCCTTATTCCTGAAGCTATAAAATAGCTATCTTTATCGTAGTGGATATAAAAACTACTACTTTGCATCCTATGTGTTTGACCCTGCCAAAAAAGTAGTCCTATTTTACTCTTCATAGGTGTTTTATCTTTACTAAAACGAACATCTCTATATATTTTAAATAAACTAGCACCAACTTTTGGTTTGAAGTTGATCGTTGGTACTAATATCTGTAGAGTTTCACCCATATCCTCTATAAAGTTTATATTTGGTTGGTGAATTGTTTCTTCCCAAATGTGGCGATTGTTCTCAAACCACTCTTTGGTATTGTTTTTAGATAATTGTTCTAAAAACTCTATCCCTTTTTTATCAAATCCATTAAATTTCATATTTTAGTATAACAGATCCTATGTACGATAATCGGCATTTATTTTAACATATTCATAACCCAAATCACACCCATAAGCTGTAAATTTACCATCGGCAATCCCTAGGTCACATACTATTTTAAACTCTTTATTTTGAAGTATTTTAGCGGCTTTTTGTTCCATATCTTCATCGAAATATATCTCACCTTTGTCATAAACTAAAATATCTTTAAATCTAATTGTAAGTGTATCCTCACTACACATAGCCCCAGAAGATCCAATAGTAGATGCTATTCTTCCCCAGTTTGGATCTTCACCAAAAAGTGCTGTTTTTACTAAAAGTGAGTTTGAAAGTGCTTTTGCTACTCTCATAGCATCTTGATCATTTGCAGCACCAGTTATCTCAAATGCAACCGCTTTTTTTGCACCCTCACCATCTGCTACCATCATCAAAGCCATATCGTGCATAACTAATCGTAATGCCTCTTTAAATGCCTCTTTATCATAAGCACCCGATCTTTTATTTGAAAGAAGTAAAACAGTATCGTTTGTAGATGTATCACCATCTACACTAATAGCATTGAAAGTTGTTGTTGCATTAGTTTGAAGTAACTCTTTCATATCCTCTTTTGGTATTGCTGCATCTGTACAGATAAAACATAACATAGTAGCTAAGTTTGGATCTATCATCCCCGCACCTTTTGCTATTGATCCTATTTTAAAGCTAGAGCCATCTTCAAGTTTTACCTCATAGAATGTTTTTTTAGGATAACTATCTGTAGTCATAATCGCTTTACTTAAATTTTCACCATTTTTATTTTCAAGGTTAAAATTTAGTGCTGCATCTATAATCTTTTGTTTTGGCAACCTTACACCAATAACACCAGTACTACTCATGATAGGATTTTCTATATTGTCAAACTTAGATTTTAAGTTTTTAAATATATCTGCAATATCATCAATTCCAGCTTTTCCTGTCATAGCATTTGCATTTTTAGAGTTTATAAGTACAAAGTTTGTTCTAAAACCTTTCTCTTTTGCTAAAAATTCTCTAAGTGGTGCAGCTTTAAATCTATTTTCGGTAAATATTGCTTCAACTTCACAAAGTGTATCACTATAGATAAACCCTATATCTAAAGCATTATTTGGCTTTAATCCACCAGCTATTCCATCACAATAAAATCCATCAATATTAGATATATCACCTTTAATTGGAAAAATACTAAACATAAACATCCTTTTTCTCTTTGTTTTCTAAATGTGCTGGTCTCTCTTTTTGGTTTACTAATCTTTTTGCTTTAGAGATACCAGATTGATTTCCTACTACTAGTAGTTTACACCCTTTATTCACTTTTGAGGTTCCTTTTGGTGTTTGGATAAACTTACCATTGGCTTCAGTTATACCTATAATACTTACTTGCAATATATCACGAAGATGTGCATCTTTTATCTCATGGTCTATAAACCAACTATCATCGTTGATATATATCTCCTCCATATCTATAGGTGTATCTTTTTTATATAGAAACTCCTCAAGTACATTTTCCATATCTGGACGAATAGCCATAGCACTTACTCTTTTTGCCATAAGTTCAGGTGGAGCTACCACTTTGTTTGCTCCTAGTTTTTTTAGTCTCTCTATATCTTTTTGAGACTCAGCATTACAGATGATAAGAAAAGGTTTTTTTCTCCCTAACTCTTTCTCATATAGTCTAACAGATGCAATTATAGTGATACTATCAGATATATTTTTAGATAAAGAGATAACCCCTTTTGCACTTGAAAGATGAGATTTTAGAAAAGCTCTCTCTGTATATGTCTCCTCTTTTATAAAGTATGGATAGTTGTGTTTTTTTGCAACATCTTCCATATCGTCACTTGGATCTACAATCACAAAAGGGATATGGTTTGATCTAAACTGTTCTGCTAATTGTACTGTATACTCATTGTGATTGAATATCACAAAATGGTTTCTAAGTCTTGCGATTTTATATAGCATATTTCTCTCCTTATAGAGTTCTAGTAGATTACCTTTGTCTAAAACTTGTATTAAAGCTGTAATAGAGACTGTAAATATTAAAAAACCAAATATGATAAGGGTGATAGTAAACATCCTACCAGCTTCTGAAATTGGTGCTATCTCACCAAATCCAACAGTAGTAAATGTGATACCAGTTTGATATATTGCATCGAGTATAGAAAAGTTATCTATCCACATATATCCTAATGTACCAACCATCATGATAACTTGAAGTAATATTAAAGGGAGTCTAAAGTGTTTAAATTGTGAGTATATCTCTTTGTTGAGATCAAACTCTGGTTTGGTGTTTCTATACTCCCAACCCAGAGCTTTTTTGATGTTTCTTATGCTTTTCATAAAAACATCTTATCTGTTAAGCTTATGAATTCTTTTTAAGAGTTCTAAGTTCTTTTGCAGAAATTTTAATTTTTCTTGTTGTTCCATCTTCTAAAGAGATTCTAACTGTTCTTAAGTTTGGTAAAAATCTTCTTTTAGTTCTGTTCTTTGCGTGACTAACATTGTTTCCGCTCATTGGACCTTTTCCAGAAAGCATACATCTTCTTGCCATAGTAATTCCTTGAATTGTTAAATTTTCGTAATTATATCTAAAATGATCTTAAAATATTATAATGCTGAATTATTTTAGATATGTTCTAATATTTTTGTTAGATCTTTCTCATCAATTATGATGTTTGCCTCTTTTTTAAGTATATCTTTTGCACAAAATGCAATTCGTGTATCTGCATGAGCGAACATACTTCTATCGTTTGCACCATCACCTACTACTAAAGTATTTTCTCTAGTTATACCCAAGATATTTTGTATCCTTTGTATCATATCACCTTTACTATAGTCAAACATCATATCTCCACCAACTAGTCCTGTAAGAACTCCATCTTTATGGTGTAGTACATTTGAAAAATCTGCATCAAGTCCAAGTATATCTTTTGCTGGTGATGTTCCTACTCTAAATCCACCACTAAAACATATCACTTTATACCCTTTTTCTTGAAGAGCAGGTACTATCTCTTTTGCCCCTGGCATAAGTGGTAGATTTTTACCAATCTCTACCACTTTTTCATAATCTAACCCTTTTAATAGTTCAACTCTAGTAATCAAACTTTCAAAAAAATCTAGCTTTCCATTCATAGCAAGATCAGTTATTGCTGCTACTTTCTCCTCTAACCCTAACTCTTTAGCAAAAAAATCTATAGTTTCACCATCCATAAGTGTAGAATCAAAATCAAATACAGCTAATTTATTAATATTAGTATTTTTAGTCATCATTTTTTAAAACCTTTATGTTATAATGCGGCAATTATAACACAGGTTGACTTATCCAACTTGAATTTCCTACAAGGTTGACTAAAAAGATGTTTGAAACATTGATCCAAAAATTAAAAAATGATAAATATATCACACTAGAAACAACACCTACTCATGAGCCGATTATTGATGATATTATCAATAAGATAGATCAATATGATCTTGCATCTAAAGTAGATGGTTTTAGTGCTACAGATAACCCACTATCAAAATTAAAATACAATGCACTTTTTGCAAGTGTAAAATTGCAAGAAAAATTTAAAAAACCTGTAATAGCAACAATGAGTATGAGAGATAGAAATAAAATAGCACTTCAAAGTGATCTACTTGGTGCAAATGATTTTGATGTAAGGGCTATATTGGCTCTGACTGGAGATCCTGCTCATATGTCTGATCAACCACATACAAAAGGGGTATTTGAATCAAACTCAAATATGCTTTTAGAGATAATCACATCATTTAACAACGGTATGGATTATGCAGGAAAACCATTTAAAACACAACCAAAAACTATCTATCCATTTTCTGTGATCAACTCTTATGCAAAAAATATGAAAAGTTTAGAAAAAAAGATGACAAAAAAGATACAGTATGGTACAAGAGGGATCATAACACAACCTATATATGATCTTGAAAATGCAAAACAGCTATTAAACTATTTTAATAGTGCAAAATCAACTTTTAATGATCATAGAGAGGAATCGCAGCTTATTATTGGTATTTTTCCTATTATGAGACTAAGAACTGCTCAGTTTTTATCTTCACATGTTCCAGGGATCTATGTGCCTCAAGAGTGGATAGATAAACTATCTATTGCTAGTAAAATAGGTGAAGAGGAAGAGAGAAAAGTTGGCATGGATCTTAGTATTGAATTGTTAAAAGATATACAAAAGATCCACCCAAAAGTGCATCTAATGACTGCAAATAAATTTGATCTAGCAAATGAGTTGTTAGATAATGTATCATTTCAATAATTGGAAGTAGATATGAGTAAATCAAAAAAAATATTAGTAATATCAAGTAAAGGTGGAGTGGGTAAAAGTACTATATCTATGCAGATAGCTACACCATATTTATATCTTTCAAATGATAAAAAACCGATTAGTTACTATGAGTTTGATGATGAAAACCAAGATCATCTTAGCTTTAAAAATAGTGACTTAAGTGTAAGAGAGAGTATAGAGGTATCTGATAATTTTTTAAGAGATAAACTTGCAGATATATTT
>Ga0256828_1002761_pt1 | contig 10258 bp, 10 predicted proteins | sample CV88metaG_FD_185993 | JGI IMG/M metagenome (GOLD analysis project Ga0256828, IMG submission 185993) | Hydrothermal vent microbial communities from East Pacific Rise, Pacific Ocean - CV88 | ecosystem: Environmental > Aquatic > Marine > Hydrothermal vents | place: Pacific Ocean: East Pacific Rise... | reverse complement strand
GATTCAAAATTCATATGCAAACAGATAAAAACCATACTGGAACCAAGAAATTACAAAGTAACAAAAGCATATGATGCAAAAAAAGCACTTTTTTATCTAAATAAAGAAAAATTTGATCTGATGATACTGGATATGCAACTGCCAGATATGCACGGTATGCAGCTTTTGGAGATTATTAGAAAAGATATCCGTTTTATATCACTGCCAATTATTATCCTCTCTGGTACTTCTACTCCTGAGATTGTCAGAAACTGCCTAAAAAACGGGGCAAGTGATTTTTTGAAAAAACCTTTTGTGTTTGAGGAATTTATACTCAAAGTTGATTTGTGGATAGATTATTTTAAAAAAGAGAATAAACTAAAAGAACAAAGTAAAAAACTCTCAGATATGAATAACAATCTACAAAAACTTGTAGATGAAGAGGTGGCAAAAAATCATCAAAAAAACACACTGATATTTGCCAAATCAAGACATGCACAAATGGGTGAGATGTTGGCTATGATAGCACATCAGTGGAGACAGCCTCTAAATGCTATCAGTATGGCTGTAAGTTTGTTGGATACAAGGATACAGACACAAAAACTAGACAAAGAAACAGCAAAAAACATAACATCAAAAATAAATGAATATATACAGCATCTAAGTATGACTATTGATGACTTTAGAGATTTTTTCAAACCACAACGGGAAGCAAAGCTAAGCAGTTTTGAACCTATAATAGACAGGGCTTTGGTTATTATGGGTGATATGTTTAAGAAAAAAAGAATCGATTTGCAGATTGAGAAAAAAGAGATACAGGAATTGAAAATTTATGAGAATGAACTTGTGCAGGTTGTTTTGAATTTGCTCAAAAATTCACATGATGCACTACTCTCAAACAATATACAAAATCCGTCTATCAAAATAATAATAGATAAAAATATATTGAAAATAAAAGATAATGCCGGTGGTATAGATGAGAAGATTTTGGATAAGATTTTTGATCCTTATTTCTCTACAAAAGACAAAAACGGGATGGGGCTTGGTCTGTATATGAGTAAAACAATCATAGAGGAGCATTGCAAGGGAAGGCTCGAAGCAAAAAATACCAACGACGGAGTGGTATTTAGTGTGATTTTGCCAACACAAGAGGGTGTATTGTGAATCTAAAAAATATCTCTGTATCGTTGGCTGTTGCCATTCTTTATTATACTTTTGGTGTGCTTGGATTCAAGCTGCTTTTGGCAAACAAAATAGTGAGTGTGGGTATGTTTGTGCCAGAGGGTATAGCTTTGGCATTTGCACTTTTTTTTGGCAAAAGAGCTTTGTTTGGTATTTTTGCAGGTCAGTTTGCTTTGGCATATGTCAATATCGGTTCTTTGTATCCGTCGTTGGCAATATCTACGATAAATACACTTGAGGCTTTGATTGGTATATATCTGTTTTATAAATTAAAACTTTCAAAAGAGATGGATAGTTTTAGAGATATTGTTTATCTTTTTGGTATTGTGTTTTTTGTTTTACAACCTTTTAGTGCTGTTTTGTCAAACAGCTTTTTGTATGTTTTTGATCAGATAAACAAAGATGAGATGTTGTATCTTACATTTTCATGGTGGTTTGGTAATGTTATGGGGCAGTTTCTTGTTACACCGTTTTTGTTGCTGTTTTTTACCAATTATAAAGATATAAATATCAGAGAATATCTTGCTTATGGTGTTGTGTTTTTTATATATCTTTACTTTTTGGAGTTGGTATTTGAGATCAAAAATCCTTTTATGCTTTTGTCTTTGTCTTTGGGATTTATCATATTTGTAATTATAAAGAAAAACATAATATATGCCACTTTTTTGACTGTTGTAGCATCTTTTGTATCTGCATATTCTGTATATAGCGGTATTGGTACATTCTCTTTTGAGAGACTAAATGACAACCTAATCAACTACAACCTTTATGTACTCTCACTTATTGTGATTGTTTGGCTTGTCGGTATATTGTTTGGTGATAAAAAGAGATATGAATCTCAATTGGAAAATAAAATTGCAGAGGTGATAGAGCAAAATAAAGAACAACAACTCTTTTTGCTTCAACAAAACAGACTTGCCCAGATGGGTGAGCTTATAAGTATGATAGCACATCAGTGGAGACAGCCTCTAAACAACCTCTCATTGATAAATCAGGTGCTTGTCAGTAAGTTTAACAAGTCAAAACTTGATGATGAAGTGATGGAATATTTTAAAATCAATTCAAAAAAACAGATAGATTTGATGTCAAATACTATTGATGATTTTAGAGATTTTTTCAAGGCAAAAGATGAAAAAAGCTGGTTTTTGCTAAATGGTGTACTGTTTGATGCTATCGATATGGTTTCGCCTGTGTTGAAAAAAAATCTCATAGAGGTTGAGTTTGAAGCGGATGAAGATTATAAGATTTTTGGTTATGAAAACAGTTTTGCACAGGTGGTGCTAAATCTTCTAAACAATTCAAAAGATGCACTTTTGGAAAAAGATACAGAGTATAAGAAGATAATAATACAGATAAAAAAACTCTCAAAAAAGGTTGAAATAACGATAGAAGATAACGGAATAGGGATAGATGAGACAGTTGTAGATAAAGTTTTTGATCCATACTTTTCTACCAAAAAAGATAAAAACGGTACAGGATTGGGGCTTTATATGTCTAAGATGATTATAGAAGAACAGATGGATGGGGAGCTAAGAGTATCTGCCAAAGAAGATGGTGCAAAATTTGTAATAGTTATGAATACAATGGAGGTTGAATCATGAAAAAATTTACATTGTTGTATGTAGAGGATGATAAACATGCACAGGAGTGGATGAAACTTATACTTGAAGATGATCTAAAAGAGTTTTTTCAGGCTTTTGACGGGCAGGAGGGGTTGTTGATGTATAAAAAGCACAAGCCCGATATTGTACTGGCAGATATCAATATGCCCGTCATGGATGGATTGAGCATGGCAAGAGAGATAAAAGAGATAGACAAGCACCAGCCAATTTTGATAATGTCTGCTTTTGATGATAGAGATACATTGCTAGAATCCATAGATATAGGGATAGACTCTTTTGTGCCAAAACCTGTAAACACGACACAACTTATGCAAAAACTTCAAAAAGTTGTAGAGGATATAGAAGAAAGACTGTCTCACAAAGAGACTCAACAGCAAGAGATGGCACAATTGCACAATCTTGCACACTATGATGTGCTTACCAGTATCCCAAACAGATTTTTGTTCAATGTAAGGCTTGAAAAAGCGATAAGAAAGGCAAAAAGAAAGCATGAGAGTTTTGTACTTTTATTCATAGATTTGGATAATTTCAAAACTATAAATGATACTTACGGGCATGGATGTGGAGACAAAGTGTTGCAGAGTGTATCTAAAAATATCAAAAAAATAATAAGGTCTGAAGATACTTTTGCCAGAATAGGGGGAGATGAGTTTTCTTTGATAATTTATGGCATAAGTGATAAAGAATATATAGATGCATTGGCATCAAAAATTTTAAAAGCGGCATCAAAAGATGTGGAGTTTGAGGGTAATACGGTGAGTTTGACATGCAGTATAGGTATAAGCAGGTTTCCAGATGACGGAGATACAAAACAAGAGCTGTTGCATTTGGCAGATACAGCTATGTACAAAGCAAAAAAACTTGGAAAATCAACATATTTTTATATAACAAAAGGGGAAGAAGATGAGTAAAATAAGATCACAGGACAAAGAGTTTATGAAATTATTGCAACAACAACTGCAAGATTATGTGATAGAGCCTATACCGGATGAAGTGCTTGAGAGTATTATTCAGACACTTATATTTCGTATTCGTCAAAACTCAAGAAGGCAGGAGCAGTTTATCAATATAGATGAGTCTTGCAAATGGAACAAAGTGAGTCAGTCTTTTTTTTACAACGACAAAGAGCTTACATTTACAAACAAAGAGAGGGAGTTTTTGGCATTGGTTTTTGACAATGTAAACAATACAGTGACTTACAATACAATATCTATCTCTTTGTGGGGTGAGAGTGCTGATGTTGTCAAGCAGGAGAGGATTAAAACACTTGTAAAGCAAATTCGTAAAAAATTACCAAAAAACATCATAAAAAACATATTTGGTTATGGATATAAGGTGGAAATTCTCTAATTTTCACTACTATATCACTTAGTTTATCTATAATTTCAACTGATAAAGATTTTGAAAATCATTACAAGGGATGGAATGAGACATATAGCAAAAGATATAGATAAATTCTTGCAACAGATACAATCAAGCAAACAAAACAGTGTTATTAATCTTGCTGCCGAGGAGTTGGTAAAGTCTGTACTTGATGCAGAGTTTGCATCTATTTGGTATTATGATGAGGATAGGTTTGTACTATTTAGGGAGAGAGATGAAGTGTTTGCAAAAGAGATTTTTTTAAATCTCAAAAAAGGTATTATGTACAAATGCTTTATGAACAAAGAGGCAAAGCTCTACAACTATCTTGCAAGTGATAAAGATTATGTAGCATCTGTTGATAACCCTGACAATATCAAAATAAAATCCAAAATCATGTTGCCTTTGATAGATGGTGAGAATTTTATAGGTATTGTTACTGCATACAACTCTATCAAACACAATAAAAAATTTTTAAAAAACGATATGCAGATGTTGCAAAACATATCATCATATATCATCAATGCAATTTACAAGATGAAAAAACCTATGTGCCATATAGAAAACAAAGTTATTGTAGATGAAACTCAAGAGGTAAAATCAAGTGATGATGATACACTTACTTTTGTTTCAAATTTTGTACATGATATAAGAACACCCGCAAACTCTTTATACGGTTTTTTGGATTTGCTTGAGAGTCAGATAGAGGATGAGAGACTCAAGGGCTATATAATAAATGCAAAAGAGAGTGCAAATTTTATCAACGAGCTTACAACATCTGTTTTAAATATGGTCTCAAGTCACAAAGAGAGTGTTGTCTCAGAGATAAAAGAGATAGATTCTATGAGGTTTTTTTCATCTATTGCGGAATCTTTTGCCTCCAATATGAATTCTAAAAATATATATTTTAATATCTATATAGATCCGATGTTGCCAAAAAGTATAAAGATAGATACTCTGAAGATGAAGAGGGTTGTACTAAATCTTATCTCTAATGCCTATAAATTTACACCAAAATACAAATCTATTGAGTTTTGTGTAAAATATATCCCAAAAACAAACAAGATATATCTGTATGTAAAAGATACAGGTATAGGGATACCAAAAAACAAACAAGAAACCATTTTTGAGGCTTTTAAACAGGCACAAGATACAACGGCACTAGATTATGGCGGTACGGGACTTGGTTTGTTTATATCTGCAAAATATGTCACACAGATGGGTGGGGAGTTGTCCCTTGTAAGCGAGGTGGATGTAGGGAGTACTTTTAGTTTTGAGATACCGCTTGAGATAGTTGATGAGACACCTTTTTATATACCTATTGAGGAAAAAAATATAAAAATAGCTATGGTGATGCAACATTCAAATGGTTTTTGTGCAAATAACATAGCAAGGCATATAGTAAGAATGGGTGTTGAAAAAACAGATATAAAGGTGTTTGAATCACTAAGAGATATAGACAATACTATTACCCATATTGTTGTGTTTCAAAACAAACTAGATATAGCATTTTCAAAAAAACTTATACAAAAAGGGATAAGAGTTATTGTGGTTGAGGAGGAGTTTTTATCCATAGACAGAGCTACACTTCATCAAGAGTGTGAGTTGATATCCCAATATGGATTTATTACAAATAAAATCTATAAATTTTTAAATGATGTAAAACAGCCAAAAGTGTTGATAGTAGATGATGATGAAGTGAGTGTAATTTTGATACAAACTATACTTGAAAATGAATTTTGTACCATAGATGTGGCAAGAAACGGTAAAGAAGCACTGGGGATGATAATAGATGCCTACGAAGACAAAGAACCTTTTGATAAAGTATATATAGATAACAATATGCCTATTATGAATGGTGTGGATGTGTTGAGGGAGATCCGTCGTTATGAGGAACAAAACAATCTAAAACCACTAATAGCCATATCAACATCTGGTGAAAAATGCAAAGATGATGATGATTGCAGACTCTATGATATAGAGGTGATGAAACCATTTAAAAAAGAGCAGATAGTAGAAGCACTATATTATTAGAAAGGTCGATAAAAAATATGCAAAATACAGAGATAAACGATAATGAACATGAGGTAAAAAATGTAGATTTGATAGTCTCAAAATCGGACAAAGAGGGTAATATCACATATGTAAATCCTGTTTTTGTCAAGATTTCCGGCTATTCTCAGGCAACCTTGCTGGAGAGACCACACTCTGTTTTGAGACATCCGGATATGCCAAAGGTTATATTTCATTATCTTTGGCAAAATATAAAAGAGGCACATGAGGTTTATGCCTATATCAAAAACAGATGTGCTGATGGTGGGTATTACTGGGTGTTGGCAAATGTAAAAATGGCAAAAAATCCAGATGGAAGTTTTAGAAATTATCTCTCCACAAGAAGATCTATAACAAAAAATGCAAAAAAAAAGATATCTGCTTTTTATGAGCAGCTTTTAGAGATAGAAAAAACAAAAGGCTATAACTATTCAAAGGAGAGTTTTTATAGTTTTTTGGATAAAAACAATATAAAAGATGTAAAACTTTTTAATGAATATATGAAAAAACTAAATACACAGGGATAAAAATATGATAGATTTTGATAAAAGTATGCAAAAACTTCGCAATGTAAATGGGTATCTTGGTTCGGCTGTACTCAACTATACAGGTGAGACACTATATATAGATGAAGAGAATACAGGTACAGATATAGGGTATGCTTCTGCAATTTTCAATGATTCGTTTCGTTCTATTAATGAAGCATCTTTAGATATAGGATTTAGTGATGTTTCCTCTTTTGAGACAAAAACACAAGATGGACATGTTTTTTTGATGAAGAGTACCGCTGCAACAATCAACGACGGATTTGCAAAAATAGATATATTTTGTATATTGAGAGATGATGGTAATATCGCTTTGGCAAAGATGGTGATGGAAAAATCTGCTGCTACAATCTCAGATGAGTTGTCAAAGATATAGATGAAAAAGATATATTTTATCCGTCATGCAAAAGCAAAAAAGTTTTGTGCCAATGAGAGTGATTTTGAAAGAGTTGTATCTAAAAAAGGTAAAAAAGATATAAAACTTATATCTCAATACCTAAAAAACTTGGATATAAATGCAGATATTGTACTCTCGAGTTGCGCTTTGAGAGCTCAACAAACCACAACTGAGATGCTCAATATCCTAAATACAGACTGTTTTGTGCTTTATCTTGAGGAGTTATACAAAAATAAAACAGATGAGATATTAAAAATAATACAGATGCAAGATGATAGCTGTACTGATATGTTTGTAGTTGGGCATTATCCATATTTGTTGGAGATTGTAAATCAACTCTCAAAACAGCAATTAAGAGATATACCAACTATGGGTGTTGTTGCTTTGAAATTTGATATAAAGAGTTGGAGAGATACACTGCACCAAAGTGGTGTTATGGAGTTTTGTATCTATCCAAAAATGTTTGCCAGTTAGGATTTGTTGTTAAGTGTGATTAGTTTGTATCCTATGCCATAAACACTTTTTATAGCTTTGCTTGGGAGTTTTTTTCTGAGTTTTGATACAAGTTTTCTGATATTTTGTATATCAAGGTTCTCCCCTTTGGCAACATAGTGAGCTACTATATCTTCACTTGTATATATTTTACCCTCTACACTGCTTAGGTATTGCAAAAATATTATCTCATATTTTGTCAGATATACACTTTGGCTTTGTGATATTAGAGATTTGTTGTCTCTGTCATAAAAAACATCTTTTGAAAATTTTATGATTGAGTTTGTGTTTTTTGGTGTATCGTTTAGTTTGGTATTTATTTTTTTTGATGTATTGTATAGTACTTCTAACAACTCTTGAAAATCTATCGGTTTTTTTATGAAGTGTTCTATGCCGAGATTAACCAAAGGCAGTAGATGTTTTGTGTCATCATGAGCAGAGAGTATGACTATGCTTTGGTTTTGGTTTAGTTTGTAAAGTTCTTCTGTCAGGTCTATGCCGTTTAGTTTTGGCATCTGTATATCTGATAGCACTATATCGTAGTATGTTTCATTTTCTTCATAATATTGTGTATATTTTTTAAGTGCATCCAAACCATCTGTTGCACTCTCAACATACTTAAAAAAGTTTTTAAGTATCTCAGTTGTATTGTGTCTTAGTTCTGTATAATCTTCAACAAAGAGTATAGAGAGGTTTTGTGTATGTTTTATCAATTCTTTAGAGTTTAACATTATAAAATTCCAAATCTAGTTATATTTTGCAAGATTGTAGCAAGTTTGTGCTGAATTTTTTTTTATCCTTTGCTTGTTTAACTAAAGCTATTACAATAACGGCATGAAAATAATTATTAATTCACAACAAAAAGATGTAAAAGAGGGTGTAACACTTCAACAACTCTTAGAAGAGCTTTCTTTAGAAGACAAAGTGATGGCAGCAGCTGTAAATATGCAAATAGTAAAACAAAAAGAGTGGGGCAGTTTTGTTTTGCATGAAAATGACAAGTTGGAGTTATTGGATTTTGTTGGTGGCGGATGATTGTATTGCTACAACTGAGATAGCATATTCTCCGTCGTGAGTTATAGATACACTTGTGTCTTGTATTTCAAATTCTTTTATCAGTTTTTGTGAGAGCAAAAGTTTTGGTGCACCTTTTGGTGTTTTTGTTATAGTTATGTCAAAAAATGAACACTTCTCACCTATCCCTACACCAAGTGCTTTTGATACTGCTTCTTTGGTAGCCCAAAAACCAGATGCTGTTTTGTAGTTTTTGACAAGTTCTATCTCATTTTTTGATAAAAATTTCTCAAGTGCCTTAGTGCCAAATCTTTCCATCATCCGTTTCATTCTTGATGTTTTTATGAGGTCTATACCTATCATCTTTGCTGTTTGTCCAAAATTAGTTTTTTTGTATTATATCATTGTTTTTTAACTTATGTTAGTATGGTATAAAAATTTTGGAGTGTTGATAGTGGAAAAATTTTTAAGCGAAGCAAAATCTGCAAGTAGAGTTTTGAACACTCTTAGCGGTAGAGACAAAAACAAAATATTGAATCAAATGGCACAGGCATTAAGAGACAATACCTCTGCAATATTGGAAGCAAATGCAAAAGATATGGATGCAGGGAGGCAAAACAGCCTTTCGTCTGCTTTGATGGACAGGCTTTTTTTGGATGAGAGCAGAGTTGAGGCTATGGCAGTTGCAATTGAGGAGATAGCAGCACTAAAAGAGCCGGTTGGCAGAGTGCTTGATGGTTGGATAACAGAAGATGGACTAAAGATAGAAAAAGTATCTATTCCTATAGGTGTTATAGGTATCATATACGAATCTCGCCCAAATGTTACAAGCGATACAGCGGCACTGTGTTTTAAGAGTTCAAATGTGTGTGTATTAAAAGGTGGTAAAGAGGCAGATTTTTCAAACAAGGCTATAGCAGAAGTACTAAAAGATGTTTTGGTGCAAAATGATTTGCCGCCATCACTTATATCTCTTATACCAGATACCTCAAGAGAGGGTGTGGCAAAACTGATAAAGATGGACAAATATGTGGATCTGATTATCCCAAGGGGTGGAGCAGGGCTGATAAAATATGTGAGTGAAAATGCAACAGTAAGTGTGGTCAAGCACGATAAAGGGCAGTGCCATACATATATAGACAAAGATGCAAAACTCGATGATGCTGTCAAAATAGCACTCAATGCAAAAGTACAAAGACCCGGAGTGTGTAATGCAATGGAGACACTTTTGGTAGATAAGGTGATTGCAAAAGAGGCACTTGTAAAACTAAAAGAGGCTTTTGATGATGCTCATACACTTTTAAAAGGGTGTGAAGTTACACAAACTATCATAGATGTTGAACATGCAGGTGATGAGGATTTTGATACAGAATATCTTGCAAATATACTAAATGTAAAAGTGGTAGATGGTGTAGATGGAGCGATACAGCATATAGTAAGGTTTGGCTCCGGACACTCAGAAGCGATTATTACCCAAAATGTAACAACTGCCGAAGAGTTTCTAAACAATATAGATGCAGCAGCAGTATATCTCAATGCTTCTACAAGATTTACAGATGGTGGGGCATTTGGTTTTGGTGCTGAAGTCGGGATAAGTACAAACAAGCTACATG
>Ga0256828_1002760_pt1 | contig 10258 bp, 9 predicted proteins | sample CV88metaG_FD_185993 | JGI IMG/M metagenome (GOLD analysis project Ga0256828, IMG submission 185993) | Hydrothermal vent microbial communities from East Pacific Rise, Pacific Ocean - CV88 | ecosystem: Environmental > Aquatic > Marine > Hydrothermal vents | place: Pacific Ocean: East Pacific Rise... | reverse complement strand
ATTTACAGATGAGTTTATCAATGCTTATCAACACTACAGATTTGAAAGAGATGTATGGCCAGATGAAGGTCGTCCAACTGCTTACGAATTCAAAACTACATACCAGTGTTAGTTTTTTTCACTCTCCTTCTTGGAGAGTGACCCATCTCCATAACATATCTTCTCCTATTTCATTAACAATTACTTAATAACTTTTTACTATAATCCTACTTGTAAAAATTAAAAAACCTCACTACAAATAAAGGAAACTAAATGGTAAAAAAAATAATTTTAGGTGTTACTGTTTTTGTTATTGCTATACAATTTATTCCTTATGGAAAAAATCATACAAATCCCCCAGTACAAGCTACAGTACAATGGGATACACCAAAAACAAAACAGCTTTTTATGCGTGCATGTGGCGATTGTCACTCTAATGAAACAAAATGGCCAGCATATAGTAATGTAGTTCCAATCTCATGGTTCATTATGGCACATGTAGAGGAAGGTAGAGAACATTTTAATGTCTCTATGTGGGGAATTCAAAAGAAAAATAAAGGTGATGAAGCAGCTGAAGAGGTTGAAGAGGGAGATATGCCTTTAATATCTTATCTCATAGCACATCCAGAAGCTAAACTTACAGAACAAGAGACAAAAACACTTATTCAAGGGTTAAAAAACACTTTTGGAGAAGAAGGGAAAAAAGAGAAAGGGGATGAGTAACACTCCTCTTCCTTCTCATAGAAAATAAAAATTATCCTTTAATAGTTAACTAACTTCAATTCTACTTTTTAAAAAACATCAAATTCGCTATAATTCCGTCATTCATAACAAATGTAAGAGTGTGTTATTGAAAAATTTCAAGTTATAAAGGATTCTACCTATGATGAATCGTATCCCAAAGGGAAAATATAAACCTTATCCTAAGATAGATTTGCCAAATCGTACTTGGCCAGACAATACAATTACAAAAGCTCCTAAATGGTGTAGTGTTGATTTACGCGATGGTAATCAAGCACTTATTAACCCTATGAATATGGAGAAAAAACTTGAATTATTTGCACTCTTACTCAAACTCGGTTTTAAAGAGATAGAAGTTGGTTTCCCATCAGCTTCCAAAATAGAATATGACTTTTTACGCAAACTTGTAGATGACAACCTTATCCCAGATGATGTTACAGTACAAGTTTTAGTACAAGCTCGTGAACACCTCATAGCAAAAACTTTTGAAGCTTTACAAGGTGTTAAAAAAGCAACTGTGCATCTTTACAACTCCACCTCTATAGCACAAAGAAAAATTGTTTTTGGTAAAGAACAAGATGAGATTGTAGCCTTAGCACTTGCTGGAGTTGATTTAGTTAAAAAATATGAAGCCAATCACAATGGAGAAATTTTCTTGGAATATTCACCTGAGAGTTTCACAGGAACAGAGTTAGAGTTTGCCGCTCGTATTTGTAACGAAGTAACTGCACGATGGGGTATTTCAAAAGAAAGACCAGTGATTATCAACCTACCAGCAACGGTAGAGATGGCAACACCAAATGTATATGCCGATCAAATTGAATGGATGGCAAGACATTTAGATAATCGTGAGCATATTCTTATCTCAACTCATACACATAACGACAGGGGTACTTCTGTTGCAGCCACCGAGCTAGCACTGTTAGCTGGAGCAGACAGAGTTGAAGGAACCCTCTTAAGTAATGGTGAAAGAACTGGTAATGTGGACATTATCACACTAGCATTAAATATGTTAACGCAAGGGGTAGATCCTGAACTTGATTTTTCCGATGTTAATGAGGTGTTAGAGGTTGTTGAGCGTTGTACAGAGCTTCCAACACATCCTCGACATCCTTATGTTGGAGAACTTGTTTATACTGCTTTTTCAGGTTCACACCAAGATGCTATTAACAAAGGTTTAGCATATCAACAAGCTAAAAAAGATCCTTTTTGGGAGGTACCATACCTTCCGATTGATCCTGCTGATGTTGGGCGTACTTATGAGTCTATCATCCGTATCAACTCTCAATCTGGAAAAGGGGGAGTTGCCTACATTTTAGAAAAAAATTACGGCTATCAGCTTCCAAAAGCGATGCATCCTGAAATTGGGCGTGCTGTACAAGCTTTAAGTGATGAAAAAGGGAGAGAATTAAGTCCAGAAGAGATTTTAAGTGTTTTCAAAAAAGAGTATTTTGAGGTAAAAGAACATATCTCTTTAGTAGACTTTAGTTTAAAAACAGAGGATGGTATCTCAAAATGCACACTCTGCTATAAATACAGAGGAAAACAAATCACTTCTCATGGAGAGGGGAACGGTCCCATAGATGCTTGTAAAAATGCACTTAAACAAGAGTATGAAAACGATTTTTCTATCAAATCGTATGCTGAACACTCATGTGGAGATAAAAGCTCTGCAAAAGCAGTCGCTTATATCGAAGTACAAAGCACCAAGGTACTTTCATGCTTTGGTGTAGGTGCTGATAATGATATCACTATAGCTTCCATTAAGGCACTCTTCTGTGCTCTTAACAGGGCGTTTTCCTAAAAGGAAACCCCTGCTACAATCTCAGGGTATGAGTTACTACACTCACCTTCACTACACTGAGTATAACTTTCATAAGCATACCCTAAAGAGATGTAACTGTTCCCAGAACCTACAATACTTACCCCTCCTCGTATACCATATGCACCAAAATCATCATACCCACTAACAAAGTTTTCACGGACAAAAACACCTGCATAAGGGCGTATTTTTTGAGATAGAGGTAGAAAATAGTTAAGTCCTACAGAGAGTTCATGTTGTTGTGGAGATGCCCCAAACCACCCCCTATAATATCCTGCTACACTCATATTATCCATAACAAAATAGTGTCCTGAAATACCAAGGAGTGTATAAGTTTGTCCATAAGATGTTGCAGCACCTAAAGAAAAACCTACATTAGAACGCCCTTTTTGAAAAATATCACCAAAGGCACCACAACTCAAAACTGCACTTAATATACTTACATGTAAGATTTTTTTTATCAAAATAACAACTCCTCTTCTGGATCTGCTTCCACCTCTTTTCTTGGTGGTTTGGAGATCTCACTAAAATACTCTTTATGTCCATCAATCGTAACCTCTATGATACCTTCTGGAACATCAAATTTTCTTTGAACTTGTGGATAAAGTTTTAAAAGACGCGTATAATACTGTGAAAATGCAGGACCAGCCACACGCCCTCCTGTTTCTTTATGATACATAGGGGTATTGTCATCATTACCAAACCAAACAACTGTTTCAATAGTAGGCGAGTACCCTGCAAACCACGCATCCATATTTTTATTTGTTGTTCCTGTTTTACCAGCAAGTTCTATCCCTCTTGCGCGTGCTCTTCTTGCTGTTCCTCTCTCAACAACATCTCGTAAAATTGTTGTCATAATAAATGCTTGTGTTGGAAGCGTAATATTTCGCTCAACAATCTCTCTCTCATACAATAAATTATGATTTTGTTGAATATTTTGAATAAGATGTGTTTCCTCTTGTACACCTTTATTAGCAAAAGAGGTGTAGTATTTTGCAAGCTCTAAAGGGGAAAGAGAGATTGTTCCAAGTGATATAGAAAGATCATTTGGAAGATTTTTAATACCAAATTTTTTCAATTTTTTTACAAGAGTTGCCAACCCTATATCATTAACAAGATTAATAGTTGCCAGATTTCTTGAATGCACGAGTGCTTCTCTTAATGTTACCAACCCTTTATAATCTTTCTCATAATTTTTTGGACGCCACTTCATATCTTCACCATTTTTTTCATAATTGTATGTTTTAGCGATATCAGTAAGCTTTGTAAGTCCACTATATCCTGAATCTAATGCAATTTGATAAATAAAAGGTTTAAAAGCACTTCCTGGTTGACGCTTCCCTTGTGTTGCACGGTTATAAGAACTTTTCTTATAATCTACACTCCCTACAAGTGCTAAAATATCACCTGTTTTTGAATCAAGAGAGACCATAGCTCCGTTCAGTTGAGAAACATTGACATCTTGTACTTCTCTTCTTTTTCTTTTATCCTCTTTTTTATACTTTTCTATCCGTGTTAAAGCCATATCATAGGCAGATTTTAAAGATTTTCTTGCAGCATCTTGTAAACGCAAATCTATGGTAGTATGGATCTCATAACCACCTGTTTTTAAATCTTTAATACCCATCGCTTTTAAGCGTCTTGCTACTTCATCAACAATAAAAGGCGCCTTGTTTTGTGTGAGTGTATCATCATAAACTTTCGGATTTTCAGCAAGTGCCTTTTTAAATGTAGTATCATCAATCCATCCAAGAACATGCATCCGTGTTATAACACGATTCGCTCTTCCCATAGAGATTTCATAATTTTTTGTTGGTGCATATGTTGATGGTGCCTTTGGAAGCCCTACAAGAATTGCCATCTCTTTGAGAGTCAAATCAGAGAGTTTTTTATGAAAATAGCCATCTGCTGCTGTTTTAATACCATAGTATCCATGCCCAAAATAGATCTCATTGAGATAACGCTCTAAAATTTGCTCTTTTGTCAATGCGTGTTCAAGTTTAAATGAATAGATAAGCTCTTTGATTTTTCTTGAGAGTTTTTTCTCCCGTGTAAGAAGCTTGTTCTTTACCAACTGTTGTGTAATGGTACTTGCACCTTCTACCATTTTTCTTGCTTTAATATCTTTGAGAGCTGCTCTGAAAATAGCATCAAAGTTAACTCCAGGATGTTCAAAAAATGTTGTATCTTCTATGGCAACAAGTGCTTCTATAATGCGTGGTGGTATCTCATTAAAAGGGGCATAATAACGATGTTTTTTATCGAAAATATTTGCAATCTTTTCACCATTTTTATCATAAATTCTACTGGTTACTTCGGGCTTATAATCTACTAATGAAGAGAGATCATACTTGTAGTTCATAAGATAATATCCTACAACACCTACAGGACTTAACAACGCTAATATAATGAGCGTTATAACACTATATTTTACTATTTTCATTCTCTAAAATTCCTATTTGCAAAATTTGCTTCTATGAGCATTTGAGTATATTGCTCTTTTGGATGTGTGCATACATCTTTCATTTTTCCAGACTCCACAATTTTTCCTTTATATATAACACAAATATCTTCACATATCTCCTGTGCAGAGATAACATCATGGGTAACAAACAACATCTCAAACCCCTCTTTTTTTTGAATTTTTTTAAGAAGTTCTTGTATCATCTCTTTTGTTTGAGGATCTAATGCTGTTGTTGGTTCATCTAGTAAAAGTAGTTGTGGCTTGCGTTCTAAAGCCATTGCAATCACTATCCTTTGTAACTGTCCTCCTGAAAGTTCAGGAGGAAATCTTTCTAAAAAAGCAATATCTAATCCAAGTTCTTCAAAAAGAGTAACAATTCGCTCCTGTGATGTAAAAAACTGCTTTTTAATCTTTGTAAGAGGGGAAAGTGCTGTAAAAGGATTTTGAGGAACAAACCCTATAGTTTCACCAGCTTCTAAACTGTAAGATGCTTCTATATCTAAAAAACTCTCCATACCATGTGGTAACATCCCAAGCAAAGCTTTGAGAGTCAAACTTTTACCACTTCCACTTTCCCCTATCAAAGCAAGTGAATTTTCTATAGAAAAACTAATATCAACAAGAGTTTTTTCTTTTAATTTTATACAAAGTTGTTTTACATGTAACATTAAAGTTGCTCTTTTATAAGTTTGCACACTTGATAGAGATCTTCTTCAGAACTTCCTACTCTTGCAATCAGACGAACAATAGCACTCGCTACTGTAGGCTGTCGTATAGCACCTATAGCATACCCTTTTGTCAGAAGTTTCTCTTTTATTTGCATCACTTTAACATTATCACCTATGACTATGGGGACAATTAATCCAGCAACATCAATTTCAAAAAACTCTTTAATAATTTTTTGTCTCGTAGCAATAGCTCTGCGTAAAGAACTTTTATTTTCCAAAATATATGCAAGAGAATGGTGTGCTAACTGTGTATCATATAAAGAGAGTGATGTTGCATAGATAATAGGTTTTGCACGATTAAGCAGATATTCTACTATATGTTTACTCGCAAGGATAAAAGCACCAAAACTACCATATGCCTTGCCAAGTGTTCCCATTTTTATATAATGGGGTTGTATCTCAATATTATAAAAATCAAATACACCCATAAGATTTTTACCAACAACACCACTACTATGTGCTTCATCTACGATTAAGAGTGTATTTGCATAACCATCGACAAGAGAAAACACCTCTTTGTCACACATATCTCCATCCATAGAGTAGATACCTTCTACTGCTACTATATTGCGTTTTGCATCTGATTTTTGCAATAATTCAGCCAAATGATTCATATCGTTATGTCGAAAAAAAGTAACTTCTACACTCTCAAGATTAGCAGCAAGAACCCCTGAAGCATGATATAATTCATCCATAAAAAGCATATCACCCTTACGCACCAACGATTCTATAAGTGCAATATTTGCATTAAATCCACTACCAAGAACAATCCCATCTTCAAAACCATTAGCCAAACAAAGAGCATCTTCAAAATCTTTATGGATTTGATGGTAGCCATTCACCAACATAGAAGCTTTTGTAGCATGAATAGGATTCTCTTGCAACACCTTACATGTAAGCATATGAAGTTTTTTATTATGTGCAAGTCCCAAATAATCATTAGAGGCAAAATCTTTCAAAGAATCAACAGCAACATCTCGTTGTCTATAGCGATGAGAACGCTTGAGTGCCCGAAGCTCTTTTTCATATAACATCAACGCACACCCACTCTATTTCTTCCACTTTTTTTAGCATCATAGAGTGCCAGATCAACCCTTTTTAGAAACGATTTACTTGTCTCACCCTCTTCATATTCACTCACTCCAAAACTCATCGTTACAGGTACAACTTCATTAGCATTTGCAATAAGTTCTCTTAATTTTTCTGCAACATAAAAAGCTTCTTGTTTACCTGTTACAGGAAGAATAATGATAAACTCTTCGCCTCCTATACGGCAAAATATATCTTGCTCTCTTAAGTGTTGCTGCATCAATTTTGTGTAAGTAATTAAAACTTCATCACCTATATCGTGTCCATGAGTATCATTGATATTTTTAAAGAAATCTATATCACACATAATTAAAGAGAGAGGTTGATGGCACCGTTTAGTAACATTGATTGCATGTTCAAATGCTTCCATAAAGTAACGACGGTTTGCAATATTTGTCAAAGGATCTTTTAAACTTTTGTCTTCAAGCTCATGTTTATAGTGTTCCTCCTCTGTTATATCATTCAAGACAACTGCATAAATTTTGTCATTCGCATCCATCACCGAAGCACTAATAACAAAATAATAAAATCTATTGTCATACACAATTTTTACTTTATGTTGCTGTTTTTTATGGGTTATGAGGTAATCTAACCAACTCTGTTCACCCATTCTTTTATGAACATATCCCTCTTCTTCAGCAAAAAAGTCACTAATACAGTGGTGATCTTGGTGAAACTCCTCAATCGTTGTATATTTTTCAAAAATCTCAAAAAATACCCTGTTCACCTCTAAAAGTTTTTGAGTATCAAGAACAATAACAATATTTGTAGAGAGATTAATAATATTTTTATAATGCAATTTTTGTTTTTCAAGGCGCTTTAAAAGATACACATCAAAAAGCATTACAGTAACCAAAAGAGTAAGGACACCAAATGCCATCCATTTAAAAATTAAAAAATTAAACTCTTCATAGGAAACTTGTCTAAGATTTTTAAACATAAAAGCATAAGCCAAAGGTTTGTTTTGTTGTGAGTATATTGTATATGCCGTAATCAAACATCCATTTTTAATAGTATAGTTTTGTTGTAAATAACGCTGAACATCCCCTTTTAAAAATTTTAAAACGCATTTATCTACATCAAAATTGGCTATATAATATCCATCAATAAAATGGTTTGTATATGGGTGTTTTAAAATATTTTTATAACTTTTTTCAAGTAAAACAACAAGTTTAATATTTTCTTCTTGAAGCATTTTTGCAATAGAATTAAAATGGGAAATCACTTCAAAAACAGCAATCACCTTCCCATTATGTATAATAGGAACTAAAGCTCTTAAAGAAAGGGTATACTGATCTACATTTACATCAGTAACTACACTTTTTGTTTCAAAAACCTTTTGAACATCTTGACGATGAAGAGGTTGTAGATTTTTGTGTGTATCATCCCAACTGCGATATATTGAACGCATATCAGCATCAATAATTTGAATCCAAATATGTTGATAATTTGTATCTTTTTTTAAAGCTTCTATATACGAATGAAAATAATTTTTAGGTATAGATTTTTGAACTACAAACTCTTTAAGTTGCTTGTCATTATGCACTAAACTCAAAGCAATAGCTGCTGTTGCTTTCTCTTTTTGCTCAATTGAGTTTTTCATCTCACAGTGCATCATCTCAACAAGTTTCTTATGTTCAATCTCTTTAAGTTGCTCTTTTTTGAGATCTAAAAAATCAACATACTGAAAAAATCCTATGGCTGATACTAAAATAATACCAAGAACAATAAATCTTATTTTATAATCACCCATACTTCTAGCTCTTTACTTCACAAAAGCTTGTAACACTTCGGTACAAAGCCCCATTGCAGTTGATTCATAACCACGAACCTCTTTAATATAAGGTTTACAAAAACCCTCAACCATACAAGCCCCAGCTTTCCCTCGCCATTCACCACTCTCAAGATAGACCTCTAAAGCATCCGTATCAAAATCATCAAAAATATAATCAGTCTGACTTATATCAATAATCTTTTGCTCTTTAGCATGATAAATCATACATGTAATGATACTTGTTATATTTCCACTTTGTGTCATTAAGATATTTCGAGCATCCTCTTTACACTTTGCTTTGCGTAAAATCTGCCCTTGTGAAGTCACCACAGTATCTGCAACTAAAAGGGGATACTCCTCTATACCAAAAGCTTTCATATTTACTTCATATTTTCCAAGTGTTGCCTGATAAACAAAGTTTTTAGGGGAAGAAGCAACTATCTTCTCCTCATCAAAATCAACACTCTCTTGTATAAATGGTATGGAAGCATTTTCTAGTAATGCTGCTCGTGTTTGGGATGATGATGCAAGTCTTAACATGCTATAAACCTTTTAAGTTGTTCTATATCTTGAGCATAACGCGCTTTACGCCAATTATTAAAAGAGGGATGTGGCACGCGTAAGACATCAACAAAATCCCCTTCATTAAACACAACATCAAAAGCATTTTGTGCAAATCGCCCACACAAAACCACTTTTTTATCTTTATGTTTACCTAGTCGTTGCTGAAAGTTATGAAGCATCTTCTCTATCACTAGATTAATACCACCTTTTGCATTTTTGCGTGGTTTTGGATTTTGTCGAATCGTTTCAAAAAACTCTAACACCTTTGCTTCAGGTTTATGATAGGCTGATTTTTGAAGAGGGTAGTTTGAAACATTCACTAAACCCAATCCTTGAATCCTGTGTTCATACACAAGCTTTCCAAAAGGCTCTGAGATGTTAAAAAGTACTAACGACATATCTACCCCACTCTTTCCAGCAACAGGATAACCATTTTTCACCTCTTGTGTATGGGGCGATTCTAAAACAAATATCACTTTTGTATCGTCATAAACAATATCATCTACAAAATACTCTTCTAAATCAACACCCATATACACCACCTTTTTCCACATATATAGCGATTTTTGCTCTTACTTTTTTTAGATTGTTTTAGAGATATGTTCTTAACAATGTTCCTGTAAAAATAGCAAGTACACCAAGGACAATATTAAGGGGAACCATATATTTTCCAATGAGTCCAAGCATCGCTCTTGCTTGATTAAAGTCCCCTCTTTCCATCGCTTTATCTGCTTTGCTTCGTCTATACATCATTGTCAAAAGATTCAAAAACATCACACCCCAGATCCCCTCTTTAATATGTGTCAAATAATGGTAAGGAGTATGTTTAATGTCATATGCAACTGTCAGAAGTGCCCCCGTAAGTGCTAAAAGAAGAACAAACGGTAAAACAATAAAAAAGAGTCTTTTCAGTGCTGCTGATGTTTTTTCGAGTCTGTCTTGTGGGCTTACTATATCTAAAAAAGAGTAGTGTGCAGCAAAACGCATAGCAACCATACCACCTACCCATATAACAGCGCCCATTACATGTAAGAAGATAAACCAGTTTCTATACTCTTGCACAAAAGCTATCACTATGAAAGTACCCCTTGAATAAA
>Ga0256828_1002759_pt1 | contig 10260 bp, 13 predicted proteins | sample CV88metaG_FD_185993 | JGI IMG/M metagenome (GOLD analysis project Ga0256828, IMG submission 185993) | Hydrothermal vent microbial communities from East Pacific Rise, Pacific Ocean - CV88 | ecosystem: Environmental > Aquatic > Marine > Hydrothermal vents | place: Pacific Ocean: East Pacific Rise... | reverse complement strand
AAAGATAGTATCGAAGTAAAAGGATTTCATCAATATGAGATATCAAACTATGGAACATATCAAAGTTTTCACAATAAAGGATACTGGCAATTAAAAGATTATATTGGTGTAGGTGCAGGAGCAGTTGGATTCAAAAAAGATAGACGATACTATCCTCATACAGAGATAGATTTTTATATAAAAGAGCCTTGTGAAATTAAAGAGGAGATACTAAGTGAAGAGGATTTAATTACTGAAAAAATTATGTTAGCTCTTCGTTCAGATATTGGTATAGATGAGAGAGATATAAGTGATAAGATAATAGAAAATGCTGATTTTTTAGTACAGCATAAGAAGCTAAAAAAAATATCTAACAGATACTACAATCCCAACTTCTTTTTAAGTGATGAGATTGCTCTTTATCTGCTTAAATAGTTATCTATTGTATATTCTCTAGTTTTGCTTTTGCCTGTTCACCATTTAGTGTTCCACCTAAAAATTCCATCTCAACACTATCTATAGTCTCAAAAAGTTTATCTTGCAAAGCATCACCTACAATTCTACTATTGACATATTTTTTCATGCCCTCAAAATTTGGAAAAAGTTTGACAAATTCCTGTTTTAGTTCACTACTATTCCATACTTCCAACTGCTTTTTAGCATCAATATGTTGTACCTCCAAGATTGTATCTCCTACAATATCGACTCCATGATACTGCTCATATTGATGCTCTTTTTTATAAGATGCACTCTGATAGCTCTCATCATCATTTTGAATATCACCAATTAAGTTAGTAGCTAAGTATATTGCTATTAACCCAACAAATATAAATGTAAGTAGACCTTTGTCCATGATTTACTCCTAAAAATTATTATTAAGATTATATTATATCTAAAAATTATAATTTATTACTAAGTTTTAATTAAGAATTAACCTAAAAAGAGAGAAATAGCCAAACTCTTAACCTTTTTCGATAAAATTACAATAATTGAAAATCAAGGGAAAATCATGTTTGGAATGGGTTTTACAGAAATACTCCTCATAGCTATTGTAGCCATACTCTTTTTAGGACCAGATAAACTGCCTGATGCTATGGTATCTATCGCAAAGTTTATAAAAGGTGCAAAAAAAGCGATTGGTGATGCCAAAAGTGCTATAGATAACGAAGTAAATATTGCTGATTTAAAGAAAGAAGCGATGGATTATAAATCTAAACTAGATGAAGCTACAGATGAACTACGTGGATTCAAAAATATCAATCCAATAGAGAGTCTCAATAGCGAGTTAGAATCTATCAAGGGAACATTAACAAATCCAGATAGTAGTAGCTCAATTACAACACCAATTGAGCCAAAACAGGACGAAACTATTAAAATAAAGAAAAAAGATAAAGGAGATGACTAATGTTTGATAACTTAAGACCTCATCTAATTGAGCTAAGAAAAAGACTTGGTATCTCTGTTGTAGTAGTCATAGTTTTTGCGTTTGTTGCCTTTGGGTTCAATCAATATATAATAGAGTTTGCAAAAGCGCCTCTTATGAATGTAGTTGATGGAGACCCATTTATTGGTGGTATTGGTATATTTTTTACTGCTCTTAAAATCTCTATATTTACAGGTTTTCTTTTAGCACTTCCTGTTGTATTCTCTCAAATATGGGCTTTTATAGCTCCAGGGCTGTATGATAATGAGAAAAAATATGTTATACCTTTTGTAAGCATATCTACTTTTATGTTTTTAGTTGGTGCATCATTCGCCTACTATGTTGTCATACCTTTAGGATTTCAGTTCTTATGGATGTTTGCAGGTAATTTAGTAAACTTCTTACAGACACTAGATGAGTATATTGGAATCTTTACCAAAATTCTTTTTGGTTTTGGAGTAGCTTTTGAGCTACCTGTTATTCTATTCTTCTTAGCTGTATTAGGTTTAATTACAGATAAAGTGCTAAAAGACTTTTTTGGTCATGCTGTACTTATTATATTTGTATTTGCGGCACTCCTAACCCCTCCTGATGTTATCACTCAACTTCTAATGGCAGCACCATTAATTCTTCTATATATTCTATCTATTTTTATAGTCCGTATGGTTAACCCTCATAAAGAGGAAGATGATGACGATGACAAAGAGGATACCGTAACTGTAACAGAGCAAAAACAGCTCAAAAAATAGTATGAATATAGAACTACTTACATCTAGCTATGATTATGAGCTTCCTACTCATCTCATAGCACAAACACCAATACAACCAAGAGACCATGCAAAGCTCTTGGTCTATAATAGAGCTACCAACACCATTACACACACTACCTTTGAACATATATTAGAGTATCTACCAAAAGAGTGTGATATCTTTCTAAACGATACAAAGGTCATAAAAGCTCGTATCTTTGGCAAAAAAAAGAGTGGAGGCAAAGTTGAACTTCTATTTAACAAACCACTTGATGCAAATGAGTATCTAGTAATGACACGAGGTAGAGTCAAAATAGGTACAGAGATATTTTTTGATGACAAACTAGTAGCAACTGTAGTAAGATTTTTAGAAGATGGAGCAAGAGTCGTTACATTTACCCATCATAATAAAGAGATACGTTTTGAAGAGTTAGTAGTGGTATTGGAGAAGATAGGTCATATCCCACTACCTCCATATATGTTAAGAGAAGACAACCAAGATGACGAAAGAGACTACCAAACTCTATTTGCCAAAAATGCAGGAGCAGTAGCAGCCCCTACAGCATCTCTTCACTTTACACCTAAACTCTTTGAAGAGCTAACCAATAGACACAAAACACATAAAATCACACTACACATAGGAGCAGGAACATTTAAACCAGTTGAAGTAGAGCATATCCTAGAACACCCTATGCACTCTGAGTTTTTTAATATTCCAAAAGAGAGTGCAGAAGTATTAAAAAGCGATAGAGATATTCTTGCAATAGGAACAACAGTAACACGTACAGTGGAGTATTTTTATAGAACAGGTGCAACAGATGGAGAGTGTGACCTATTTTTGAACCCAAACAATGAACCCCAAAGAGTTACTTATCTACTCACAAACTTTCACCTACCAAAAAGCACACTAATTATGCTAGTCTCTGCTTTTATTGGTCGAGAGAAGAGTTTGGAAATTTACAAAGAAGCAATCTCTAAAGAGTATAGATTTTTCTCTTATGGAGATGCTATGTTGGTGTTGTAAAGTTTTGAATGGAAGTTAACATCAAAAGTATATTTTTACTTGTGCTAGATTATGATATTGAAAATTATTTAGTTCTTTCTTTATAAAATTTGGAAGACCCACAGAGAATATTGAGCTTAACTTTGCACTGTTATTGATTCCTTTTCCTAAATTACTATAGTTTTCAGGATAGGTATCAAGTATTCCCCACATCGCACGAGACAAATAAGTTTCCATACAACTAATTATATAAGCATAGTTCAACTGTAATATATGATTATCATCATTATGGTTGTATCTCATTTTGTTTAAATTTATCTCAAATTCTTGAAAATATTGTGTCATAAATTAAGCCTCTTCTGTATAATTAATTTCAATTTCAATTCTATCTAAGATATCATCTAAATTATCTTCATTTTTAAGTTCAATTTCCCATTCAACCCCATACATTGAAGACCATACCATCGCTGAATAATGATTACCTTCAAAATCTTCAAACTCTTCATACCATTCAGAAGTACTATCTCTATCTCTATCTGCTAAATAATTTGGTATAGGAATAGATACTGTACATATTGTCTCACCATCAATTTGAATATCAAGAAAACCACCTAATAAAGCGACTCTACCATCTGAACCTTTAAGTATTTCATCTTTCTGCATCATATTTTTTTTAACTAATCCCATAAATAAACTTTCTACTATTAAATTTTTACTATTTTATCATATTTATACTAATGTACTCTTCAGTATATTATCACTCAACCTAATAAGTCAATTCTGAAACAGCAATATCTTCAGAAATCGACCAAATCCAAACATCAAACACCTATAAATTCGTCTGAATATAAGCGTTTTTATTAATCTTTTTACGGATTCTGTCTAGTGCTTCCATTGTCTCTACTGTTGTTGAGAATGGTCCTATATATACTCGTCTTATAATCTTGTCCTCTTGTATTACCTTTTCTATTTTGTACTTAAAACCAAAAGATACAATTTTATTGAGATACTCTGCTTTTGGTTCTTTTATGAAACTACCTACTTTAACATAATATTTTTTTGAGATATTCGTTAACTCTTTTGTATCTGCGTTGAGAATGATACTTTTGTTACTCTCCAAAATAACAGGTTTTGCTATATTCTCCTCTATAATTTTAGGATTAACAACTTGTCTTAGCCTTTTAATAGCCAAAACTTTAAACTGCTCATCCTCTTTTACAATTCTCACCTTATAAACATCTCTTCCTGAACGCGAATCATTATGACTCTCATACTGCCAATGTACTGTAACTTGAACATCTGTATAATCACGTTTTTGTCTCAATATTTTCATATAACCTAAACGATATATACGTTTTGGCCAATATTTATAAAAACTAACTTTTGAAGCACGAAGATTCATTAGAGTAACGTGTTTTTGATGCATATATTGTTGCATAGGAAAAGTATAGAAGACTTTTAATTTATCTAAAAAATTCTCTTCATCTGCTTTGTAATAGTCTCGTAAAAAATGCTTAAGATAGAATCTATTTGCCTCTTTATTGTCTTTCATGGCTACAAGAAATTTGCGACTTATCCACCCCTCAATATATCGTAAACCTGTACCGTGAGATATGTAACACCACTCTCTTCCTTTACGGTTATATTTACACTCTCTAATCTTAATACCAATCGAATCAGCAGATAGCTTTCCAACTAAAGTATGCCTGTTAATTTTAGGCTCTTCTCTAACATTTACAGCCCCACCCTTTTTTAAATGTGTCAAACTATACTCAGTAGAATTTAGAAAACTTAGAGTTAATAGTAGTAATAAAAATCTTTTCATAACATAATTATACAATTTTTAATCTTTGATAAGAGCCACCCTTGCTTTGAGTCCTACCGTTGTACTGTAGCCAACTTCAGAGAATTTTAATGTGCCATTTTTATCATAAATAAAGGTAGTAGGAAAAACCTCTACTCCAAACTTTTTTGCTAACTCTCCATTGTTATCATTAATCACACGATAACCAAAATCTCTCTCTTTCATAAAAGCTTTTAACTGCTCATCCGAACCAGAGTTTACAGCTACGGTAACAACATTAGAGTAATCTCTTAGAGACTCTATATTTGGTGCTTCTAGTTTACAGGTAGGACACCAAGTTGCCCAAAAATGTATGATAGTAGGTGAATCTTTTTTATCTAACTCCATAAGTGATATTGGTTTATTGTATATATCTACTAGTTTTATATTTATAAGCTTATCGGAACTATCTGGCTTACGAATATAGTTAATAACCATACTGATAACAAATACCATCAACAGTGTTGAGATAATCTCTTTTACTATTTTTTTTAGTGACATACTCAATATCCTATTTTCTATTTTTATCTTTTTTCTCTTTTAAATCTAAACGCTCTCCATTATCATCAAATTTACGCTGAAAATTACCACGAATAATAACAAAAGTCATATATGCGAATAGAAAAGTAGCTATAATATATACAATATCTCCTATTGCCATCTAACTCTCCTCCTCTAGTGTATTGGCTATGGTGATTTTTTCAAATCCATCATAGTTTTGACGTAAAGCTTCATATGTTACGATACCTACTGCTATACTAAGATTTAAACTTCTACCTTTTCCACCCATAGGGATGGTGATAGATTGCTCTTTATTCTCTAAAAGCACATCCTCTCTTATTCCTCTAGTTTCAGAACCAAATAGAATATAATCATCTTTTTTAAATTCTGCCTCAAAATAGAGCTTATCTGTTTTTGTTGTTGCTAAATGAGTATTAACACCAATAGGATGCTTCTCTAAAAAAGCATCAAAACTTTTCCAAACTACTAAATCTAAATCTTTCCAATAATCAAGCCCTGCTCTAGTTACAGCTTTGTCATCTATATCAAAACCCAAAGGCTCTATGAGATGCAAAGTTGCTCCAAGATTTACACAAAGCCTTCCAATTGTCCCCGTATTAGGTGGTATTTGTGGCTCTACAAGTACGATATTAAACACTTCTAATCCTCTTTTATTTATTTTTACTTATCTTTGGTATAATATTTTATACTTTAAAAAGGATAAAGATGAGATTACTACAAAAGATAATGTTGAGTGCCATTTTAGCACTTTTATTCATAGGTTGTACTAAAGCCCCTATAACGGGTCGAAGTCAGTTGATTATGATTGATAGACAACAGGAGATGAAACTAGGATATCAGAGTGCCAAACAGGTGTTAGCAAAAGAGAAGATTAGTAACGATGTGCAAAAGACTGCAATGGTAAACCGTGTAGGAAAACGTATTGCTCGTATATCAGGTCAAAAAAATTTCAAATGGGAGTTTCATCTAATAGATAATCCTAAACAAGCAAATGCTTTTTGTCTTCCTGGAGGTAAAGTTTTTGTATATAGTGGATTATTTAAATACATAGCTAATGATGATGAATTAGCAGCTGTTATGGGTCATGAGATTGGTCATGCTATTGCAAGACATGGAGCAGAAAGAATGAGTAGAGGACAACTAGCACAACTAAGTGGAGCAGTCCTACAAGCTGTTATGGTAGGAAAAGGAAATCCCACAAATACAGCAATGGTAATGCAAGCCTTTGGAGTAGGTACACAGCTAGGTATTATGTTACCATTTTCAAGAGAACAGGAGAATGAAGCTGACCATATAGGAGTTGTTCTTGCATCAAGAGCAGGATATAACGCTAGAGCAGCTTTAACATTCTGGCAAAAATTTGCAAAAAGTAGCAAAACCCCTCCAGAGTACCTATCAACACACCCAGCACCTGCTAACCGTATTAATAATATTAGACGAATTATTAAGAAGAAAAGATTATAAGGGTTGAGAAATTAGATAGTGACGAGTTTTAAATTCGTCACTACCCTTATTTATCTACTCTTGAATACTCCAACTCTGTAGATTTCATTTTTACATCATCTGTACTCTCATTTTTATCAAGTTTTAAAGTTAATATATCGCCATCTACCACAAGTGTTCCTGTTCTAACACCATTATCTCCATAAAAAATATAGCTATTATCAGTTTCAGCTTCCCAACACTTATCTCCTCCTCCATTTAGTTTTTCAGTTGAATCAGGAGTATAACAAGTACCATCCTCCTTGAAACTAATATCTTTAATCCCTGAAATTAATAAACCAATAAGTAACCCTCTAGGGTCATTCTCATCATAACTAGCGACAACAGCATTTGCTTTATCTATATCTATCGTCCATGAACCTACAATTCCTTTACCATGAATAGTTGCATTACTATTTTTACCATCATCTCTATTATCTCCATCTATATCAGGCGCAACTGGGTCAGGACTACTTGCATGAACAGTAGCTGTAACTGTTTTACTATCACTAAAACCATCATTTGCTACAAAAGACAAAATATAATTTCCACCTTTATCAGTAACGATAGATACCCTTTTAGTTCGAGAGTTACTTAACTCTGCTTCACTACCAGTTGGTCTGCTTTTTATGCTCCATAAGTAGGTTAGAGGGTCATCATCTACATCAAAAGCTTTTGCCGTTACTGTTGCTTTCTCTCCTGCATTAACTGTCTGTTCTACACTAAGAATACTTACCGTTGGCAGATGATTATCTTCATTTACTGGGTCATCTCCACAGCCAGTTATCATTAGCAATGGTAATAGCAACATAGAGGCTTTTAAATATTTTAAATTTTTCATTATATTATCCTTTTAAATTAACATTTTGAATTATAAAACAATAATGTTACAAAATTGTTACAAAATTAATTTTACAGCAAAAATAAACATTATTAAATAGAATATGTTGTATAATTGTCCTTAAAATTCATATAATATAAGGATAGTACATCATGAAAAAATATTTAATTTTAATCTTTTTACTTCTCTTAACACAGTTTAGTATGGCTACTGATTTAGCTCCTACAGGAGTTAAAATTGTATCTCAAAATAGCAATATAGCTTGGCTTAAGTTTAAAGATAATTCGGATGGAGATTTGTTTAGAGTTTACTTTGATGGTAAACCAAATAATGTTGTTATTTCTGATAGAAAAGATACAAAACATAGAAATGGAAAATCTAGAGTATTCCCTCTTAAAGTAAATAAATTAGCTCCCAATAAAACCTATAAAGTGACTGTTGGTGTTATCAAAGATAATAAAAAAGTTGCAGAGAGTAAAGCATTTGATTTAACTGTAGGAGACTCTACAGGAGGAGGCAATAATAATCAAGCTCCAAAGATTGTAAAAGTATTTAAAGGCTCTAATAGATACACTTGGGTTAGATTTATAGATAACTCCAATGGTGATTTTTTTAGATTCTATTTTAATGGTAAAGAGAACAAGGAAGCTATAAAAGATTACAAAGACACAACAAGTAAAAATGGTAAATCTCGTGTTGTTCCTATAAATACTACTAAACTAGCTCCAAATAGCAAATTTAATGTGACAATTGGTGTGATTAAAGATAATAAAAAAATTGCTGAAAGTAAACCTTTTACTCTAAAGACAGGGGATGATGTCAATCTTACTAAAAAAGTGATTGAAGCTTATAGAGGCTCTGCTGACTTACAACCATATCAGTACAATATGATAAAGGTTGATTTCTACTTAGATGAACATCTAGCAGTAGCCACAGACCTCTTTGACTATATAGAGAGTGCCATAAAAGTCTATAGAATTGATGATAATAACAATATAACTTACCTAGAAAGTTTGAACCGTATCTATACTCACACCAAGCTACCTCAAATCGTTCATATGTTTCATAAAGAGCTAAGAGAGGGGTTTACGTTTATACCATTTGACAATGATAAAAAATTAAAAGTAGATTTCAATACTATGGAGAGAAGATACAGCTATACTTATGATATACGAGACCTTGATAATATCATTTTTTTAGAAGAGAATACAGAAGAGCATGAACTGAATCTTGAAGAGAAGGTTATCGCTTTTAGTGCAAAAGATGACCTAGTTCACAACAGAATTACTGTCGGTCTATATGCAGATAATCACCTTGCAATGATACAAGGGCATCATGCCAGTGGTGCATATTTCATAGATATGTATATGATAGATGATAATCAAAACATAACACATACAGATGCTTTTGATACCGTTATTGGAAGTGACGGAGAGTTTAGCCCAGGAGACCACGAAGGTTATTATTTTGAAGAGTTAGAGAATAGTAGATTAAAAATATTAGCTACTGCATCTTGGGCATCAACCACTTACATTTATGATATACATGACCTTGATAACATTACGTTATTGAGTACTGATGTGGTTGACCATTAAGAGATTTTTAAGTTTTTTTGTTCCTAAACTTGGGAACAAAAAAAGGAAGTAGAGAAATCAATACAGAAACCCAAACAACCAAAGAGGAATTCTATTTCCTACACCTATCTCGATATCATCAGAGATAACAAAAGAGTTTTCAACATCTTTAATCTGTTTAAAACTCTTGTTTTTACCTCCTATCTCAACCACATATTTATGGTCTATCAAAAAATCTCCTATTTTTGAGTAGTGAATGGTATGCTTTAGATGTAACTGATTTACAAAAAACTGCTCTCGCAATGTTCCAATATCATGACTCTCACAATAGGAGTAGTTTAAGTTGCTGTTATTTAGATAGAGCTTTTCGGGTTTGGTTAAAATCCCATCTCCTTTAGAGTGTTGTTTTATCATCTTGGTCAAACTTCCTGCCTCTAAATAGTGTAGATAGTTATAGAGTGTATTTCGATTTATCTCTATTTTTGTTGAGAGTTTCGAGATATTTAGCTCATAGGGCTTAGATTGACACAACAGAGAGAGAAGCTTTTTTAATTTAAAGATATTTTTAGGCTCAATATTAAAAATAATAGGCAAATCACTCTCCAAAACCACATTGACTATCTCCAAAAGTTTTTGATTGTAGTTGCTTGGGTTCTCTTTATAAAAAGGGTAATATCCATACTGTAGATACTTTTTAAAAAACTCAAACGGCTTTAGTTCTTCATTTATTTTCAATGCTATATCGGTATGATTTACCAAAATATCTTCCAAAGAAAAATGCTCATATCTCCTACCTGTTTCATACTCCAAAAACTCTCTAAAACTCATACCATTCACTCTATAA
>Ga0256828_1002755_pt1 | contig 10267 bp, 7 predicted proteins | sample CV88metaG_FD_185993 | JGI IMG/M metagenome (GOLD analysis project Ga0256828, IMG submission 185993) | Hydrothermal vent microbial communities from East Pacific Rise, Pacific Ocean - CV88 | ecosystem: Environmental > Aquatic > Marine > Hydrothermal vents | place: Pacific Ocean: East Pacific Rise... | reverse complement strand
AAATGGATTTGATAGATAAAAAATAGTAAGAATAGATAAGATAGATTAAAGAGGAAGAGATCCCGGAGCAAGTCCGGGATAGTAACGATTAATAGAGACCGAATTTTCCGTCAGCTCTTTTATACATAACGCGCATATTGCCGTCATAGTCGTTAAAAACGATGAACTGGCGTTTTTTCTCTGCTTTGAGTGCTTCGATCGCTTCATCAAAGTCAAGTGGTTTGTGAAGCTCCAGATCCATAGGAACGATCTCGATCTCTTCAGGTTCAATGTCTGCAACCGCTTCCGCTTCCGCACCGAGATCTGCAAAACTCATGACTTTATGGTTCTTGATCTTGTCCGCATGGCGTCTAAGAGACTTTTTCACACGCTCCGCACCGAGATCGAGTGCGGCATAGACATCTTTGTTGTTCTCTGTGATGACAATGGTGTTCTTGTCTTTTAGATTGACCAAAAATTCTACACTAAAACCCTTTTTACCGTTTTTTTCATCGGCAGAAATGACCACACTTCCTGAGATAATATCGAGATTATATTTGTTGAACCCTTCCAACAGTGCATCCGCATAGGCTTTAATGGCATCTGTCAGTTCGAAATGTCGTCCGGTAATACTTTTATTCATGATTGATCCTTAGTGTTGAAGTATAAAGAAGCATTCCCGCTTCTCTATACTTAATTGTAACTTAAGATACTTAATGATGGGTAAATGAGAGGTTATGAATTGGGTTGACCTACAATATAGGCGTGACCTGTACCTTTTTCGACAGTAATGGTAAAAGATTCGTTATCAGGTAGACTAACGGTGATGTTACAATCCTGATGTAAGATAGTACTATAGTCAGGAGAGTTACTACCGTTCGCTCCTGCAAATCCCTGGTGGGGGCGCCCCATAAAGTCAAACCCGATATAGTCTGCAGTCGCACTTCCACAGAAGGTAATATTGCCATCGTATATACCATACTTATGTGTTAAAAAGATATTGGGTGAAGAGCCTGCCTGTGATGTATTTTCACAAGGCTGGTTGTTTAAACCCATGATGTGCAAGCCGTTTGTAGGATCGTTAATGATCTCTTTAGCATCAATATCTCCTTGATAGTCTTTATCTGAACTAATATAGTAAAAAATACCATTGTCAGAACACCCCTCAACACCAAAACGCCAAAATGCTCTTTGCCATCTATTATCTCTTGGGTATGTGACATTATCTGTCAGTGCCATAAGTTTTGTATGACGTATGGCAGCGAGTATGTTGTCTGCAGCTTCTTGTCTAATATTTCTCTCATATCTTGGAATGGCAAGTGCAGCCAGTATACCCATGACAATGATTACAAAGATGAGCTCTATCATGGTGAAAGCATGTTTTTTTCTATATGCGTCAAAAGATTTCATATTTTTTGTAAAGTCCTTCTGTGGTATGTAATATTTGGGGCATTGGCAGGGTCATCCACTCCAGGGTCCTTATAGCTGACATATACATCAATAATAACAGCTGCGAGTGTATCTCCTGAGCCCGGAATATCATTATATTTGGGACTTTGAATAGTCGTTGCACTATATGTTGCACTATCGGTCAATTCTCTTGAAGATGAACAGGGAAGGTTATTTCCAATGTAGTAAATACGTGTTTCAACAGAATATCCACCATTTGCATCAGAGACGCCGGCAAGAGGTGTTTGTCCGGGTATGATAGAGTTGATTTTTCCGTCTATGTCTTGTATGCAGGTATTTGATGTACTACGGTCATGGTTCATGATCGCCATGACAGCCAACTCTGTATAACTTCTGGCAAGAAGTGCAGCCTGCTCTGTTCGGTACTGAACTACTGTGTTTTTTGTAACTTTGCCTGCCAGGTTGAATACCAGCATAGCAACAGTCGCCATAATGAGCATCACAAAAATAGCGGTGATCATTGAAAATGCGTCTCTCATCGTTCTCATAATATTACAGCCTTCTCTTTACAGATGGAGACATTGAAGTCTTCACCAATATTCTCCTGTGAACATACTTTAAAACGGAAAGTGTTTCCTGATTCTGCGAATTTAAATACGGAAACATTACTGATAATGGTTGAGAGTGTACCCGGACAGCCATTGTTGTTTGAGAGTCTTTCTCCTTCCCATGGTTGATAGTTGTAGCAAAGTTTTAGATCAAACAGGTTATTGGTATTAGGTTTGGGTATCTGCATGATTGAGTATGCGCTCCAGGCAAGTTTATAGTGCTCTGAAATAACTTTATTGGTAGGATCAGGAGTAACTTTAAAACTTAATGTTTCAAATGCTGTAGATTCTACTGTTGAAATACAGCTTTGATCCGCAGAAACCACCCCCATACATCCATCATTCCCGTTAGGACCGAGAATATCATACAGTTTTTCAGAAAATGGGCTGGATGTATATGAAAAACGTGGACTTCTAAAGAAAATGGCCGGGTACTGTGCCGCACCATTGAGAGCAACTTCACCATTGGAAAGATTGGAAAGAATGGTATTGGCAAGTGTTAAGTCTGATCCGGGAGTTGTTATAGCATTTTGTCCTGTTACACTTGGGTCAGTATCACAAAATCCATTCCATGGTGGACGTATAGCAGCACTGAAACCGTCATTGTCCATACCTATCCACTCTAACAATACATGTGTGTTGTCTGTATTGTTCGTAGGGTCTGTAACTGCCACGTTATCAGTTACATTGGCGGGGTTACGGGCAATGGTGGTTCCGGGTATACGATAGCCCAAGTAGTTCGCAATCTGTTGTGCTGCCAGTTCGGTTTTAAGGCTGGCTCTAAAAGTTGCTCTTTGTAAGAGATAGTTTTTATATATGTTAGCAATAATTTCTGAACCGATGGAAGAGACAATACCTAAGATAATAATGACAAACGTAAGTTCTATCATGGTATAGCCACTTTTTGTATGTTGAGAAAACTTCATTAAAGGCTGTCCTCGTTTGTTATTAATGTTTTGGGTGCACCTATGTTACACATAAAAGCACTCATCCTAATTTGCTTTGAATTAAGCTCATCTGCAGGGTTTACAGAGGTGAGTACAACAGAGATCATCTTGATATTTGTAGAAGATGTAGTTGCGTTGGTTTCCCTGAATGGGTTTGCAAACACTATCTGTTGGTCATACCCTCCTGTTGATGGAGTATTGTCTGTTTTTTTAGGAATGTCGTTTCCATAGAAGATGTTTGATGTCATTGTAATATTTAGATCTATATAGTCACCGATGGCAGTATCGATAAGTTCGTTGTTATAGATACTGATCTTTGAGACATTCCCATCATAATCATCAATGTCATCATAGTAGGGCGCTTCAAACCCATCAGGTCCGAAAGTACTTGAGGCGCTATACCCATATACACCGTCTTTACCTTTGCAGTATCTTCCGCTTGAACTTGTAACACCTACAGGATAATCTGTTGTTCCAATACACTGACCCAATACACCGCTGACCGTTCTTAGAACAGGTTCACCTCGTGTTGCATTTGTATCATTTTCATCCCATTGTGTAGTCATGATCGTATTGAGCTGTGTTGCCAGTGCCGCGACAGACTCTTGTTGAAGTGCAACGTATGAACTCTGTGTTGCTTTATTGATCAGCATGGGCGCACTCAGCATGACAAGTCCCATTACGACTATTGAAAAAATAAGCTCGATCATCGCGATGGCGTGTCTTGTTGTTTTGAACATTTGCATCTCTTTTACCAATTCAATCTATTATTATCGCCGGTACTTGGTTCACTCTCAACCACATGACCGGTTTTCCCTGTACCTTTCCATCTCAATCCCTGTGTCAGGAAGTGCAATGTAAAGGCAGGCAATCCATTTGCCGCAGCATCAGGGCTATATTTAAGCCATTCATCCGGCGTTATAGTAATACGAGGGTGAACTGGTCTTGGTGTCAGCGGATACGAAATGGTGATCGTACCGGTAGAACCATTGTTGTCTAAACCAATTGGTGCTGGTTGAGCAGGATTAAAGACAACCCCCGCAACATCAGATGTCAATTGTGTGATCTGCCCATCACCATTCAGTGACTTGTGTGCCTCTGATCTCCACCATCCTCCTGTCAAGTATGCATTCTCCGGTGCAGATGATATTAGGCTACAGTTGATATCTCCAATATTCTCACAATAGATGTCTACACTAATAGTAGTAGAAGTAGATGTGTCCGGTGTATAAATTTCTGTACCGTCTGTACCATCGGCCGGGAAGACAGCAGCATAATAGAATGTTCTGTTGCTGTCTATACTCACATTTCCGTCTGGAATATAGTTTGAGAGCTGATTTGCGTATGAAGCTGCGTTCGGTGCTGCTGTCAGAAGTGTTTTAAAATTGACGATCACAGGATTGACGACATCGTCGTATGGTTTTTCAAAGTTATAGTAAAGAGCAATATGGGCAGATCCGTTTTGATCAGCTGCATAGTTGATTGCAGTTAGGGTAGCATTCATATCTGGACCGTTACGATTGTCAAGTACTGGTTGTACCGCCCCCGCATCAGCATTGAGCCATTGTTGAAAATAGACACTGGTTGGGGTTTTCACTGTTGAAATAAGAGCCTCATCTGTTGACATATTGCGATCTAACCATAGGATACTGTCTTGGGCAGAACACCCGGTTACATAGTTTGTTGTCACTGTCCCATCTGCCCCTAGTGCAGTAATATTTCCATCAATAACAATGGCCATGCCTGTAGATTTGGTCAGGTCATTCATGTAGGCCCAGTTCTGAGTGTTCCCTGCAGCGGTACTTGGCTGGGTACGTAACAGGAATGTCAAGCCGAATCGATAAGGGTTGACAGTAAGGTCTACCGGTGTGTAACTTGTTTTTTGTGTACCGTCAAGTGCAACAAGGCTGGAACCGAATGTACATCCGACCTTGTCTGCATCATTTGCATCATCTGTTGTCGTACCAAGGATACAGTCGTTACAAGCTGCATCACTGCTGTTGGCACAATTGGTTGAGAAGAGTGTTTTATATGGGTTATTGTATGCCCTGTCAACGATTGTCCAGTTGCTGTCCCAGATCTCGAACTGGTAGCTGCTTGTATTACGCATTCTAAACTGACTGTTTGACCTTCCTGCGGCAAATCGTACGCCTAAAGTACTGTTATTTTGATCATTACATGCAGCCAAACCGTTAAAGGTGAGCAGGGCTGCAGACTGATCAAGTTTACTTGGAAGTGTGGCAATATTGTTCTGTGCAATATAGAAATCATCAGTTCTGTACCCCAAAACAGGAAGGTCAATATTGTTGACCGTTGTCAAATTGAGTTCATAAGGGTAGCCTGCTGCGATCGTGATGGTATTGTCTGGTTCAGTTGCTTGTTGAATATTTTTGGCAATTGTTACACTGGAGAGGTTCCCATCCAAACCACGGTCACCAATGTTCACCTGTATCGCTTTAGGTCTGATGGCAAAGTTGTCACGTGCACAGAACGGCTGAGCAAAGTTGTCACGAAGACAGGCATAACAGCCTACAGCGGTCGGATCGGCATTGAGTGCGGAAGTTGCTCGTGGACTTGTATAATCATAAGGTGATGTACATGCGGCAAGACAGATATTGGTAACATCTCGGTCTTTGAACTTATCATTGTAAAGAGTAGCATAGTGCGCATTGTTATTTTTAAGGTAGAGTTGATCTTCCGGAATGAGTGTACCATTCTCCTCTGTAAGCAGCCACATACGGAACGTGGCATTTCTAACTGGATAGGTACCTGTTAGATCATCAGGATAGGTAACATTAAGCCTGCTAATATTGTTATCGAAATGAACCAGGTTTCCTGGCATCATAATAATAGATGGTTCAGTATTGGTACATTTAAAGAATGAATTGTTGTCATCAAATGCGGAGATATCGATCATTTCAACATCTACAGTGGTACCGTTTGCCGGAGTTGGAATGGTATATTTGTCGTTACTGTCTAATCCGTAAACAGCAACGGCATAGTTAAAGTCTCTACCTGCAATTCTGGTTGGTAAGGAATAGTGTGTAGTGGGATCAGTAGGGATATCACCTGTAAATATCTGTTCAGTGTTGAATTGTACCCATGTTGGTGTATAGGTAGGGTTTTGTTCACAGCGGTCGATGTTCAATATTTGCCAGAAGTCTCCGGATCCATAGTTCAATGTGGCATTGACCTCGACACTGAAGTCTCCGGCTATGAGGGAATCATTTGTATCAATGACATTGAAATAGAATTTTGTAAAATAGCGCTCATCAGGTAAGATGGTACCACCGATATCGGCAGTTCTGTCATGACCAATGGTGATAACAGGGCGCTGTGTCGTACTCATTGATGCATAATCGGTAGGCAGCAAAGTATTACCGTTTGTATAACTATAGAAAGCTTTATCAGGATTTCTGATAGGCGTGACTTGACCATATGTCTGATGCATATTCAGCCCTATAGAAACATATTGGGGATCGATATCTCCGCTGATATCCCAGATAGCGATGGTTACACTGAGTTCATCATCTGGCTCCGCATAGGTTCTGTATGCCGGCTTATCTGTATATGGGATAACAAACTCATTGAGTTTACTGACATAGTCATAGCATACGTTAGGTTGATAGAGCTCTGTAGCGAAACCGAACATCGCAAGGAAGATTCGATCATCTTCGGAATAAAGTGTAATATCTGTTTCAGTTTGGTTTGTTTTAATGATATCGAGACCGCCATTTGTATTCCCTACGGCTATTTCATCAATATCTACACCCAATGTATTTTCAAAGTTTGGATTTCTATCTGTAACATTTACTCCATTCCGAGATATGGTACCATTTTGAACATTATGTGTATCGTCTTTACTGTCTTTTACATAAATTTCTGTCCCGTATTTATCTGTAAGACTCATTCTGTCATCCAGATCACGGTCACTTTCACCTCCAAAGAAGATCAGGTTTGCATCAACGTCTCCTTCTCTTGGGGTTTTAAATCCGGAAATATGCTGAGTAATATCATCAGGATAATCTGAACTACTACTATATACACCAGTAAACCCACTGTAGAGGGAGATGTTTTTAATACTTCTTACAGTACCATTTGTTTTATCTTTGATAATAACGGCTATTGCCCAACCTGAACCCTGGTTTTTCATTTCTGTAGCTTGTAGATCCGCTACCCAGTATGTCCCGCTACTCGTAACATAATCTTTAATATTTACAGCACAACCATAATCAAAATAACTTCCTGATACCATCCATCCAAATCTGTCCGGTTGACTGTAAAGTGTAACATATCCATTGCTTGTAGGAGTTTTAAGACGAATTCGATCGGCAACTCCCACTTTGGAATTTTCGTTGTAAATACGACCGATCCAAAAAAGCCAAGCATCGATTACTTCATCATCTTCTCCAAGGGTGAGGTCGGCAGATGTGGAGTTTAGATAGCCGGCAGTACGGGCAGTCTGATCCAGGTTGGCATATTCTTGATAGTAACTGTTGTTTGATGCACTTGATGGTGGGTTCTGACAAGTGTTGCCTCCATTCATCCAACATAGTGATTGGTTCCCAATAACAGTAAGGTCTCCATAGATATTGGTATTTTCTTCTCCATTGATCCATATTTTTTCAAATGGAAGAGGATTACTTTGACTGAAATCAAGAATATTAATGGAAAAGCTTGCTGTAGCGGTCTGACCATACGCATCTGTAATGGTATAGGTCATTGTATCAACACCTACTGCATTGTTGGAAGGGGTATATGTGAACGATCCGTTAGCATTCCAGCTTAGCGTACCCTTGCTTGGTGAAGTGATGTTTGTTACAACAAGGTTCTGACCCTGATCCACTCCGCTTCCGGTATCTTCTGTAAGAAGGTTCCCTGTTAAGGTGTCATTGGGATCGACCTTATAGATGTTATCGGTTGCGATAATAGATGCTTGTTCTGACACAGTAATAGAAACAGTACCTACATTGGATGTATAAGGTGTTGGATCAGTTGCGGTAAACGTAAAGCTGTCAGTTCCGGTAAATCCTCCGTTAGGTGTATATGTACAGCTTCCAGCGGCAGTACAGCTTAAAGTACCTTGTGAGGGTTGCGTATTGATTGTAAATGTTAAAGGATCATTATTTGGATCTGATGCAGGTAGAGAAAATTGAACAGGTACGCCTACGGATGTTACAAGATTTAAATTTTGTGCAACGGGTGGAGAAGGAGGATTATTGACAGTTACAGAAGACGTAAGTGTGTTATTTGAGGTAACAGGATCATAGGTAGGAGAAGTAACAGAAACGGTTTGTGTCAATGTACCTTCCGCACTTGGCTCTACTATGAATTCAAAATCTTTGTTTGGAGCACTTTGAAGCATTTCATTCGTTTTGGTACAGGTGATTGTTGTGGTAGATACGGAACAGGAAAATTCTCCTCCACCATCAACTTGTGTGGCAGATACAATGGTAACTGACTGGTCGTAAGTTGCTTGAATGACAATATCCCCTTGTGCAGAAGATGTTCCAAGATTATTGAGCCGTACATAAAAAGTAACATTGTTTCCCAAAGATACCGGGTCAGGAGAAGGTGCACTGTATTCGGTTAGGCTGAGATCCGCACTTGTATCAGGTATAAAGTCAATATAAAGTGTGAAACCTCCATGATTTCTTCTATCATAGTTATAAAGATCCAATGCATACGTCTGGGAACTTGAAACTGAATCAGTAAAATCAATGTTGTCATTATAAGAATCATCACGACCAATACGATCACAATTATTATTGTAAAAGTCCATATCTGTGTCTGTATCCGCACCGGTTGTATAAATATGAACTGTTCCATCTGTCGGAGCGGTAAAACCGTATACATAGTATCTACCGCTCCTCCATCTATAATCTAAATCAACATTGTTAATTGTTGTCGGGATGGTAGGGATTTGTTCTGCATGGGAACAGCTGTCTCCTGTATCAGCATATGAAAAGCTGGTAAGGAGGAATAAAAAAATTGATAATAAATAAAATAAGTTTCTGATAGTTTTCATGGCAATACCTTTTAGAATCTTTCAGTGTTAAATTAAATTATGATAAAACCTCTTCATATGAAGAAAGAGATTAAAAATTTTGTTTTTCTTTTAACACCCTACTTAACTAAATATACCATATTTAAGATAAAACAGATATAAAAATAATTATCCTTTATAAAACTAAATTGATGGACGATAGGGATTTTTACATTAATTCACTTTTTACATACTCTGCGCTATGATATACCCAATTAACTAAGATAGAGGGGTTTTAAAGAATGCAGTTCAAACAAAGTTTTTTGTTCACAGCGGTAATGGTATCAGCTTTTGTCTTCACAGGATGCGGTAAGAGTGAAGATGTAGCAGAATTCAATAAACCTGCACTCTACTGGTATAAGCATATTGCAGAGAGTATCGGAAGCGGTAACATGGATAAAGCCGATGAATATTATATTTCTCTCAAGAGCGAGCATATGCGTTCACCTTTATTGCCTACAGCGATCATGATGCTTGCTCAGGCACATATGCAAGAAGAGGAGTATCTGCTTGCAAACTACTACTGGGATGAATACAACAAACGTTATGCCGATGAAGAGGGGCGTGAATACACCGAATTTATGAAACTCAAAGCCTCCTTCCTCGGTGTTAAGGATGTCTATAAAGACCAGAAGCTTATTATGGACAGTATTAATCGTGCAAAGATCTATCTGCTTCGCTATCCGGGTTCAGAGTATGAGCCGTTGGTGAATTCTCTGCTGGTTAGACTCTATATGGCACAGTATTTGCTTAATGAAAATATCGCTGCATTGTATGACCGCACGGATAAGCCTAAAGCCGCAGAGATCTACCGTGCAAAGAATAAGAACTCTCTTATAGAAATGGCAGACATTACACCGCCTGAGAAGGGTTTCCTTGGAGAGATCTTTGATTAAACGCAGTTGCGTTTTGTCAAAAGTTAGAAATTAGAAATTAGAAATTAGAAATTAGAAATTAGAAATTAGAAATTAGAAATTAGAAATTAGAAATTAGAAATTAATGTGTATATTAAATAGAACTTAATTGATGAATTGAGTATCTGTTTACTTTTCTTGTATATCCTTAATGTATTTTTATCTGGATAAGCTTATGATTTTTCATTGCTCATTGCTCATTTCTAATTTCTAATTTAAATCTGAAGGATTTACCATGCAACTTAGTGACTATGATTCATTTCCAAGTACCTTGCCTGTTGTTGTAGAGGATGAACTTTTTCTCTACCCGTTTATGATTAGTCCGATCTTTCTGACAAACCAGAAAGATATTGATGCGGCAAC
>Ga0256828_1002753_pt1 | contig 10270 bp, 10 predicted proteins | sample CV88metaG_FD_185993 | JGI IMG/M metagenome (GOLD analysis project Ga0256828, IMG submission 185993) | Hydrothermal vent microbial communities from East Pacific Rise, Pacific Ocean - CV88 | ecosystem: Environmental > Aquatic > Marine > Hydrothermal vents | place: Pacific Ocean: East Pacific Rise... | reverse complement strand
TCCATCATATCAGAGTGATGTCTCTATGGCAAAAGTTGACTATTTTATTCAATAGGATAGAGTGATGAGAAGTTTTAGTTATAAATTTATGCTTTTATTGTTGATTTTATTTAGTGGTTGCTCTTTTGGGACAAATAGTAGAGGGGCTACTATAACTATATCAAAAAAAGAGAGTATAAAAACTCCACAAACATCTATATTTAAAAAGTACTATGGATTGTTAATCTATGTAGATGATTATACATATCTGGATAAACTCAAAACTCCAAAAAATGATGTTAAAGAGATAGCAAAACTCTTAAAAAGTAGATATGGTTTTAATAAAATTAAAATCATAAATAACCCAAAAAATAGTGATGAGTTAGTGGCAATTTTGGATAAACTAAGCCAAGAGATAGATAGCGATGATAATCTGCTCATATACTATGCAGGTCATGGAACCTACTTCAAAAAAGGAGATATGGGCTACTGGCTATTAAAAGATGCCCACAAAGATAGTCGTGTAGGTTGGATTTCTCTAAATCAGGCTATCAACTTTACCCTAAATAATATGAGAGCAAAACATATTTTGGTAATCTCGGATTCATGTTACTCTGGTGCTATTACTAGAGATGCCAATTTAGAACTATCTCAACAAAACCTAACCTATCAAGATATAGATAGATTAAAATCAAGAACAGCCCTAAGTAGTGGTGGACTAGAGCCTGTTTTAGATAGTGATTATGAAAACTCTCAAAATTCAGTCTTTGCCAATGGGATTTTGAGTGTTCTAAAACAAAATAGAAAAGCTAGATTTACACTAGAAGAGAAATTCCCTCAAATCAAAAGATATGTCAAACTAAAATCATCTCAAACACCACTATATGCTGATATCAAAAAGACTGGTCATCAAATGGGTGGAGATTTTATATTTATAGATAAAACAGTCAAACAATCAGCTACTCCAAGCTACCCTAAAACCTCTATCAAGGCATATAGAAATAACCCAAAACCATCATATATCACACAGTGTAAAAATGGTAATGCCAAAGCTTGTTACAATACAGCTATTATGTATAAAAGAGGAGATTATGGAGTTATTAGAAGCGATATTATAGCATTAGGGTATTTTGATAGAGCTTGTAAACTTGGATATGCAAAAGGGTGTTTGGGTGTAGGGTTTGCCTATATGAGAGGTGATAGTATCCCTAGAGATACTATCAAAGCACAAAAGTATTTTGATAAATCATGCTCTTTGGGTATCAAAAAAGCGTGTATAAAATAGATTTAAAGGAGTCAAAAATGAACAAAATAAAAACTAGTATCAATATAGTGTTGATGTGTATAATGATGGGGTGTACCCAAAGCAAAATAGATATGCCACCTATTGAAAAAAATATTACAGAGAGAGAAAATCCAATTTTAATAGAGTTAAATGGTATGTTAAAAGTTTTTAGACAAAAACCATTGACTATTGTAGTAGCAAATATGGAGAATGAGACAGGAACCCCTACTCTACCATCTATTATCAATACTACTGTAAAAAAGAGTTTTAATAATATAGGAGATATGGTTCATGTAGTCGCAGATACAAACAACTATACCTATAAAGGTGGAGAAATCTATGCAATACATGGTGCTATTACAAAATTTTATGTTAGTCAAACTATAAATCGTGGTTATCAAAGTGATTTAGAGATAAATAGAGGAAAAACAACTAGTAATACATCTACATCACTAGACAAAGAGAGTAAAATATCTCATCTTGCTATTACCTTTAATCCAGAAAATCCTCGTAATGGATTACAGATACCCTACTCTTCTGTATCAAATAGTATTACAATTTATCAAAAAAGTAGTGCTAATGAGTTTGGATTTTCAATTTTAGGTAGTGGAATAGGATACAATAAAACTATCACAAAAGCACAGGGAATTGATGAAGCTATTGAGAGATTGGTAGATGTAAATGTTGTTGAGGTAATAGGCAAACTCACGACTACCCCTTATTGGATTTTGACCAAGAAAAAACCCAATAGACATATACTAAATGGATTGATAAACGAGTTTATAAAAGATAAACCATATCAAAAAGTTTATAAGGTTAGTTATCTATTGACTCTAAGAGGATACTATACTCACCCAACATACAGCATCAAAGATAATAGACTAAAACAGGCAATCATAAACTATAAAAAATCTCATGGTATGAGAGCCAATACCACTATCTCTAGTAGGCTATATCGCTCTCTTTTGATATAAAGGAGGATTAATCTCCTCCTATTTGACTATTTTTTATAGTAGTTACAGAGGTCATAGAGTTTATATCTGTAGATTTTGCATCAACTCCTATGGTAATAGGTTTATCACTATCTATTGTAACTTTGTCCATAGATATGACCTGTTTTACTCTACCTTTGCTTTTGATAGTTGAGCCTATTACTCCATCTAACTCTTTTGCCTCTTTTTTTGATAAGTGTATATTTTTTATCTCTATATAGATATTTTTGTCCCCTTTGTCTTTATAAGTTTTATGCAGTTTTCCACTTTTTATTGCCTCTTTTAGCTCTTTTTTATTTTTGATTTTTATGAAAGTAGCATTTTTATTGCCTCTTTTTGATTGATTTATAGCTCTTGATTTTATATATGATTTATTGATTTTATGCTGTTCATAAAACATATTATCTTGTGCATTGAGCAAACTACTACAGAGCAACAGTAGTAATACTCTATCTAAACTTTTCATAATCTTCTCCTTGAATTGAAATACCTATTGTACTATTTTGTATAGAACTTTTAATATCTATACTGCTACGACTACGACTATTAATTGGTTGTTTTAGTTTAGTTTTCTCTTTTTTAAGACTCTTTTTAAACTCCCTGTAGCTATCCCAAGTTAACTTTGGTATCAAATCAGATGCTGTTTTTCCTAAATTATTGACAATACCTCTACTAGCACCATGAGATATTAGCTTTTTGACTATACCAAGATAACCAAGTCTAGTAGCAATATGCAAAGCTGTATCTCCATAGATATTTTGGATATTAGGTGGTGTACCTTTTTCTATCAATAGATTTGCAATCTTTAAACGCCCCTGATATATAGCATCTTGGAGTGCAGTATTGAGATATTTTCCCCCTTGAGCAGATAGAGGAATATTTTTATCAACCAAAAAAGATACAGCTTCATAATTATCTGCCTCAACAGCATAGTGAAGTAGAGTTTTTTTATTTTTATATCTTTTATAAATAGAGTAATCTTTTAGCACTCTTTTAATAGTAGAAATATCTTGTTGCATAAGAGAGGAGATAGTGTTATCTCCTGCTAATAGAATATTGATACTCAAAACAAAAGAGATAACTACTGTTTTATTAAACATCTTATCTCCTTTTTAGTAGTTTAATTATTTTGCATCAACACTCAAACCTACTTTAGAGTTTTGTAGATTGGTTTTTGTTGTCATTGTTGAAACAGAAGAGCTTTGAATTTTGACTCTACTATTATTTGCCTCTATAGAGGTTCCTACTGATGAATTTTCGATAGTTGATTTATCAACTAAATGGGTTGATTCGAGGCCATCTATATCCACTTGGCTATCTTTAGCTTTGATAGTTGTACCAACTGTTGAGTTTTTGACTGTTGTATCTTGTGTAACTGTTGTCTCATCCAAATTTTTAATCTTGACTGAACTATCAGCAAATAGTAAAGCTGTACTTAAAGCCATTACTGTTGTAACTGTTAATATTACTCTTTTTTTCATTTTTTATCCTTCTTTCTAAATTAACGATTAATATCTAGTTTGCAATTATGATTTCTTGATATAAAATCATTTATGAGCCTCTACATTTAGACCTACTGTTGAGTTTTTGATTTGACTCTTTGATACAAAAGTTTTTACTTTTGAGTTTTTGACTGATACTCTACTACTTTTTGCTTTAATAGATGTACCAATAGATGCTTTTTTGATAGTTGATTGTTCAACAAAAGATGTCCCTTTTAAACCATTGAGTTTTACGGTAGAGTCTTTGGCATCAATAGATGTACCTATAGTTGATTGTTTAACAGTTGTTTTATCAACTTTGCTTATATCTTTGCTATTTTTAATAGCAACTGTACTATCTGCAACTATACAAGTTGTCAAGCTTAAAAGCATTAATCCACCAACGGTTAAAATAAATTTTTGGTTCATTTTATCTCCTTTTGTTTTCTGTTACACCCCTATATACGAATAAAAATAACAAATCCCCCCCACAAGGAGTAAGAATTTTTAAAAAATATTCATCTTCTAAATCTATTTAATTATCATAGAAACTTTACATAAAAAAAGAAACTAGTAAACTAATATCAAAACCCTTTTAACAACAAACTAAAAAGCTGATTAACAACCTCATCATCCATATGAATAGTACTTTTACTATTAAAAAGCTCAAATATCTGCTTTTTGTCATATGGATAGCTATATATACATGTAGTATGAGCAGGGATAAATGCTCTCATAAGCCCTATCTGTTTATCTAAAATATCCTCACATATATAACAAAATCCATTATCATACAGTCTTCCCTCATACTCTAATATCTCTAAATATGCCTCAATAGCTAATCTTTTGGGATTTTGTTTATGCCACTTTTGAGCTATTTTTAGTAATAAGTTAAAATAAAATGAATCTATATCTGTAGCCTCTTTTAAATGTGGCTCAAATAACTTAATAAAATTTTGCCAAATAGATAAATGGTAATTTGAAAAAATCCAAGGAAAACTAATATGTGATACTCTTCTAAGTTGTGGCATAAAACCATTTTTTGACTCATGTACTTCAAAATCAATTAAATTGCCAACTTGTAGTATAGAGTGCCTCACTCCAAAAAATCTCCAATAGTTTTCAACCCTTGAGTTGCTAAGAACCGTAACAATAATATCCTCATTTTTTGCTTTTCTTATATTAAGAATAAATCCCTGCATTACTTTATCTTTTCTTAATTTTTCTTTAGATAATATCAATCCACTTTCATAGGGGAGGTTTTTTATATCTACCCTATCATATTTTAAATAAAGGTTGGTTTATGAAAAATCTTTTTACTTCGTTTAAAGATAATTGTGGTTTTGGTCTATTAGCTTCTATAGATAACAAACCTACACACAAAAACTTAGAAGATGCAATTACGGCACTTTCACGAATGATGCACCGTGGAGCAGTTGCTGCAGATGGTAAGAGTGGAGATGGGTCAGGACTTTTAGTATCAATGCCACACTCATTTATGAGAAAAAAAGCCAAAGAGAATAGTGTATTGTTACCAGAACAGTATGCTGTTGCTATGGTCTTTAACAAAGATAAAAAAGATTTTGAAATTTTTGAAAAATATTGTGATGATAATGATTTAAAAATTATTATGAAAAGAGAAGTGCCTATAAATACAGATGCACTAGGAGAATATGCTTTAGAAAAACTACCAAATATTACACAAATTTTTGTAACTCCAAACTCTATTATGTCATATAAAAGATTTGATGCAATGTTATATCTCACTAGAAAAGAGGTAGAACATGCACTCAAAGACAAAGAAGAGTTCTATATAGCCTCATTTTCTAGCTCTACTATATCCTACAAAGGATTGGTAATGCCAACCCATATAGATAAATTCTATAAAGATTTACAAGATGAGGATTTTCAAATCTCTTTTGCTCTTTTTCACCAAAGGTTTTCTACAAATACTCTACCAGAATGGAAATTAGCTCAACCATTTAGAACTATTGCACATAATGGAGAGATAAATTCAGTTACAGCAAATAGATTTAATGTAACTATAAAAAGAAGCTCTATGAAATCAGAAGTATTTTCTGAAAATGAGCTAGATAGAATATCAACTATTATTCAAGATAATATGAGTGATTCTGCTAGTTTGGATAACTTTTTAGAATTTTTATTAATAAATAACAAAGATTTTTTCAAATCAGTTAGGTCTCTACTTCCTGCTCCTTGGCATAATCAACCTCATATGGATAGCGAACTTAGAGCTTTTTATGAGTACTCTTCTGCAATATTTGAACCTTGGGATGGTCCAGCTGCTGTTAGTATTACCAATGGTAGATTTATTGGGTGTGTTATTGATAGAAATGGTCTTAGACCTGCAAAATATATTATCACTAAAGAGAATAGAATAATTATCTCTTCAGAATATGGTGTACTTGATACTCCTGATGAAGAGATAGTTGAAAGAGGCAAACTAAACTCTAGTGAAATGATGGGAATAGACCTAAAAACAGGTAAAATAATAAAAAACCAAGAGATAAATGAGTATATCAAAAAAGGTATTCCATATGGTGAGTGGCTAAACAAAAATATGAAATATCTCCAAGAGTATGAGTTTGAAGGAGAGATTGACTCTATAGAGACAAAAGAGCTAAAAGAGAAACAGAGATATTTTAACTATACTCTTGAAGTGCTTAGAGAAGTTATCCGTCCAATGGTAAAAGAGGGAAAAGAGACCACAGCAGCTATGGGTGATGATACTCCACTAGCAGCCTTTTCTAAAGAGCAGAGAAATTTTAGTGACTTTTTCAAACAGAAATTTGCTCAAGTAACCAACCCACCTATTGACCCTATTAGAGAAAAGAGTGTTATGAGTCTAAATACAGGCTTTGGTGCGATTATCAATATACTCCAAGAGAACGAAGAACATACAAAAAGAATAAAAACCACTCTACCTATTATGTCTCAAGAGAGACTCAAACTACTTTTGGAGTTTGGAGATAAAAATAGCCCTAATTATGACCCAGCCTATAAATTCCAAAGATATAGCACAACATTCCAAAATGGCTTAAAAGATAGTCTATACTCTATGGTTGATAATATAGTAGAAGATATAAGAAAAAATAATATTAGAATAATACTCCTAGATGATAGAGGAGTTGATGAGAACAACAAAGCTATACCTATGCTTATGGTTTTAGGACGACTTAACCAAAAACTTGTGGATGCAAATCTTAGACATCTTGTAAGTATTATTGTAGCATCAGGAGAGGTTTTTGACCCTCACTCATCTGCTTTAATGTTAGCTTATGGAGCTACTGCTGTGCATCCTTATCTACTATTTTATACTATAGAAGAGCTAGTAGATAACAAAGAGGATGTAAAAGCTATCTTGAAAAAATCACGAAGAGCTATTAGTGCAGGGATTTTAAAGATTATGTCAAAAATGGGTATATCTACTTTAGCTAGTTATAGAAACTCCAAACTATTTGACATAATCGGTCTAAGCCAAGAGATTATAGATGACTGTTTTGCAGGTTCTCAAGGGTTACTATGTGGACTAGAGTATAGCGATATAGAGGAGAGAATAAACTCAAACCACGCAAGAGCATTTACAAAAGCTTTTGAGAACAAACCAAAAGCACTCTATAAAGGTGGATTTTATAAATACAAAAAAGGTGAAGAGTTCCATGACTTCTCAAGAGATACTATAAACGCTATCCAAGCATCATCTAGTAGTGGAGCAAAAAGTGAATATAATAAACTAAAAGAGTTAGTAGATAACAGAGACAAAAAATTTATCCGTGACTTTTATGAGCTAAAGAGCGATAGAGAGCCTATCTCTATAGATGAAGTTGAGCCACTAGATAGCATATTTAAAAGATTTTCAACAGCAGCTATGTCTATGGGTTCTATCTCACAAGAGGCTCATGAAGTTTTGGCTACGGCTATGAATGAACTAGGAGCAAAAAGTAACTCTGGTGAGGGTGGAGAGGATAAAGCTAGACTCCACAATCCAAAACTAAACTCCAAAATCAAACAGATAGCTTCAGGGCGATTTGGTGTAACACCAGAGTATCTCCGTTCAGCCGAAGAGATACAAATCAAAGTAGCCCAAGGTGCAAAACCAGGTGAAGGTGGACAGCTACCAGGTACAAAAGTAACTCCATTAATAGCAAAACTCAGATATACAAAACAAGGAGTTACTCTAATCTCACCACCACCACACCATGATATATACTCTATTGAGGATTTGGCTCAACTTATATTTGATATGAAACAGATAAACCCAAAAGCAAAAGTGGCTGTAAAACTAGTATCAACATCAGGAGTTGGAACAATCGCAGCTGGAGTTGCTAAGTGTTACGCAGACAAAATTATTATCTCTGGTGGAGATGGAGGAACAGGTGCAGCACCTATTGGCTCTATCAGATTTGCAGGAAATCCATGGGAGCTTGGACTTATAGAGGCTCACAACGCCCTAAAAGCAAATGGACTTAGAGAAAAAGTTACACTAGAGACTGATGGTGGACTAAAAACAGGACTAGATGTAGTCAAATCAGCTATATTTGGAGCAGAAGAGTATGCCTTTGGAACATCTGCATTGGTTACTGTAGGTTGTAGAATGTTTAGAGTATGTCACCTAAATACTTGTGGGGTGGGAGTTGCAACACAAGATGAGAGACTTAGAGCAAAATTTACAGGAAATGTCCAAAAGGTCAAAAACTACTTCACCCTAATAGCAGAAGATATTAGAGAGATTTTAGCAAAACTAGGTTATCGCTCACTAGAGGAGATAATAGGTAAAAACCATCTATTAAAAGTAATAGATGATGAGTTTGCAAAAAAATTCTCATTTGAAAAGCTACTATATAAATTAGATGGAGTTGATACATGTCAAGTCAATTCAAATGAGCCATATGATAAAAGTGAATTTGAAAAAGCTCTACTCAATGAGTTAATGCCAACAATTAAAAATCCTATTAAACCTATTAAAAAAGATTTAATTATAGATAATCAAATTAGAAGTTTTGGAACTAGAATATCAGGTGAAATTGCTGAACACTACGGAGACAAAGGATTACCACAAGATACTATTACCCTAAATCTAACAGGAAAAGCAGGACAATCACTTGGTGCATTTTTGAGTGAGGGGATTAATATCAAACTAAATGGTGCAGGAAATGACTATGTAGGAAAAGGTATGAGTGGAGGTTCTATCTGTATCACATCACCACTACAAGACGCTTCATTAGCAGGAAATACATGTCTATATGGTGCAACAGGAGGACGACTCTATGTTACAGGACAAGTTGGAGAGAGATTTGCTGTTAGAAACTCTGGAGCTAATGCAGTAGTAGAGGGAACAGGAGACCATCCATGTGAATATATGACAGGTGGAATTGTAATTATCCTTGGAAAAACAGGTTCTAACTTTGGTGCAGGTATGACAGGAGGATTAGCATTTGTATATGATGAGGATAATCACTTCTTTGAAAAGGTAAACAGAGAATTAGTTGAAGCCGTTAGAATAGACACAGACGAGAGAGACCAAGAGATGTATATCATGAAGAGACTCCTCAAAAAATACTACAATGAGACCAAAAGTCCAAAAGCTAAAAAGATACTAGATAACTTTAGACTAGAGATTAGTCGATTTTGGATGGTGGCTCCAAAAAATTTAAAGGCTAATTTAATTGTGGATAAGAAAGGGGAGTAGAGGAGTTTTCTCTTCTTTTAGCTATAGCTCTTGTATGAGTTCCCAAATAAATTTGGGAACTATTTAATATTTTGTGCTATACTAAACCAATAAAAGCCAATAAGGAGTTTCATAAAATGTATAAAGTCACTTTAGAGATAAATAGCTCAATCTATGAACATATTATGTTTTTTTTAGAAAATCTCCCTAAAAATTTAGTAAATATACGACAAAAAGTCAAAACAAAAACATCAATTCCAAAAAATAACTCTATTGCAAAACTAAAAAATCTTCAAGGTCTAGGCAAAGAGTTATATCACGGTATAGATACAGATAAATATATAAGAGATTTAAGAGATGAGTGGTAGAAAAGCTTTTTTAGATACCAATCTTTTTATATATCTAATTGAAGAGAATGAGCTTTATCTAAATAAGGTTTATAATATGTTGCATTTTTTAGAGCAAAACAGTTATGAAATCATCACTTCTACACTAACTTTAGGCGAAATTTTAACTAAGCCATACAAAGATAATAGATTAGATTTAGTTAAACAATACAAAGATTTCTTTTCAGATATGGAATTAATAGAACTCAATAGTGAAATAGCTTCTATGTTTGCTAATATTAGAGCAAAATACAATATCAAAACTCCTGATGCTGTTCAATTAGCTTCGGCTATTTATGGTAATGCTGATTTATTTGTAACTAATGATGATAGATTGAGTCGATTTGAAAATAATAAATGTAAAGTAGTGTTATTGAGTAAGTTTTAAATTTTCTTTTTGGTTTCATGATTTTTCCTTTATAATCAAAAAGACATTTTGTCCTCTATTGCCCTATATA
>Ga0256828_1002752_pt1 | contig 10270 bp, 10 predicted proteins | sample CV88metaG_FD_185993 | JGI IMG/M metagenome (GOLD analysis project Ga0256828, IMG submission 185993) | Hydrothermal vent microbial communities from East Pacific Rise, Pacific Ocean - CV88 | ecosystem: Environmental > Aquatic > Marine > Hydrothermal vents | place: Pacific Ocean: East Pacific Rise... | reverse complement strand
TTAGGTGTAAGAGGTGTTTTACAAGTATTTTTTGGTATTCAGCCACTTGTTTTTAAAAGCCATAGATTTCCATTTATACTTGTAATTATCATCATCTTTTTATCTCAGTTGATGTTTGCCGTTTAGAAGATTTTACAGTTTTTAAAGAGGATTTAACTTAGGTTGTAATTCTCTTCGTAGTTGAGATTCTATACTACTTTCATCTTGAGAATCTTTAAGTACAATATAACTAAAAAGTAGATTTTCTCTAGCCCATAATTTAGTAATCTCATTTAACTCTTTTGAGAGTGAAGCACCTATACCATCAAGTGAAGTTTTAATATAACTATCATAAATATATAAACTAAACTGATCACTTCCTCTCTGCCCTGAGTAGTGTTTTTTTATACGGTTACATAGACTTCCATTGGGACTTGATGTTGCTTTGCCTACATAGATGAGTTCATCTTTGTAGTAATGGAAGTAGATGCCTTTTTTGCAAGGAACTGTTTGTAAATCTTTGTATGAATATTGAGATAATTTACTTAATATTTTATTTTCTATTTTTGTAATGTACATCTATTTAGAGCTTCTTGATATATTTTGAAATTTTTAATATGTTTAGAAAAACCTTTTTTATAAAATCTTTTTTTATTAAGATTGAAATAGTATTCAAAACTAGAGAGTGATGCTATTTTTTGTAGCATATCTTTTCCAATATATTTGCTATTTGTGACTTTTTTCAACTCTGAAATTATTTCATCTTCACTACTATCTTTTGTAAAATGTACTTTTTGTTGTAATTCATTTTTTTTGAGATAATCTAAATAGAACTTACTTGGTAAATAAATATTACTCTCATTTTCTAATGCACAAGATTGTTGCTTTTGAAAGGTTTTAGCACTCATTGTGCTATTAAGTATATTATTAAGTTTTTCAGTAAGTTTTATAACATTTCGTCTATCCTCCAGCTCATACTTAGATTCTAGTTCTAATGAATAGACTGCCTTGTTCCAATCTTCCGTTAATACATCATAAGTTTTAACTTTACTATGAGTAGGTGTTGCTAAAACATTATTTTGTTCTTTTTCTAAATTAATTTTTGGAAAACAGCCTGTAGCTAAACAGACTATAATCCCTCCAATAACAACTGTTCCAATAATTGAATTCAAAACTATTCCTCCGTTTTTAAAATTTCTTTTTTTCATAACTATATTTTCCCTTGTAAAAATTTCTTTACTTGTTTTTTAAGTTTTCCAGATCTTTTATTAAATGTGTCACTTTTTAAAAAGTCATATTTGAACATAGTTATACCTGTACATTCAAGATTTCTAGTCTGTTTTAACCACTCTTGAGACATTAATTTTGTTTTATTATTACAATAAGAAGCTAAGTAGCTTTGTAAACAAGTTGTCTGATCATCTTTTTCTATACTATAAGTTTTCCATGCTTCATTACAGATATAAAACTTTTCTTCTTTTTTGTCTTTTACAACGAAATTATTTTTTTTTGTAGCATCATCAACTTGAACTTTATCATGCAATTCTATTTTTTTATTTTTTGGTTCTTCAGTAGTTTGATTTAGTAAATAATATCCTACCAGAAAAGTGGCAAAAACAAAAAAAGTACTAATCAGAAAACTTTTTATTGGTAACTTTATCGGAGTTTTGATACACATTGAGATATCTGTTACTCTTCTAGCATTTTTATGTAGAGGATCATCTTTTTCTAAATAGGAGTATTTTATTTTATAACCATCCCTTGTTTCAGACTCTACTTTAGATTCTGCTAGTTTACTATAGTATGTAGCATTTCCTAATGTTTTTTCATAAAGTTTTTTAATGGATTCTTGTTCTGAAGAAAGTTTTTCTCCAGAGCTAATCCATTCTGGTTCTAAAGTAGCACTTTTAGTTTTTTCATCCCAATAGTGTTTTATAGTGTAATTACAGTTCATTTCAATCTTACTTTAAAATCTCAATAGTAATTCCCCAATTATTCCAAGTATAACTTAACATTCCTGTATTATACAAAGTAATTAAATTATTATCAGTCAATGTAAAATTACCTTGAACTCTATCATTAGCATAACCTCCAAAATCAATTTCTTCAATTTTTATTGTATAGGTAGCTCTTTTATATCTTTGATGACTAGAGTAAGTTACAGAATAACCATCAAACCCGTTATTACCACCTGCAATATAATAACTATTTATATATATTTTTATTTCATCATCATTTTTTGTAATATTAAGTTTATTATTTTTTTGAGCAATTAATTTTATTCTTGAAGTTGAGATTCCATTTGTTAGAATCTTATCGTATCTTTTATATAAATCATATTTCTCAGTAAGCTTAGTTTGTACTTCTGGAGTAATTGGTGATTTGTCTTCTAATGGAAGTTTTATGATGGCATCTCTATAACCATAAATAATTTTTAGTTTATCTACAAGCTTGTTAAAATCATCAACATTTTTAACTTTCTCAGGCATATCTTCTAAGATACCTTTAATTTTTTCATTAAGTTTTTGGTTAATAATCTGTCTTGCTCTTTGCTTTTTATTTTCATCAAAATTTTTAAAATCCCAATGATTTTCTATATAGCTTATAGCATCATTTAACTTATCTTCATTATTTAAGTTCTCTATAAATTCTTTAAATAGATTCTCAATTCTTACTTGTTCAAGTTTAATATTTAACTCTTCTATCTCTTCTTTGGAGATATTCATTGTAGAAGCAACTTCTATTAGATTGTTTAAGTCATCTTCACTAATCTCATTGGTTTGTAAAGCAAGCATTTTAATAGTTTGAAATTTTTCACTTAGTTTATCTCGCAGTTTTTGTGCTTCACTGTAAATATCAAAACTATTTAAAAGTATAAAAATTTCATCTAAATTATCTTTAGATATTGTTTCTAAGGATAATCCATCAATACTATTTACAGCATTAGTATAATTTTCATGAAGGGCTTGAAGTTTACTAAATCCTGATTCTACATTACTTTTAAATTCGCCAGATATTTTAAAAGTTACCATAGTGTTTTTTATTTTATTAATCATATCCCATGATTTTACTAATGAGTGAGTATTCTCAAGATTTTTAAAATCACTTTGTATATCTTCTCTTATCTTTAGTTTTACTTCTTCTTCTATGAGTTTTAGCTTATCATAGTGTTGTTTATTTTGAGTACTTTTAAATACTTGATAGTATTGTTCAATATCTGCCAAAGTTTTTATGTAGTTTTTATGTTGATACTCTATACCAATATTTTTAAACAGCTTCTCTTCTTTTTGACTTGCAGTATATAGAGTAAATCCATATAGTGATGCACCTATAACAGCAGCGGCTACTAAAGAAAAAAGAATCTTTTTCTTTTTTGCTTTAGCTTTGAGCTGTTCTTTTTTAGCTTTTATAATATCTTGATTTTTATCACTTAATTCATTGAGAATTTCCATATTTTCACTACGGTATTTATCAAAATCCCCTATATCATCTATACTATTGATATGATTGATATACTTTGGTGCTATTTCTTCATAAAGTTCTTGTTTTTTATCTTCTATAATATCTTGATTTTTATTACTTAATGCATTTAAAATAGTTCGCTTTTCATTTAAATAACTATCAAATTCTACTATATTATCAATAGTTTGAATTTTTTCAAGATATAGTGGAGCTATTTCTGCTTCAACTTCTTCATAAAGTTTTTTATATTTACCATCTTTATAAAATTTAATATCATAAAGTTTTTCTTTTAAAAATTTCAATAACTCTTCTAACTCATTTGTTTCTTGTAATTGAGTAATTTCTTCTTCCCATTTTTTAAATGTTACTTCTAAAATATGTTGTATAGGATTAAGCATATTATAATCTTTTTCAGATGAGAGTGGCATTACTTCAGATGATCCAAAATGCTTCATTACTTTTTCTTGAATCAACTTTAAAGTTTTATTTGATGCAAGATACTCTTTTGCTTTCTCTATCTCATTTTCTGTCTTAAAATATTGACTCTTATCCCATTTTGAAACTACAAATACTATAGGAATAGGTAGAGAATTATGCTCTTCACCATACTCTTCTTTAATTTTATGAATGAAAAAATCTATTTCTTTTTCCATTTTTGCTAATTTTTCATTGTCATGATTATCTTCATAAGGAAGAAAGATAAAAATACCTTCTGATTCTTTAACATACTCTGTTAATTTATCTTTATACTCCTTATTTATAGAACTATTGTGCCATGTTTCAACAAAGTTTCCATCATAATCATCTATTTGAAATTCAATATTAAATTCATTATTTTTATAATTAAAAAAAAGTTCTGTATAAGATATAGAAGTTGCTTGTGTTTCATCCTTTATTTGGTCAAGATAATTAATTGTCACTTCATCAATAGCACTAATCTCTTTTCTCTTTGCTAAATGTTTAAGATACCATGTTTTAGCTGTACTCTTTGCTCCTAATAGAACAAAGTTCAACACACCTTTTCTTTCATGTATATAACTCATTTAAAATCTTCCTTTTCTTTTTTTAATTTTTCTTTCTGGTTTTACTTCTTTCTTTCTTGAAAAAACAGTAAATATTTTAAATAATCCTCTTAATTTATAGAATAAAAAGAGTAATAAGAGACTACCTAAAATAATCATATTTTGCATACTTAGATGCTCTTTTGCATAATTTACAGCACCATCTATAAAGCCACTAGCAACTCCTAATGTAGCTTCTGATACGATCTTTCCTATATGTGTAGCAAACTCTTCAAGGCTACCTCCAAAGTTATCTAATGCTTCTTTAAATCCAGCAGGATCACTTAAAAACCATCCATACAATGCCCCTGCTATAGCACTTTTTGGATATTTAACTGCTAAGTTCCCTAAGCCTTTTATGATTTTAACTCCATATTTTCCTGTTGCTTTTGTTACAAGCATTGTTTTATCTATGAGTTGTTTTTGTGTTAATTTAGAGATTTTGGGAAAGTTAGGTATTTTTTTATTAAACTTTTTTATACTATCCATACTTATCTTTGCAGTTTTTGATGTCAAAATACCTATATCTTTAAATAGTTTATCCCCACCTTTAGCATATAGATTCATAGCTTGAAGAGGGTATTTACTTTGCATTATTTTACTATTTACAGGACTTTTTTTAGCAATAGACTCTGCTACATGCGCCATACGATCAACAGGTGCTATTTTTTTTAAAGGCATCTTTTTAACTATATTGGATAAATACTTAGAATTATTGACACTATGAGAAACTTTCATCATCTTCTTCATGGGCACATTTTTAAATGTTTTTTTAAAAAATTTACTACTTACATTTGCCTCACTCATAGAGATGAGCATTGTTAGTAGTGCTATATATCTTAATATCATTATTTATCTCCTTTTTGACATATATCTTTAGCTTGCATTTTTGATGGCATTACAAAATAAGCTGCTGTTGCTCCTGCTGCTACTGTTCCTAATTGAAAATTATCCACTATATTCATATCATCAAGTTTATTTAAACTTTTTCCAAATACACGAGTACTTTTCTCACCAAAAGTATTAAATATTGGTTTTCTTATTTTTCTTGCATATTTTATTGATTTATTTGCCAATTTTATTGATATTTTTTTTGCATAAAATACAATACCTTTTTTTGCTACTGTTTTACCTGCTTGTTTTCCAGCAGTTTCTAATGCTATGTAACCTAAACTAAGACCTCCTGTAAATGGTGCAGCTATGATAGCAACACCAGTTAATGCGCAATCAGCTTTATTAAGATATGACATAGATTTTTCAAATGTAGTAAAGTTATGTGTTTCTAATTCATTGATAGACAATTCATATAGTTTATCTAAATTATCTTGAGCCATTGATAACTCTTTACTACCTATATATTGAAATACTGAAGGGTCTTGATCAGAGGGATATGATGTTAAAAGTATATATTTGTACTTAATAGTTGATTTTCCATTGGCTACATCTTCATCATTTTCCACAAATTTATTATATTCTCTGCTTCTAATGACCTTATCAAAATAACCCATTTTATCCAACTCTTTTAGAACAAAACTATTCACATAAATATCATACGATGGGGTTGGCAATGTATAGAGTAAATCTTTAAAGATTTGCCATTTTTTTGGAGTAAATTTAGCATAAACATTTGCTATATAAAAGAGAGAAAATATACTTTTTTGACTAGATGAACTAGATAAAAGATTTCTATATAAATCATTTTCACTTTTTTTAAATTTCAATAAACTATTTAAGTTATTATCCCCAAATATAGCAAAAAATTCTTCTTTCTTTTTTTTATTACATTGATTTTCTATTTGAGCCCATAGTTGATTTACAAAATCTTGTTTTGACAAAACTACTAAAAGTTTTTCTATTTCATAATAGTTTTGTGGATGTGAAACAACATAGGGCTGTATCTCTTCTAAAGTCAGTAAAGCGACAACATTCGAAGATTTAGAGTCTTGAGTAATATTATGCTTATACATTGATTTATAAAAAGAAATTATCATCTTTTGATATTGTTGTTGTTTTTTATGTATATATTTATCATTACCTTCAATCCCCATCTCCTCTTTTGAAGGATATAGAAAATAGGCTATAAATTTAGGATATTGAACAATTAAATTTAATTGTTTAGGTGTTAGTTTCTTTTTTAATGTGACAAAATTCTCTATGAGAAGGGAGAAGTCATAACTATCACCAATAGTCCCATATACAAATGTAAATGCTTTCAACTCATTGAGATTTAACTTTTTTAAATCATGGTAGTACTTTTTTAACTCTTTTGTAGTTTTTGCATTTACAGAAGGAAGAATATAGTAATTTAAATATGTAAAATCATTAGAGATTTTTTTTCTGTTGGCAGAGTTATATCTTTTCTGAATTAAATAGTTTAAATTTTTCAAAAAAAGAGGGTTATCAGCATTAGAATCTATTAACTCTTTTGCAACACTATTTTTATTCATCAGTTTAACAAACTCTCTTCTCTTGTAAAGTTTTAAAACTTCTTGCATGAGTTCAGGGTTTTCATCTACAGCATCCATGATACCCTGAGCATTTTCTTTTAAAAGAGTGTCAAACACTTTTACTACCTTACAACCATATAAATCAATCTGTGGTTCAATTCGAATAGACCATCCATTTTCTGTTAATGATGGATATTTGGAAAACTCTTTTTTACATGTTTGAGCAGATAAAGAGAGACTAAAAAGTGATAGGATTAATAGAAACAATATGTTTTTCACAGATTTCAACCTTGAAATAATATAAATTAGAAGATACAGTAAAAATACTTACCCCCCCCTAAAGATAAAACATATCTTTAAAAAATAATATATAAGCTTATATTCTGTTACTTTTTATACTTAGATTTATACCATTCTCAACAAAATACCATACATGCTTCTTATCTTTACTTACTCTTTTTTCTTTATTATTAATCTTAATATGTTTTTAAAAAGCATTCCATCCAGAATGTAAGAACAAAGAATCAACTTTAGTTGGTAAGTCAAATCCCTTTTTTTGAGTTTCATCTATATTTAGTTCCCTATCATCAATGATACAATTTATTTCAACATCTCTTTCTACAGTATCATCCATAAAAAGATGTGAAACTATTTCCCACTCACCAATATCTACATTAGTTACTTTTATACTACAAGTTGTTATATTAGCAGCTAGTCTTTTTTCAAAATCATTGTTATATTTTGCAAGTATTTTTTTAACTCTAGAATCTTCTAAAATTGGTTTATTTTTATTACTTTGATATAATTCAGCGATTCCACTAAGTGCTAATCCTGCTAATCCAGCTTTAGCATTAACTCCATATCCAACTGCTTCTGAATTGGCAACAGTATCATTTATTTTTGTAGATACACCATATGCCATTGAACCTGTTGGAATAAAATCAGGATAAATACTTCTTATTTCATTTACTAATTTTTGATTATTCTTTTTGGTAATTTCTTTAGCCCATATCTTACAAGCATTTTCTTTTATATCTTCTAGTGAGTTTAAAAGGTTTTTTTCTTTTAAAAGTTCATACATTCTTTCATCAGAATAAGTAATACCATTCTTTATAATGGGTTCAGATTCACACCCATAGAAAAACACTAATAACCCTATCATTATAATATTTTTCATCCAGCCATTCCTGCCATAAAAACTCCAAAAACCACGAGGAATAAAACAGTTATTAAAGCACCCCAAAAACCAGCACCCATGAACCAGAAAAATAAAATTACTAAAAACCCTATAAATATTGGCATTACATTTCTCCATTGAATTGTTTAAAATCAAAATCTTCAAAGTTGATATTTTGAGAAGCCAAATAACTTTCAAGTTTCTCTTTATAGCATAGATATTTTTTAAGAGGTTTGTTCTCCTTTAAAATATCATCATAATTTGTCCAGCTTTTAAATGGTATTCCAAAATAAATTTTGGAAATTGTTCCAAGCTTTACTGTATTGTTTTCTAAATTATCATTTGATAAAAATCTTGATTCTTTTTTATAAGACCAAGATCTGGATTTAGTAGTTAACACTACTTTAGCATCACTAAAGTTTGTTAATATTTCTCTTGAAGGAAGATATTTCACAGGATAAACCTTTGATTGATATTTTTCATCAACATCCACTTCAATTACAACTCCTTTACCTGCATTAGCATAATGTCCCCACATTAGTTCACTTTTCATAGCTTCTTCAGTAGAAAATGAACAAATTTTATATTTTTTCTTCGCTTGAAAAAAATCAGAGGCAATTCTCTCTTCTAGGTTTTCATCATGGGGATAAACACCTTCGTTCATATCATTAAAAGAAAAAAAATCATTACAATAAAATCCATTTTTTACTATACTTTCAATTCTTTCTAAATCTTGACAATTTTCTAGTTTTCTAAATTTATATAATTTCAAATTAACTTCCTTATTTCATAATTCTTCACTAATTTTATCAAAGAGGAACTTCCCCCCTTAAATAAACGTATTATTTTCCTAAAACCATCGGACGAACACTTTTAAAAACGAGCTTATTTCCAACAAGCTGATAAGTTTCAACATTGTAAGTTTGACAGGAGTTACACTTTGCCATCGGTGTTCCTTTTGTGGTGTATCTTTCTATGAGCCACTCTCCATTTTTTCCTTTAAAGAATCCTTGCGATGCTACTTTATGTCCATCATGAGTAGAGACACTTTTAATATGATCTAAAACTGCTACTATCTTAAGTGTCTTTCTTGAAAAAAAGTAGTAGGTTACTGGAGTATTAGAAGCTGAGTATCGTGTTTCAGAGATTATGTAAGGTGAATCTTTTGGTATATCTACTAAAAATTTTAACTCCATCTCTACAATAGGTATATATTTAAACTCCTCTTTTTTACCTATCTCTTTAACCATTTGTATATACTCAGCATAAGATACATCTCCAGCAAAATAATAGTCATCAATGTAGTCTGCTTGAAGAGTTGATATCAAAAGCATTCCTGCTACTATGTACTTTATAAAAATATTTTTCATTTTAAAACCCCACTCTATTTGAAATCATTGAGGAATGTTTCATCCCATCTGTTTTAGCAAAAAACTCACTCAGGTTTATAGACTCCGTTTGCAAAGTCAAATCTTTTGCACAACTATCACAAAGGTTATCTATCTCTACACCCTCTAAGTTTCTAAACTCCAGCACATCAAAACATCTCCCTGGTCTAAGAAGCGCAGGATTGAGTTGTGATTTTGACTCTATATTTGTAGTGATGATGATTTTTTTGTACTTTGATATAAGTCCATCAGTTACAGAGAGGAACTTGTTTATAGGGTCTAATTCATCCTCTTGGTTTTTATAAAGAACTTGGTTTATATCTTCATAAACTTGTACATCATAATCATCAAAGATGAGCTGTTTATAAAACTCACTAGAGTAAAAAATATTTTCATCGAAACTATAAGTTACTTGCAGTTCATCTCGTTTGTTAAGTATCTTGTTTTGCATAGTTTTTAGTATCTGTTTTACAAATGTAGTCTTACCTGTTCCTGCTGCACCTTGGAGTATAAGAACAGGAGCTTTAGCATCTAAAAATACCTCTATGTAAGCATCAACATCTTCTATAAAAGGAACAGCAAGAGGATTAAATGCTACATCTATAACATCTTGATAATTTGTCTCTTGGAGTTCACCATTTTCATACTGAAGTACAGTATAACTTACACTTTTAGCTTTTATAATGTACTCTAAAAGACGATTCTCTATGTCTTGTATGTAGTGCCAACAGCTATTGACAGATGATGAAGACAAGT
>Ga0256828_1002750_pt1 | contig 10277 bp, 9 predicted proteins | sample CV88metaG_FD_185993 | JGI IMG/M metagenome (GOLD analysis project Ga0256828, IMG submission 185993) | Hydrothermal vent microbial communities from East Pacific Rise, Pacific Ocean - CV88 | ecosystem: Environmental > Aquatic > Marine > Hydrothermal vents | place: Pacific Ocean: East Pacific Rise... | reverse complement strand
TAAAGAGAAGTACTACTATTTAAAAGAGTATCCGGAGGATTTTATAGATGTGAAAGGACAACAAATCGCTAAAAGAGCTGCTCTTATAGCGAGTGCAGGATTTCATAATATTTTATTTGAAGGGTTCTAGGTTATATTAACCACTTAACTTATAAACTATCTTTAAAATATAAATCCCCAAGATTACGATACTTCATTTTTTTAAAATATTCAAATTCTAAAAATATAAATATTCTAAGCTATATTAACCATGTAGATGAAATATAGAAAATAAATACATATCAATTTGTGAATTATTCAGAGTAATAACTTATTTGATAGATAGAATTAACTCACTTACATACAAGGAGTTATCTATGTTAGTTAAAAAAGCTAAAGGTTTTATCATAACTACGATGTTTAATAATGAATTGATTTCACTAGAAGATTCTTATGAATGGAGTATATGGTTAAAAGCTGTACGAGATGTAGCAGATAATACTTTAAAGACATTTATAAAAAGTATGGATAGATTCTGGATTTGGAGTTTATATAATCCAGTTTTTCTAAATGAGAGTTTTTCTAGTTATCAAGCAAGATATAGACAGTCTCTTAGAGATGGATTTGAGATTGTTGAAAAAGTAAAAGATGAATATAGTGATGAGTATATTGAAATTAAAATTTGTAGTTGTGTTCCATTACAAAAGATAACAATAAATAAAGAGATAGCTGGAATCAACTCCTACTTCTATTTTACAGAAGAGCACGATTTGATCTATGACCATAGGTTTATTAATCATCTTTACGAAAGACAAAAAAGTGCACATAGTTTCTTATCAAGCATTGAGATTAAAAAGTCTTCTTTAGCACAAGAGACTTTTGGTGAAAAAATAAAATATTTGCCTCCCTATAAAATCACAAACAGTAAGCAAGAGATCAAATATTTTCCAATTGAGCTATATGATGATCTTTTAATGATAGCTAAGCCACGGGAGAGACTAATATATTTATTATGTGGTGCTTGCAGTGCACGAATTGGGCAGGCACTAAATCTTACTCTTTATGACATCAATTATGAGGATGAAGAGGTATGGCTCATTGACCCTAAATCTGATAATACGGATATCTATTCAAATAAAAGAAGAATTTGGCTCAAAAAAGAGTATGGAATAGATATGTTACAAGGGGAGCATGAACATAACAGCTCTGATTTGCAATTTAAATATCCTATCCCCGATATAAAAGCCCCACTCTTTTGGATCAATGAAGAGAAGTATAAAAGTATGTTCTTTGAGACACTAAAAGAGTATCAAAAAAGTATCGAGTATGTTCCAGAGATGATAAGAACACCTAGACATCCATTCCTATTTACAACAAAGAGTGGAAAACGAGTACATGCTAGAGATACATTGAGCCGATTTAAAACAAACATTAGAAAAGTTGTAGAGAAAAAAGGATATAGCAAGGGTATTAGTAATCTAGGACTTCACTCGTTACGACATATGTTCGGGCATGCAATGGCAGAACTATATGCACGAGTTGGTGATGATAGTCTAATAAAAATAACACAGAGTGCTATGGGACACTCTAATCTTGCATCAACACTTGTCTATTTCAATATATCCCCTCAAACTATGAGAAGTATTATGAAAAATTTAACTTGTGATATTCATGCCAAAGGAGTAGATGATGAAACAGCTTGCTAAAAATGATAATTTACAAAAATATAGAGAAAAACAGTCTAGTGTCAATGAAGAACTTGTAAGAAGAGCGATAGAACATATACAAAAGCTTGGTGGGAATGTTAGCTTTTCCCTTGTCTCAAAAGTAACTTATGATATTGCTGATGCAATGAAGATGGAAAAAGGGATAACTCTTGCAGGTCTCTCTAAAAGCAAGATATATAGACCCATGATTGAGAAAGCAAAATTGCAAAATGGTTTGAATAGGCCAGAAGCAAAAAGTACAGTAAAAAATAATATATCTCTAGGTGATATGCAAATGTCATTTCACTCTCTAAGAGTCGAGGTTGCCAAACTAAAAAGAGAGAATAAGATATTACATGAAACGCTTGCAAAGGTTCAACTTGAAAATCGGGCAATTGAGAATGTTGATATAGATGTACTTGAAAAATATAATGAAATGAAGCAGATATGTGTCTCTATAACAAATAGGCTTATGGAGCTAGAATTAGCGTATATTGATACAGAAGCTCTTAGTTTGAATCTCTGTGCTTATAATGATGTTTTAGTGCCTTCTCAATCATTACAGATTTATTTTCAGGAGAAATTAGATGAAATCAATAATTAGCTATGTGGATAAAATGCCTATCATTAATAACACTTCTGGCTTTATTCTTTTAAAGTCACAAAAAGAGAATCTCGCTCAATTGTGGTTTGAGTATATGCAACAGCTTATTTTTTTGAGTATGAGTGACAATGGAGCTTTTCAAAGTATATATAGGTCCATTAAAAATAACAAAGGCATTGCTGATGTTAAAGACTCCTATGCAAGAGATCTCCTTGGTATTGGTCAAGAGACGAATATTGTAGATATTCGTCTTGAGAAATCTAAAAGTGAAGTTGTCGCTTTATGTAGCTTTGATGAATTAGTCCAAATCTATTGTGATGAAAATACATCTTCTAAAAAGAGAGCGGTAATTGATAGATTCTTTGCTTTTTTATGGGATAAGGGGGTGTTTCTCTATCCTGTAATACACCAAGTAAAAGGGTATGTGCGAACGGGTGATTGGAAGATGCTAATAGATGAGTCAAGAGAAGTGATAGATTTTTTAATTCAAAGATATAAAATGAAAGATGGTTTTCAAAACCATAAAATCACAACACTCATTGCAGTTTTGGTCGCAACTAATTGGAGAAGAGTTGATGATATAAAAGATAGTGATATATTTATCTTGGAGAATAGATACAAGCTTTTATCAAAAGAGATAAATAAAAGACCTTCCCAAATACACAGAGTCATTAATGAACTGCGATTAGGCTTAGTTGATATTGGTAGAGAAGATATTACAAAGCCAATAGATATTATTTTGGAGAGACACAATTATAAACATAAGTCTAAATTTAACTTTGTAGATTTAGATGAGTATCCAAATTTAAAAAATATTGTTCAACATGCAAAAGAGTATTATGATGTACTTGAGAGAGATGGTTTAGCTGTAGCTACTATTAAAAAAGATATCACCTATGTTGTAAAACTTATTAAGTATCTGATGGAGTACTATCCTTATAGTGAAGTCAATGTATCATTAGTTGAAGAGATCTTTGAACCTACGAATGAAGTAAATGTTTTTACGATGCTGACACAAAAGGGGCAGAGTGCTATTGTAAAGTTTTTAACACATATGGAACTAGTTTCACCAAAAGCAAAAAAGAATGTTCCAAGGCATAAGAAAAAGATAACCTCCGCTCCTTATAGAAAGGCGATGCCAAAAGAGATGATCCGTCATATCGTTGATATTATCAAGAACAGACCACCGCTAATGAATGTCAATTGGAGTAGAAAACGAGCAGATATTTCTTGGTGGGAGTTTGAGGTTTATCCAGTTTATCCGATGATGATGCTTTTTGGCTATTATATACCTGTTCGAGGGGAGCAAGTACGCAATCTATGTCGAGATAGATCCTTTGTTATAAAAGAGGGCAAGATTGATACGATCATTATTAATACAGATAAGAATGTTAATAGAAAATATTATCAGGAGATACCTTGTGTATGGGATGATCTACAGATGTTCTTACCATTTTTACAGTGGCATAAAGAGTATTTTAAAAATCTACCGACTATTAAGTATCATGATGATGTTAATACTCCATTCGCAGATATAAGACCACTCTTTATTAATCCAAATACACTTAAACCAATATCAAATACGGCTCATTTTCAATATCATAAAAAATTGCTTTGTCAATATCAATTAGAGGTAATGGAAGATGCAAGAAAGAAAGAATTAAAATATTATCCTATTGTTGCATGGGCAAAAAAAGGCAAAGAGTTCTTTCAAAGTATCGAAGAGCTAAATAGATGTTCATTTGACAGATTAAAAGATATAGAGGTGATGTATGATCTGCATTCCTTGAGAGTAACAGGAGCCACTAGATATTTAGAGAGCGGTGTTGGTATTAATACTGTAATGCAATTAACAGGACATACAACTCCTGATACACTTTTAAAAATATATATCAATCTCACAAAAGAGGAAAAGAAGGCAAAACTACAAAGTGCTATTAAAAAGATATATTTTGATAAGCCTGAAAAGCTTCTTGAAAATACAAAAGACCTCATAGCATCTGAGCTTGTCGAAGCGTATGAGAAAGGAGAAGATGATATGAATAGAGCGTTGAGAGATAATGCTCTATTCTCATTTAATAGAAAAGTATCCAAAAAGCATAATGAACGAATTGAATCGGGAATTCAAATAGCTTTACAACATCACCCAAGTACATGGTCCCCTCTAGTTCATGGGTTGTGTCCTGCTGTAAAATGTCCGAGTGGAAGAGAGAACAAATGTTCTCTTTGTCCTTATTTGATTACAGGTAAGCTTTTTATTGATGGTTTAACGTTGAAAGCAAATCAGGCCTTTGCAAAATTCCAAAGGCTCTCTTTGGATAATCAAGAAGAAAGTATAAAAGGATATAAAAACCATGCTCGTTCAGAAGAAATTGAACTGCTGCTTGAGGAAATTTTAGGATGGCAGGATATTCTAGAGACGATCAATAAAGATTTGTATTCTTCTAATAATGGTGACACTTCATCTAAACAAAAGAGTATAGCACTATTTAGTAAGAGGAGTGCTTTTTCCGTAGAGGCACATGAAACCTCTTTAACCTATCTATCCAATGCCTATGATGCAAAGATGATTGGAGTAGAGCAAGATAGAGTAGGATTGAAAATTTTAACGATAAAAGCGATGCAACTTGCAGTGAAAAGTAAAGATGATAAGAACTTTGAGCTGCTCTCTTGTAATGAAGAAAGTGCTATTGATTATTTGATGGATTACTATACACATAAAAAAGTAGAAAATGGTTCTTTTCATAGGTTTATTGAGTTATTTCAAGCAAAAAAATAACAAAATGAAATATTTTTAAGACTTTTTTGTTTTTTATATTAGAATGGAGAAAATATTAAAATCTAGGAGGTTTTTATGGCTCAATTAGATATAAAATTTCTTGAGGTAATGCAAAGAGTAGCTACAGTATTAGAGATAGATATGGGAAGTAAGCCACAAGACAAACAGATAGCGAATGCTCTTGATTTGTCCCCACAACAATATGCAAATCAAAAACATAGAAATTCAATACCTTACCCAGAGATAGGTGCTTTTTGTCAAAAGCGCCAAATTACAATAAATTGGATTTTGTATGGGACATCGAGTATGAAGCTCATAGAGAATGAAGAAGAGATTTATAGGGTTAGATTGATTGATAAAATAAATATTTCTTGTGGTGGAGGTGCCTATGATGATGAAGTGTTAAGCAGTAGCTATATCTCTCTTGATAAAAGCTTTGTAGAGATCCTAGGGCTACATAATATTAAAAATATTGATGCTATTAAAGTGGTTGGAGATTCTATGTTTCCTACAATTGAAGATGGAGAGATAGCACTTATCGATAGAAATGATATAAATTATCAAGAGTCAGGAATATTTGCTGTAAATACATGCAATGGTTTATTTATTAAAAGATTAAAAATAAATTTAAAAGATGAAGTTGATTTGTTATCTGATAATATGACATATGACCCTATAACAATGCTTGTTGATGAAGTATATATTATTGGGAAAGTGATTGGAGTATTAGAAAAAATATAGAATATTTTATGATTTTTGGTAAAATGAACTAACTATGAAAAAAATACTTTTACTCTTATCTCTTAATGTACTTATCTTCGCTACAAATGTAAGTGATTTTATAAGCAAGCATCAATGTGACCAAGTAATTGACAAGCAAATCTATACAGTATGTTACTCGTATAAATACAAAGGTGCATTAGGTGGATGGACTACACTTGATGGCAATAAAGTTAATGCGGTAAATCTTAAAAAGAGACCTCATTTTTATGAGAACAAAATAATTCCAAAAAAGTACCGTACTAAATATAGTGATTATACGGGGATGGGTAAAACTTGGAATCGTGGGCATTTTATCATAGCAGATGCGGATGCTGATTATTCTCCAAGAGCACTCCTTTTAGTTTATGATATGTGCCAAATTCAACCCCAAGCATCAAAAGTTAATCAAAAGACTTGGTTAAAGGTTGAGAGGTATGGGAGGATGGTTGCGTCAAAGCTCGGTTATGTTCATTCTGTAACCATTGCAAATTATAGAGGTGCTACCAAAAAGCTAAAAAATAATATTGTTATTCCCATTGGTTTTTATAGAATTTATTTTAATGATGAAGCTAACTTTAAAAAATGTTTTTACTATAAAAATAATCCATTTGTAGATTGGAAAAGAGATAGACTTAAAAAACATCTTGTTGATTGTAGCAAGATTCATTCTAAGTAATAATTTAGAAAATCAAAATACTCTATTAATTACTAGTTATGCATCCACGGCTTTATATATCTTTAAATTCATAGTATATCATATAGTACAATGTTCCAAAAACTCCAATTAATGCAAAAATAACTGCTCCGCTCACTATTTATCCTTTTTACTTTTTTACTTACAGTATTGCTTTAAAGTTTATGTACAAAAGTTTCATGACATTTATTAACTCCCATATTTGAAGCGAACGCTTGAGTGTCTAGTCCATTTTTATCTTTATTATACAATATTCTAAGATCTGTCCTATTGTACTTAATCCACTATCTATTATTATTTTCTCTTGTTGTATGTGTTACACTATAAATATAGATATTTTTTCTTTTAAAATGAAAAACATCTTGTAAAATGCAATTTACATCATATCTTCTTTTTTCTCCCACAATAATTTCTGTTGAATCATCTATACGATAAGAATATATTGGAAATATTCCTATGAAATCTTCTGGAATTAACTTTGTATATATTTTTTGAACACTATCAAGTTCTTTTTGTGTTAATCTTTTTCTATTCATTCTTATCCTGACTTATTAATTTTTTGTAAAGTTATTCAGTAATTCAAGAGAGTTATAGTCTAGCAGACTATTTAAAAAATAGACTAAAGTACTAAACTCTATTCCTTTTGAGAGCACTTGGATAGTCTCTCTGGTATAGAGATCTGGGTAGCCCTCTAAAATATCAAGTATTGCTAAGGTAGTTTTATCAATCCTATAAACTTCGCCTTTAATATGGTGTCCGACTCCTTTTTCATTCAGAAGGTAGGGAAAATATTCCTCTCTCTTTACCATAGGGTATTTCTCTTTTGTGGTTGCCTCACAAATAAATTCTGCATCTTCTACTAGATGATGGTTGTGAAAGCCCCGTTTTAAAGAACCATAGATAAATATATACATTATAAAACCTTTCTCACATTTTCAAATACAAATATTACATAACATGCATCAACTTTTTTACTTTTAGTACCTCTCAAATAACAGGTAAACTGATGTTTAAATTTCAATACTCTTAATAAAATCACCTTCCTTGTTATTACTTTCTGCTGGATAGCCAAGAGGGCTACAGAGACATTTAACTCCATGAAAATCATACTCAAGTTTGTTATGTGTATGTCCAAATATCCAATGTTTCATCGTACCATTTTTTAAAAACTTGTGCCCATCGAATGTAAAGAAAGTATTGAATTTATTATTAATATATGTTGCAGGGAGATGTTTATGTAGATAAGATGGATTTACATGGGTAATCATTACATCGCATTTATCATATATGCTTTCTAATTTCTTTATCTCTATATTATATAGTTCTATATAGCTATTGATATTACGCATCATTCGATAGTCATTCATCTCATTTTTCCACATTGTATTAATCAGGGAATCATCATCTTGTAATGGAAAGTATTTTTGAAGATAGGCATTGCTATATGAGCTGTCACACCCTCCAAATCTTATACCCTCAATCTCAATAAGTGTGCCATCAAGACAATATATATGATCCTGCTCATTGATTAATTCCCTCATCTCATTAGCACGATTAAAGGCGTTGTTATGATACTTGTCAATTGATTTATAATCCACAAGATAGTAGTCATGATTTCCAAGTACACATATTATATGTTGATAATACTCAGCTTGTAAAATTTGTAAGATTTGTATGTTTTGATGATTATAGTGCCCTATATCCCCCGCAATGATTAGCACATCTCCTATCTCTCTTTTGCTATTATCAAAAAAGATAGGATCAAAGAAGGACTTAACAACATTAACATCAGGTACTTTATTTACTGGAAAGTAAAAATCTAAATGAAGGTCACTTAATATGTTTATGGTCATCTGTATCTTTTCTTTCCAACTTTAAATTTCTTTTTTCTTATCATTGTCTTTTTTTTGCATCTCCTCTACAAACTTTTCTAAAGGCTGTCCATAGCGTTTTTCCATATCTTCTACTATTTCATAAAACCATTCAAGATCTTCATTGCTTGATATTTTAATTGGTTGATATACAGTTGGATTTGAGTGCCAAATAGAGGGTGCTCCATTTTTTGATTTGAGATAGCTAAAGTCATATCCAATTACTTCTATTGTGTCATCAAGATGCCAAATTGCATATTCAAGACTATCAAACTTCATATAGAGGAATGCTCTGTACTCCTCTTCATCTTCTCTCTCTTTTTGTAGTTTGTACTCTTCAGAATCAATAAACTCAATATCAGTATCCCATAAATCTTCTTCTTTAACTAATAGAGCATAATATTCATCACACTCAAGAGACTCTTCATCTACATCAATCTCTCTGGAGATAGTGACTTCATCATCTTGTGTGAATTCTACAACAGCAAAATATATTTTTATTTTTTCAGACATTTTTGACTCCTTTTTACTAGCATATCTAAAAGAGAAAAGTAAAGACAAATAGTTGGCAAATTGAAATATTTTTACTCCAGGTTATGGTGCTATGTAAGTTTACAACTTTCATTCTTTCTCTCCAACTTCTTCAAAATACTCTAACTCAAGAGCTTTTACATTACCAATAGCATTGCCTGCAATACCTTTTATGGAACCATACATCCCTATTGTGTTATCAAGTACCTTTTCAAGTTGTTTTTCTCTCTGTTTCCAGATTCTTGCCATTGCATTTTTCTCTTTTTGTAAGTCACTCTGCATGGTAGTAAAACCTTCAACTATAGCTTCGACCTGCATAGCAAACTCATTACTTGTGAGGTAGTTATAGAGTAGTGCCATCTTGTCACTTTTCCCCTCTTGTGAGAGTTTAGCTAGTGAGACTTGTATAAGTGAGTTACGAATGAGTGCCACACTTCCTTTAAACTCATCATAGGTACATACCCATATTCCATCATAAAAACCCATTCTCTCTAACTCTTTAGGAAGTACAGAAGTGATAAGCACACCAACATCTGCACCTTTTTCTCTCATATCTGCTTTAAACTTTTCTATCCATGATTTTTGAAACTCTTTGGTTCGCTTTGATTCGTAGTAGATTTTCCCACAGTTACTTTGCTCTTGGGTATTGACTATCTGCATACAGTCAGCTCCCCTTTGTCCCTTTTTAATCTCTTCAATAGTGTCAAGTGGAAATTTAGTAGCTAAATACTCCTCTATTGCTAACTCTTGCACTTCACCTTGTGTTTGCATACTTCCTTGTTCTGCTTTTCTTTGAGCGATTTGGAGCTGTTCTTGAAGTTGTCTCATCTTCTCATCTGCCTCTTTGAGTTTGAGTTCATTTTGAGAATTAACCTCTTGGATAGCTTTTTGTTTTTCTTCTGCTAGTTTTTCATAGAACTCTATTTGTGCTTCCGATTTGGCTTTTGCCTCAGTTTCAGCCATTTGCATCTTGAGTTTTGCAATCTCTGCTTTACTTGCTTCAAGCTCCTGAATTTGAGCAGATTTTGCTTGGAGGGCTTCTTCTAACTCTTTGACTTTTAGAGTACTCTCTTGTTCAAGCTGTGCTTTTATCTGAGACTCTTGCTCTCTTTTACTCTCTTGCAATGCTTCTTGAAGTTTTCTGTCTGCCTCTTGCTGCATTGTTAAAAGCTCTTTGCTTTTTTTATCGAGTTCCGCTTTGAGTAGTGCCTCTTCTTGCTCTTTAATCTGCATCATCTCTTTTTGAATGCTTGCTCTTAGATCCTGTTCTTTTGCTCTGAGTCTAAGAGTAAGTGCATCTTGGAGTTTATCCTCGAATTGCTCTTGTTCTTTTTTTAAAGCTTCTTCTTTT
>Ga0256828_1002749_pt1 | contig 10281 bp, 6 predicted proteins | sample CV88metaG_FD_185993 | JGI IMG/M metagenome (GOLD analysis project Ga0256828, IMG submission 185993) | Hydrothermal vent microbial communities from East Pacific Rise, Pacific Ocean - CV88 | ecosystem: Environmental > Aquatic > Marine > Hydrothermal vents | place: Pacific Ocean: East Pacific Rise... | reverse complement strand
ATGAATACTTTCAGGTTCTTCTTGATCTTCTCCTGCCCAATGTACTCATCCCATGAACTCGGACGAAGACTTGTCTCGTAACTCGCTTCACTGTCGAAACGTTCTATCTCAACCATTCTCTCCATCAAAAGTTCCTTTTGATGGAAGTGAACAGTGAATAGTGAATAGTGAATAGTGTCGGTTTGCATTGCAAAGCAATGCTTTTATTATTCAGTTCCTCATTCCTTACCCCAAGGGCACTTGTCACTTTGTTCGGGCGCATTACTCGTTCCTCATTAATACGAGTGTTTCTCATCAGGGAAAGCACGACTTTTTACCTCATCGATATACTGTTCAAGCCCTTCACGAACCTCTTTGGCACCGTTGCAGTACTGTTTAACAAACTTTGGCGTAAAGGCTTCGAAGAATCCGAACATATCTGACCAGACCAGGACTTGACCATCTGTCACATTCCCCGCACCTATCCCGATGGTAGGTACATCCAGAGCCTCTGTGATGCGCTGTGCCGCCTCGGACTTGACACCTTCGACCAGAACGATCGCCGCTCCGGCAGCTTGGAGTTCAAGTGCATCTTCAATAAGTACCTTGATATCCGCTTCATCTTTTCCGCGTACCTTGTATCCGCCTTCACTTCTGACATGCTGAGGCATCAGACCGATGTGCGCCACTACGGCAATACCGTTATTTGAAAGTACGCGAACGACATCCGCTTTCTCTTTGCCACCCTCCACTTTGACCATCTGCGCACAGGTCTCACGGTAGACACGGGTTGCATTCTCCAGTGCCACTTCAGGCGTTGTGTATGAGCCAAAAGGCATATCAAAGACGATACACGCCAGTTTGGCACCGTTACAAACTGCCTGCGTATGGTATATCATCTGATCCATCGTTGCAGAAAGGGTATCATCTTTTCCGAAGAAACTCATGTTGAGACTGTCACCAACCAGTATCATCTCCACCTGCCCGTCAAACAGTTGTGCAAAGAGTGCATCATAGGCTGTCACCATGGTAATAGGCTCTTTCCCTTTCATCTTTGCAATGGTACTAAGGGTGATCTTTTTCTCTATCCTTGGGGTATGTATACTCATCTCTTTTGCTGTCCCGTCTATATTTTTACTCATTTTATCATATAATATTGAAACTATAAATTATCTCAGATCAAAAGAGTCTTATTTGAAACATTTAGTCGCCTATATTACCACAGGATTCCCTTCCGTAGAGTTCACCGTCGATGCTGCACTGGCACTTGCAGAGGCAGGTGTGGACACCCTTGAACTGGGAATGCCTTTCTCCGATCCCGTTGCTGACGGCCCTGTTATTGAAGCTGCCAACCTCAAAGCGTTGCAAAACGGTTTTAAACTGCAACAGCTCTTCGATGCTTCGGCAAAGATCGCACCGCATATCGATACACTTTGGATGGGTTATTTCAACCCTTTCTACCACAAAGGGATCGAGACGTTTATCTCCGAAGCGAACAAAGCGGGAGTAAACGGATTCATCATCCCAGACCTTCCTTTTGAAGAGGCACAGCCCTACAAACCTCTGATAGAAGATGCAGGGCTCAACCTCATCGACTTCATCGCACCGACAGACTCCGCAGAGCGCATCGAGCAGATCGTCACTGATGCAAAGAAGTTCATCTATCTTGTTGCTTATGCCGGAATCACCGGTGCAGGAAAAAGTGAGGATCTTCAGGAGATCATTGCCAATATCAAAACGTTCACCCAGACCCCTGTCTATGTCGGTTTCGGTGTTGACCAGAATACAGCAAAAGAGAAAGCCAAAGGCGTCGACGGCGTCATTGTCGGATCGGCATTTGTCAAAGTACTGCTTGATGAGAGCCTCAGTGATACACAGAAGATCACCAAGATCGCTGCCATTGCAAAAGAGATCAAAGAGAAGATCAACAGTTAATACTTTTCAAGTATAATACTTCCAAATACGCCATAAGGTTTTAAATTTGGAACACTTTGTCTGGAACGTCGACCCCGTACTGCTTCATCTGGGGTCACTGCAACTTCGCTGGTACGGACTGCTCTTTGTCGGTTCATTCTTTCTGGGACTCTATATCCTACAATGGATCTTCAAACGTGAAGGCAGAGATCCTGCCATACTTGACAGCCTGCTCATCTATGTCATGGTCGGTGCGGTTGTCGGTGCCAGACTCATGCACTGTCTTGCTTATGAACCAGAATTTTACCTCTCCCATCCACTTGAGATACTCAAAGTATGGAAAGGTGGACTTGCCAGTCACGGTGGGATGCTCGGTGTCCTCTTTGCCTTGTGGCTCTTTGCCAAAAAATACAACGAGAACTACCTCTGGCTTATTAGCCGTGTGACCATCCCCGGTGCACTGACTGCGGCATTTGTACGTTTTGGAAACCTCTTTAACTCAGAGATCTTAGGACTGCCTACCGACAAACCGTGGGCGATCATCTTCGAACGCGTCGACATGCTCCCCCGCCACCCCGTCCAACTCTACGAAGCCTTCGCATACCTGACCCTGCTTGCCATCTTGCTGGTAGTCTACAAAAGAGTCAGCTTCACCGTCTCCACCAAGATCCTGCCACCACTATTCCTCACTTATATGTTCACCGTCAGGTTCTTTTTGGAGTACACCAAGACCAAACAGGCAGACTATACATGGGACTTACCACTGACTACGGGACAGGCGTTGAGTTTACCGTTTATCATTATCGGGATTATTTGGTTTGTTTATGCTATAAAAGAGATCAAGTCTACAAAAGAAAAAAGCTAAATAGACTCGATATAGTTAGGGAAATAGGCAAAAGATCACGCGTTCTTGCGTTTTTTCTTTTTTGGTTACTTTTCTTTCTTTTTGTCGCAGTACAAAAAGAAAAAAGTAACAAAGGATGCAAAGGAAAGTTAGCACATCTATGAACACAAAAAACAAACAAACATATTCTCTTGGCATCGACATAGGGTCAACTACTGTAAAATATGTTTTATGCGACTCCAACTTCCACATCATCGCCAAAGCCTACACCCCACACGACACCAAACAAGCCCCAACACTTCTCAAGCTTTTAGAAGAACTCTCCCAAACCCACAAAGAGGCGTATGAAAAGATCAACAAGGTCTACATCACCGGTTCGGGTGCGAGCCGCATCGCCCCTACCATTAACGCCCGTTTTGTGCAAGAGGTCAATGCCGTCGTCCTTGCCGTAGAGTATCTGCACCCCGATGTGCGTTCGGTCGTAGAGCTTGGCGGGCAGGATGCGAAGATCATCCACTTTAAAGAGGCTGAGGACGGCACCAAAACCGTACAAACCTCCATGAATGACAAGTGTGCATCAGGAACGGGCGCGACCATTGAGAAGTGTACCATGAAGGTGGGTATGGAGAAAGAAGAGACCGCCAAACTCAACTTCAGTGCAGAAAAACTCCACCATGTCGCCGCCAAGTGCGGGGTCTTTGCCGAAACGGACATTGTCAACCTTGTCAAGACCTCCGTACCCAGCGATGAGATCATGAACTCCCTTGCCGATGCCATCGTCATGCAGAACCTCACCGTGCTTACACGCGGGAACACCCTCATGCCAAAAGTCCTGCTGCTTGGTGGCCCCAACACCTACCTGCCCTTTTTGCAGCAGTGCTGGCGTATGCGCATCAGCGAGCTGTGGGATGAGCGGGGTATCAACTACGACAAAAAGAAGTTGGATGAACTTATTATCGTACCGGACAACGCCCAGTACTACGCCGCACTGGGAGCGGTCATCTTCGGTGAGGGGGAAGCCAACCATGACAGATCATTTGCCGGACTCATTGCCCTCAAAACACTTGTTGACACAGGAAGTGTAAACAGCAATGACAATGTTGACACACCTCTTGTATCAAGCCAAAAGGAGCTTGCAGCCTTTAAACGAGACTACACCATCAAACCCTTTGTCCCACCGGTGTTAACCCAAAAAACCACCTGCTTTTTAGGCATTGACGGAGGGTCAACCTCCTCTAAAGCAGTGCTGGTCGATGAAGCGGGCAAACTACTGCTGAAGGTCTACCAACTCTCCAAAGGAAACCCCATTGCCGATACGGTCGAGCTGTTGGAGAAGATCAAGGCGCAAGACCCCAATGGCTACTACGACATCAAAGGACTGGGGGTCACGGGGTATGCCGCCGATGTGCTTGAAGGCGCCCTCAAAGCCGATGCAAACATCATCGAGACCATCGCCCACATGAAGTCGGCACAAAAGGCGTGTGGAGAGAGCATCAATGTCATCTGCGATATCGGCGGGCAGGATATTAAAGTGCTTTTTATGGAGAACGGGATGATGAAGAACTTCCGCCTCTCCAACCAGTGCAGTGCGGGTAACGGAACGCTGCTGCAAAGTATGGCTAAGCAGTTTGGCGTACCCGTCGAGGGCTTTGCCGATGTGGCATTCGCCGCCAAACAGGCACCCCGCTTCAACTACGGTTGTGCTGTCTTTCTTGACACCGACCGTGTCAACTTCCAAAAAGAGGGCTTTGCCAAAGAGGAACTCTTTGCAGGCATTGCCAAGGTACTGCCTAAAAATGTCTGGCAGTATGTGGTACAAGCACCTAACTTGGCGATGTTCGGCAAGCACTTTGTTTTGCAAGGAGGCACCCAGTACAACCAAGCCGCACTCAAAGCGCAGGTAGACTACATCAAATCCCAAGTACCCGATGCCAAGGTCGATGTGCATCCGCATCCGGGAGAAGCAGGCGCCATCGGTGCGGCGCTTGAAGCGTTGCGTGTGGTAAAAGAGAGAGGATACGCTACCTTTGTGGGGCTTGAAGAGGCGTTGCAGATGACCTACACCTCCCAAACCGATGAGAGTACCCGCTGCCACTTCTGCTCCATCAACTGTTCACGCACCTTCATCGACACACAAACCCCATCGGGCAATACCGCCCGCTACATTGCAGGGTTCGCTTGTGAGGACGGTACGGTCGAGTCCATCGAGGCGTTGCGAAAACTCAGAGACGAACGCGCATCACTCCAAAAGAGCGTACCCAACCTTGTCAAAAAGGAAGCCGACAAACTCTTCGCCCCACTCTACACCCCTGCCCCCAAACCAAGTGCCGATACGCTCATAACCCAACAACAGGTGAAAGTGACACTTGGCGGCTGGGGACCGACCCTACACAAAAAAGTCACCCGTCCCTTTATGCTTAGTACACAAGCAGATGTCGCTTACCGAAAATCCCTCAAGATCGCCATACCAAAAGTGCTCAATGTCTATTCGCTTGCCCCTTTTCTTCGTAGCTACCTCGAAGCGTTGGAGATCCAAACACACAACATCCTCTTCTCCACCTTCTCCAATGAAGATATGTATTTAGAGGGTGCAAAGTACGGTTCGGTCGACAGCTGCTACCCCGCCAAAGTAGCACAGTCACACATCTACCAGCTTCTCTTTGCCAAGAAGTACGCCAAAAAGGGCATTGACTACCTCTGGTTCCCTGCCGTTACCCATCTGCCGGGTTACGTCACACATTCGATGGGGCAGACCTCCTGCCCTATTGTCTCCGGTACGCCCAAGGTGGTCTACTCCGCCTTTACCAAAGAACGAGACCTTTTTAAAGAACGAAATATCGCCTATGTCGATGATGCGTTGGATTTTGACAACAAAGCCCTGCTCAAAGAGCAGCTTTTTGACGTGTGGGGAGAGAAACTGCGCATCACCAAAGATGAGAGCGACTGGGCGTGTGAAGAGGGATGGAAGGCGTTGCAGTTTCAAGATGACGCCATCATGCAGGAGGGTCGTGCCATCCTCGATGAAGCTGAAGCCAAAGGCGAAGTGGTCATCTTGCTGCTAGGTCGCCCCTACCACTCCGACCCCGGACTCAATCATGAAGTGCTTGATGAGTTCCAATCTTTGGGCTTTAAAACCCTCTCGATGCGTGCTATCCCTAAAGATACCGACTATCAGATGCGCTTTTTCGGTGACGATGTCAAGGCAGGTATCATCGCCGACCCGTTCGACATCCGCGATGTCTGGAGAGAGAACTTCTCAACCAACTCCGCCCAAAAAGTCTGGGCAGCCAAATTCGCCGCCCGCCACCCCAACATCGCCGTGCTTGACCTTAGCAGCTTCAAATGCGGACACGACGCACCTACCTACGCAATCATCGACAAAATTCTCGGCGCATCCCGCACCCCACACCTGACGCTGCATGATATCGATGCCAATAAACCGGGCGGGTCGATCAAGATACGGGTGAAGACCTTTGCTTATACGCTGGAGCAGTACAAGAAACAGGTAGTAAGGAGTAGGGAGCAAGGAGCAGAAATCAAGGAGGAAATATGTTAAATCATCCGATTAATAAAAGTATTGCACAGCAATACATACTGAACCTACTCCCTAATCCCTACTCTTTACTCCCTATAACACCTATAGGAACTTCACTATGAGCCTAAACTGTTCAACTGTCAAAATGAGTGAAAAAAACGGCGATCTCTCTTTTATTGGACAAGCCCCAAGCCAGTGGCATGAAGCTCCCGACACCCCCATAAACTACGCCCCCAAAGAGGAGACTATCTTCCTCTCAGGAGGGCTGACGCTACTTCAAGACAAGCTCATCGAAGCGGCGCTCAACTCGCTTGGCATCCGCTTCTTCGCTCTGCCAAACCCCGATTTTAAGTCGTTTCAGACAGGCAAGGCGTTCGGGAACCGCGGGCAGTGCAACCCTACCTACTTTACGGTGGGCAATCTGGTTAAGTACCTGCAACATCTGCGTGATGAAAAAGGCATCTCTACAGAAGAAATCGTAAGCAAATATGCCTACATCACTGCCGGAGGATGCGGGCCGTGTCGTTTCGGGATGTACATTACCGAGTATAAAAAAGCGCTCAGAGATGCCGGGTTCGAGGGGTTCAGGCTTACTTCGTTCGACCATGAAAAGGGCATCTTTCAAGGAGAGGAGCTTGAAGAACAGCTGCTTGACTACACGCCTAAGTTCTTTGTCACCCTCATCAAAGCGGTCATCATCGGCGATATCATCAATATGCTCGGCTACAAAATGCGCCCATACGAAGTGGAAGCGGGAAGTACCGATGCCGCGTTGGCAGTGTGTAAGGAGATCATGGTAAAGGCATTCTTGAACCACAGCTCACTCATCAAAGCACTTTGGAAGTGCCGCGGTGAACTTGGCAAAATCAAACTAAATCGCCTCCAGCCCAAACCCAAAGTGATGGTCATGGGGGAGTTCTGGGCGGCAATGACCGAAGGGGATGGCAACTACAACCTCTACCGATTTTTGGAAGCCGAGGGAGCCGAGTGCATCCCCCAACCCATCATCAACCGTCTGATGCTGAGCATCTGGGAAGCGGAACAAGCCCTGAAAAACAAAGAGCGAACCGCTTATGAAGGTGAAAAGGCCATCGACTTCTCCCATGCCAAGAGCCGTCTGTTCATTCGTGCCTCTAAAGCGGCGGTCAAGACCCACTTTGCCCTCTATGCCAAAGCTATAGGACTGCATGACTATGAAGTACCGAACATGGAAAAACTCGCCGACCTTGCCAAAGAGTACTACACCCTTGAGTGCAGCGGAGGAGAGGGGCATTTGGAGGTCGCACACCTCATCGAAGCGGTCAAACACAACCTTGCGCATTTGGTCATCTCGGTCAAGCCTTTCGGATGTATGCCAAGTTCTGCCGTGAGTGACGGAGTACAGTCATTGGTAACAGCACACTACCCCCAAGCAAACTTTCTAAGCATCGAAACCTCGGGAGAGGGGGCGGCGAACTTCTATTCGCGTGTGCAGATGGCGCTCTTTAAGGCAAAACAGTCTGCGAAAGAGGAGTGGGAAAAGATGGAGAGACCGGAGCACATTCCTGACAAAGTACACAACTATCTCTTCCAGCCCAAAAATGAAAAAACAGGCAGTGCTGCCCGTCTCATTCTATCTATCACTTAATGATAATTTTTACCGGATATTTTTTATTATAACCTTCTTCATTGTATACTAAACAATGAGGAGGCAGTAAAGATGGATCTTTCTATATTGTTTTGTATTGCTCTGATCTTATTGTTTGTCCTCTTTTTTATATGGTATACCAAAAAAAGTTTTGATCACCATTTAAAAAATTTCATCGAACTCAATAACAACATTACCGTGATAACAGACCAGACGACCATCATTGCTGTCAATCAAAAAGGCTTGAACTTTTTTGAAGTCGATTCACTGAAAGATCTTCAAAAACGTACAAAATTTCTAAGCCGCCTCTTTAAAGAAGTGATCCTGGACGATACACGTTATACCAACCGGATCAATTGGGTAACTCACATCAAACACAATCAAACCATACGTGTACAGATGGACAAAGGAAAACTGACACATACTTTCGATATGCAGGTCAGCCCCATCAGAAAAGATCGGTATATGGTTACTTTTTACAATATATCACGTATGATGGCAGAAAAAGAGGCCATGTCCGAAGTAGCGGAAAAAGATACACTGACTCAGATCTATAACCGATCAAGATTCAACATGGAACTTTCAGATGCTATCAGGAGAGCACAGGTGTATCAGACACCGTTTAGTATTATTCTCTTTGATATCGACCACTTTAAGAAAGTCAATGACAAATACGGACACGATGCAGGTGACAGTGTATTGATACAGGTAACTTCCTTGGTAAAAAATATCTTACGTGATCAAGATATCTTTGCAAGATGGGGAGGTGAAGAGTTTGTTATATTGCTACAAAGTGATGCCTATGAACTTGCCAACAGGCTTCGGAAAGAGATAGAAAGCTTCCCTTTCCATACAGCCAAAAAACTAACCTGCAGTTTCGGTATCAGCCACTATCATGTACATGATACCGACACTTCTATGATGAAACGTGCAGATAAAGCACTTTACCAGGCAAAACAGAGTGGCAGAAATACTGTCTGTGTGGAAAGTGCCAACTAACCTGTTCTCATCAGGTAAAGTCACCTTTGAGCGTGACCAACCCTTTTTGGAGCAAACGTGCCATCATCGATTTGCTGTGCTTCTCTTCATTGGGTGCGATCTTGTTCAGCAGTGCATACTGCTCTACACGCTCATCAAGGAAGGATGTATCAAAGATCCCTTTTTGAAAATCTTCATCCTCAACGATCTCTTTATGCAGAGGGATGTTCGTTGTGATCCCTTCAATATGATATTCATCAAGTGCACGGCGCGCTTTTTTCACCACACCATCCCAATCCAGTGCCCAGACGATCAGTTTCCCGACCATCGAATCGTAGTGTGGCGGAATAGTATAGCCGCTGTAGATACTCGTATCGAGTCTGACTCCCGGACCTCCCGGGGTGAGATACTCCCCTACTGTACCAAATGAGGGCATAAAATTGTTGTTGGGGTCTTCTGCATTGATACGGAACTCGATCGCATACCCTCTGAAGCTGATCTCTTCTTGCAGGAAGTGGAGTTTGTCACCCTCTGCCAGCTGGATCATACGCTGGATAATATCAACACCGGAGATGATCTCTGTAACCGGATGCTCTACCTGTACACGGGTATTCATCTCGATGAAATAGATCTCATCCTTCTCATCGATAAGGAACTCCAGTGTCCCCACACTCTCATACCCCAACTTGTAGATGGATTTTTGGGCAATACGATAGAGCTCTTTACGTACCTCGGCTGAGAGTCTCGGAGAAGGAGCGATCTCGATCACTTTCTGGTGACGACGCTGGATAGAACAGTCACGCTCTCCCAAATGCACCACATTGCCATATTTGTCCGCGATGATCTGGATCTCGATATGTCTTGGGTTCTTCACATACTTCTCGATGAACATATCACCATTGCCGAAGAACTTCTCCGCCTCCTGTGTTGCCGCTTCAAAAAGAGACTTGAACTTTTTGGCATCTTCAACAATACGCATACCGCGTCCACCACCGCCAAATGCTGCTTTAATGATGACAGGGAATCCTATCTCTTTGGCAATCTCCTGTGCTTCACCCACATCGGTGATCGGTTCAATGGTTCCCTCAATGACCGGTACGCCGATCTCTTTCATCGCCTTTTTGGAAGCGATCTTGTCTCCAAAGAGTTCAATATGCTCCGCTTTGGGACCGACAAAGATCAATCCGTTCTTTTCACACGCTTTGGCAAAATCTGCATTCTCAGAAAGGAATCCATACCCCGGGTGGATCGCATTACACTTGTTCTCTTTGGCGATCTTGATGATCGATGCATAGTCAAGATAGACCTCTACCGGGTGTCCCTCCATCAAAATGGCTTTATCCGCCTTCTTCACCCATACACCCTCAGCATCTGCTTTGGAGTGTACAACCACACTGAAAATAC
>Ga0256828_1002748_pt1 | contig 10283 bp, 8 predicted proteins | sample CV88metaG_FD_185993 | JGI IMG/M metagenome (GOLD analysis project Ga0256828, IMG submission 185993) | Hydrothermal vent microbial communities from East Pacific Rise, Pacific Ocean - CV88 | ecosystem: Environmental > Aquatic > Marine > Hydrothermal vents | place: Pacific Ocean: East Pacific Rise... | reverse complement strand
AGAACTTAGAGCTGATGGTCTCTAATGCTTTTTCGTCTAAAGCACCTATGTATCCGACCTCTTCTAAACCGTAACGACCTGCACGACCTGAGATTTGTGCTACTTCAGTGGGGAGCAGTTCTCTTCTTCTTAAGCCATCAAATTTGTTGTCTTTTGAGAAGAGTAAGGTTTTTATGGGGAGGTTCAGACCCATGGCTATGGCATCGGTTGCTACAAGTATTTCTGACTTTCCTTCTCTAAAACGTCGGGCTTCTTCTCTTCTTACTTCTGGGGAGAGATTTCCGTAAACTACAGAGACTTCATAACGCTGTGAGAGCTGTTGTCGCAAACCTAAAACATCACGTCTTGAAAAAGCAATGATGGCAGTTCCTGGTTCTATCTGTTTTATAGGAGTAGGTTGGGTCAGTAGTTTTAGCTCATTTTTACGCTCAAAATGTACAACAGTTAGAGGTTCTTCTAAGTACTCACAAAGTTCTGTAACGGCTTCTAAAACATCAGCAGAACCAGTTAATATAACTTTCTTTGCTGGGGCTCCTATGAGTGCATTTGCCCATGCCCAACCACGGTCACGATCGCTTATCATCTGTATTTCGTCTATGACACAAACATCTACATCGATGCTACTGTTCATCATTTCTATGGTGGAGCTTATGTGGGTAGAATCTTCGTCTATAATCTCCTCTTCACCCGTGATGAGTGAGACACCCACACCTTTTGCCTTTAGGTTTTCGTAACCCTCTAGGGCTAAAAGACGTAGTGGAGCAAGGTAGTAACCTGTGTCTGCCTCTTCTAGTGCTTTAAGTGCTTGGTAAGTTTTACCCGAGTTGGTAGGACCTACATGAAAAATGATTTCACGTTTAAGTGACCGTGCTAGAGGAAATAGGTTTTTAAAGTCACGAATGGTTTTAGCTAACAATTCCTCTTTACGCTTTTTCTCTTTTAAGGGGCGAATATGTTCCATAAAGTGGTAGACGATTCGACGTTTTACTTTCTCTTTTATTTTTAAGTTCATAGATGCAGTAACTTGAGGCTCTATAAATTGTAAAATATATTTATGAACCACCTCTTCATCTATGTCCAAACCTTTTGAAAGTAAAAAGAGTTCCTCTTCCAAATTATGTATGGTTTGGTCAAAGTGTACTTTCATCTCCTCTTTTATATGTGAAATATCTTTTTTTATAGGAAGTTGCTCTTCCTTCCAGATGTTATGAAAAAGTAAGAGTCTACCATAAGAAGCAACGGCTGTATAGGGTAGTTTTTTACCATAGAGTGTGTAGAACTTCTCTTTTGCAACCACAAAGCTATTTCCTTGCATGGTCACACGATACTCTGGGTCGAGTAGAAGGATAATTTCTTTTACAATACTTAGTGGAATGTCTATCTCATAAAGGTCATCTTCTGGTGGCATAGAGCGTATTAGTTTTATTATTTCAGATTCTGAAAGATATTTATGTTTTTTATTAACACGTTCTAAAAAGAGTTCTATCTCCTCTTTTTTCACTGAAACAGCAGCATCTTTCAGTGCGTTTAGTTTATCGCTTACATAACTGTCATCTTCATGTAAAAGCAGATTGTTTTCAATGGTGGTGGTCGTGGTGAGCAGTGATTTGTAAAAGGTCTCTTCATTCATGGCAAATTCATATGAGTGGTAAAACTCCATCTCTGAAAGTGTGTTGAACTCTACATCTACCTTTTTTTCCCAAAGTTTCATACGTTTTTGCTGACGTAAGTAGTTAAGTTTTGAGGCTATTTTCTCTTCACTTATTTTGTTGAATTTGGCATCTATAAATGCTGAGAGTATAAGTTGCTCTTCCTCTTTGGTATGTTGGTGTTCACTTAGTAGTGAAACTATATGGGTAACTTTGTCATGTTCGTCCGACTTGGCTACTTTGACATTCATCTGTTCTAAGTAGTTAACCACGCCCAGTCTAAAGCTGGTATTGCCCTCTGACCATGCTTGGCGTAGAGAGCGAACCATCTCTTTTTTAGTAAGCATCGATACTTTTAGGTCTAAAAGCATGGTGAGTTCTACTAAAACATCTTCATCTAAAAGTTTAATACCTTCATCAAAAGGCTCTCCACTCATTAGTTCTCTTACTTTATTGTTTATTTTAATTGATTGTTTTTTCTTTTTTTTTGCCATATGTTTATAATCTTTTATAGGTTATTTGTGAGTTATATATTATAGCAGTTAATGATTACAAACAAATAATCAACAATTATTCGTTATTCTAACTTTTTAAATAAAGGAATATACCATATGAAAAATATTTTATTAATGACATTGATTTTGTCAAATTTTACTTTTGCAACAGAAAATTATTTGGGAACCTACTCAACTCAACTCCAAGAGAAGGAATTAAAAGATAAATATTGCAAAAATAATCAAAAAGGAGATGAGTTTTGTATGGAGTATACATTGACTTATCCTATTATTATAAAGAGTGAAAACTCAGAATTGAAAAATTCTATTGAAAGTATTGTTAAAGAAAAAATAAGAAAGTTTAATAAATTAAATGCAAAAAACATGGTTTTTACTCTTTTAAGTGATGAGCCAGATTTAACATGGTCATGGGAAGATAAAACACGTATTCAACTCTATGCAACAACTAAAAAGAGTTTTACTTTAGCCATCATAAATTATAACTACAGTGGTGGAGCACATGCAAACAGAACTATAAAGTATGAAAATTATAGTATAGATGGTAAAGAATTAGAGATGAAAGATATATTTGTCGATGGGTACATAAATAAGTTAACCCTAACAGCCAATAGATTTTATAGAGAGAGTAATAACTTGTCAGCCAATGACAGTTTAACTAAAGTAGGATGGTATGGGGACAATTTTATACTCTCTGATAATTTTGCTATAACAACAAAAGGTTTGGAGTTTCTTTACAATCCATATGAGATAAAACCACATATTGCAGGTATAACAACATTTCTTTTACCTTATAATAGAATAGCATCTATTATGAAAAGTGATAAATAATATAGAATATAACGTTTATTTAAGTGAGTTTGGGGTAAAATCGCGTTTCAATTTAATGCCTGACTCTTACAAGGAGAGGTAAATACTAATAAGGATGGTTATCAGTTATGAAAAGAACGTTTCAACCACATAACACACCAAGAAAAAGAACTCACGGATTTAGAACAAGAATGAAAACTAAAAACGGACGTAAAGTTATCTCTGCAAGAAGAGCTAAAGGTAGAAAAAGATTAGCAGTATAAAACATTTTAGTAGTGTAAAAACTACTAAAGAGTTCAATAGAGTTTATAAAAACTCTAAAACTGTTCATACCTCACAATTTGTACTTTTTTATCAATCTTCTGATAAAGAGTATAAAGTTGGGATTGTTGCCAGTAAAAAAGTTGGCAATGCAGTCCACAGAAATAGAGCCAAAAGACTTCTTCGTGCTCATTTCTTAAATTCAATAGACAATCTTAACCCAGGTCGATATATCTTAGTCGCTAAGCCGAATTTACTCACAGTTGAGTATAAAAAAACCACTAAAGAGTTTTTTAATGCATTAAAGCGTTTAAAAGCCATCAAACTATGATATTTTTAAACACTTTTTGATATAATCTACAGATAATTTTAAATATAATTCTTAAAATATTAATATAATTTAACATAACGTAAAAGTCCAAATAAATTAATATTGATAAAGAAATACAAAGGTAATCTCTAGTGGAACAACAAAATGATCTCCAAAAACGACTTCTTATTGCATTGGTACTCTCATTCTTAGTATTTGTAGTATTTGACATGTTCATGCCAAAAACAGCAAAAAATATTGACAACAATAGTACAGCAACAACTCAAGCACAAGCTACTCCATCGGGAGAACAACAAACTCCTAAAGTGGTCAATAACAATTCAACTGCACAGGTTCAAGCAGTAGGACAAAATGCAGCTCCTGTTTCTACTATAAAGGCATTGACTACCGTAACATCAGATAGATTTATTTATACTTTTGATGATTTTGGTAGAATTGCACAAGTTAAGATGTTAGAAAAGAAATACGAATATGAGGGTAAAAAGTTAGAATTATTAAATCCTAACTGGGTAAAACCTTTAGAAATTCGTTTTGCTGATACAGCTTTAAATGCAGAGGCACTTAAAACTCCATATACTACTTCATCTAAAAATGTTGAGTTGAACTCAGATACTGCTAAAGTTACCTTGACACAAAAGTTAAGTTCAACAACAGTCACAAAAGAGTTGACTTTCTATAAAGATGGTCATTATGACATCAATGTAAACCTCTCTTCTCCTGCACAATACTTTATAACAACTGGGCAGAGACCAGATGCTGATCATACTAGATATATGGTTGTACAGGGTGCACTTATTAAGAAAAATAATGGTGTAGTTGAAATTATTGAAGATGGTGATGCAGAGGGTTCATTAACTGTTCCAAATGCAGAGTTTGCTGCAGCATTTGATAGATACTTTACATCTTTATTGTATAACTTTGAGAGACCATTAAATGTTTCAACATTAACAATAGATGAAGAGAATCCTTTGGTGTTTGTTCAAGGTGAACAATCATTTGCTTTACATGGTTATATAGGTCCCAAAGAGTCAAAAGTTTTAGCAAACATCAATCCTAACTTAACAGATGCTATTGAGTATGGTTGGTTTACATTTATATCAAAGCCTCTCTTTAAAGTATTAGAGTGGTTCCATGGACTTGTTGGCAACTGGGGTTGGGCTATTGTTTTAGTAACTTTACTTATTAAACTTATTCTTTTCCCTCTTTCATACAAGGGTATGATGTCTATGCAGAAGCTTAAAGACCTTGCTCCTCAGATGAAAGAGCTTAAAGAGAAGTACAGTAAAGACCCACAAAAGATGAATGCAAAAATGATGGAGATGTATAAGAAAAATGGAGCCAACCCTATGGGAGGGTGTCTACCAATGATTCTTCAAATACCAATCTTTTTTGCAATCTATAGAGTTCTTCTGAATGCTGTAGAATTGCAAGGAGCTCCTTGGATATTATGGATTACTGATTTATCATTAAAAGATCCGTTCTTTGTACTTCCATTACTAATGGGTGCTTCAATGTGGTATCAGCAAAGAATTACACCAAATACTATGACAGATCCAATGCAACAAAAGATTTTCCAATTCTTGCCAGTGGTTATGACAATTTTCTTTGTAACATTCCCAGCAGGTCTTGTACTTTACTGGTTAGTAAACAACGTCTTTACAATCGCCCAGCAATTTGTTATTAATAATGCATATGAAAAACACAAAGCTGCTAAAGCAGCATTAGAAAAATAAATATAGGAGGGGAGAGAACATGGAAATGAAGAAAATAGAAGCTGAAACATTAGAAGAAGCCTACAGCAAGGCAGCCAAAGAGCTAGCGTGTTCTGTGACTGAGATAAATTACGAGATAGTACAACACCCAACAACGGGAATGATGGGATTGTTTAAAAAACCAGCTATTATTATAGCTGTAAAGAAAGTTATCGCCTCTACGACAAATAATAAGTCAGAGAATAAAGAAGTTAACAATGAAAAAGCTCCTGAAAAAGAAGCTCTTGAGCAAGATGCTACTGAGACAGAAGTGAGTAAAGAGAGTGTAACAAGTACAAACAGTTTTATTACTGTTACACCAAAAAAGAAAACTCAGGCTGATAGTGGGAAAAAGCTTGATACCAAGAAGAGTGAAGTAGAAGAAGTTACTGAAGCTACAGAAGTGAAAAATAGTGAAGAAGAAAAAAGTAGTGAAGATAATTTTAATACAGTATCTAGTGTTATAGATAATGATGATATTGTTGATGGATTTTTTAACAATGAAGAGAAAAAAGAAGTTGAAAAAACTGTTATAAAGAAAGACAATAATGAAACAGCAGTTCCTGAAGAGAGTGAAATACTTGAAGCAGAGAGTGTTGAATCATTAGAATTTGATGACGATAGAGACAGCCCTGAAAATAGAGAGCGTTCTATCGAAATCGAAAATAAGTTAAAAGTACTTATTGCTGCTGGATGTTTTGAAATAGACACAGTAGAGGTAGATGTTTTTAATGGTATTGCTCATATCTTTGTTGATGGTGAAGATGCTGCACTTTTAATTGGTAAAGAGGGTTACAGATACAATGCCCTTTCATACATGCTTTTTAACTGGATTAACTCAGCTTATGATCTTTATATAAAATTAGAAATCGCAGAGTTCATTCAGACACAAGAAGAGATGATTGACAATTATTTAAAACCAATAGCTGAGCATATTATAGAACATGGTAGAGGAAAAACAAAACCTTTAGATGGTATTTTGGTGCAGATTGCATTAGAAAAACTTCGTGCTATGTTCCCTAATAAATATATTGCTATTAAGACTGGTAAAGATGGTAAAAAGTTTATTCTTATTAACAATTTTAATAGTCAAAAACCAAACTAAACGCCATGGCAAGTAGAACCATAGCAGCTATTGCTACGGCAAGTGGTATATCTTCTATATCCATCATAAGAGTAAGTGGTGATATGGCACTTTCTCTTGCTAAAATAGTTTCGAAAAAAGATGAAATCATTCCTCGGAATGCTCATTTAACTTCACTTTATAACAAAGACAATCATCTAATAGACCATGCTATTTTAATTTACTTTAAAAATCCTCACTCTTTTACAGGTGAAGATATCGTAGAGTTCCAGTGTCATGGTGGTATGATAGTTGCTCAAGAGATTTTAGAGACACTTTTAGCACATGGTGCTGTATTGGCAGAGCCGGGTGAGTTTTCTAAACGGGCTTTTCTAAATGGTAAAATAGATTTAACCAAAGCAGAAGCCATAGCAAAACTCATAGAAGCAAAATCAGTTGATGCAGCTAAAATTTTAGCCAAACAGCTCAAAGGTGACTTGAAAGAGTTTATAGATGAGAGTAGGGAAGCAATGCTTCGTGCTACAGCATATTCTGAAGTTATGATTGATTATGCTGAAGAGGATATTCCTGATGATATATTGAAAAATATCATTGAACAATTGGATGCCTTAATCATAAAAATAGACAATATCGTAGATGCCAGTAAGCGACGTAAAGGACTCATAGAAGGCTTTAGAGTTGCCATCATAGGAAAGCCTAATGTTGGTAAGAGTTCTTTGTTAAATGGACTACTTTCATATGAAAGAGCCATTGTTAGTGAGATAGCTGGTACAACACGAGACACTATAGAAGAACAAGTGCGTATAGGTTCTCATATAATACGTCTTATAGATACAGCAGGAATTCGTGATGCACGTGACAGCATAGAAAAAATAGGTGTAAAACGTTCATTAGAATCTGTTGCAGATGCAGATGTAGTTATTGCTCTTTTTGATTATAGTCGTGATTTTGATAATGAAGATGTTAAAATAGTAGATATATTAAACAATATAGAAGATAAAGAGATAATCGTTGCTCTTAATAAAACTGACTTAGAAAAAGTCTTAGATACAAGTGCTTTAGAAAGCTTTAGTCCTATAGAAGTGAGTACAAAACATAACTTTAAGACGCTTACAGATAAGTTACAAGAGTATTTTGATAGTATTGGTTCAGATGAAGAGTTAATGCTTATCTCAACAAGACAAATAGAAGCTGTAGAAAAAACCAAACAGGCGATTATTGAGGCTAAAGAACCATTGCTTTTGGGTGAGTTGGAGTTTTTCTCTTACCATTTACAAGATGCCATCACAGCTTTAAGTTCAATATCTAAACCCTATGACTCGGAAGAGGTTTTAGATAAAATGTTTGGTGAATTCTGTTTAGGAAAATAAATAAAAGGATTAGAATGTTAAATAAAAATATAAAATATCTAATAATGGCTGTTGCTATTATGGGAACTTCTGCATGTAGTGAAAGAAAAATAGTTTTACATCAAGGTGCTGCTCATGAATCGTCAAGAACTACAAGTGTTGTTAAGAGACCTCGTGTGCCTATTAAAGAAGAGATATTAATTAATAAAAATCCAAACTTGGGTAATAGAGTAGATGTTCCTAGCAATAATCCATCTTTGGGTATGTCTATGGGTGATGATCAAAACAGTACAGAAGAGATGGCTTTACAAAATTCTGGTCGTATGGAACGTATAGATTTTCCAGTTGATGAGTATAGACATATTCGAAAAGTAGGTAGCAGTACAGTTACAGGTAAAGTATTTTTAGAAAACTCTTATACTTCTGACAAAGTTATGGGGAAAAAAGTTAAACTATACCTAAACCCTGTTACTTCATATTCTGAGCAGTGGTATCAAGAGAGTTACTTGGGTGGTTACAAAATGTCAAAATCTGACCCAAGACTTTTTAACTATTTAAAGTTTACCATGTCAAATGCAGATGGTAAATTTAACTTCTTTGGTGTTCCAAAAGGTGAATATTATTTAGTAGGAACCATGAAGTGTGGTGCTGAGTGTGGTTTTTCTGAAAATAAAACAATTCGTTTGGTTAAAGAGATTTCTGTAGGACGAGGTACAACAAGAGTAGACCTTATGAAAAATGTTCCATAATAGAACATTTTAAATTAATAAATATGAGAGCTTATCCTTTTGGATAAGTCTCTTCTAATGCAACATATAAAGCTTCTGGCGTAATTTCACTCTTTTCATTTAAAACTCTTTGCATGACTACATTATCTTCTTCTTCATTCCATATTTTTATATATGTTCCCTCTTTATAACCATGTTCTTGTCTAAATTTATTCAGTATATTTTTACCTACGTACAGTTTATAGAGTTCTGGAAGTTTCAGGTTAAGTTTTGAGGCTATGGTTAAAAATGAGATAACCAAGGCATCAATATTCTCTTTATCACAAAAGAGTAGTCGTATCATATCTTCTACCAAAGCTATCTCTTCATAGTTGTCCAGTTTTTCACTTTTTTCTTCTTGTGTAAACGATTCAAAACCTTCCATAATGGAAACAGCTTTTGCTATATCTTCTATAGAACCTCTGTTGTCTATTTTATAAATACGTAAAGCTTCAGACATAATAAAGTGCCAAATATCTACAATCTCAATCTTTATATTTGCATAATCAGGAGATGCATCTATGTTTTTCCAGTGTTTCCAAGGGTATGACTCTATAAGTTCAGCAGCTTCAAGGTAGACACAACGTCGCCAATCAATGATTTTACCATTTTTGGTCATGCCTTCTTCCCAATTTAGTCCATTGGTAGCATCGTTTAGTTCTTGTTGTAGTTTTAACATTTGTAATATTTTATTCATCTATTGCCTTATTTACGAAATAGACTTCTTGCAAAACTCTATATTTTGAAGATATTGTTTAGTGTGCATTAGAGTTTCGCAAGAAGTCTAATCTTTTTCGTATTATATCGGATTTATTATTTACAATTATAGAACTCCTTTAAACCCCATAAAACCAAAGAAAAGGTATAATCCAAAAAATTTTTAAAGTAATTATTATATAAAAAGGTTTATTTCAATGTTTGAAACTGTCATTGGTCTTGAAGTCCACGTTCAACTTAATACTAAAACAAAACTGTTTTGCTCTTGTCCAACAAGCTTTGCAGAACACCAAAACTCTAACACTTGTCCTACTTGTTTAGCACTTCCAGGTGCTTTGCCTGTGGTTAACAAAGAGGCAGCTATAAAGGCTATGAGACTTGGTTACGCTATCAATGCAAACGTGGTTCACTCTTCAAATTTTGACAGAAAATCTTACTTTTACCCAGACAGTCCTTCTGCCTATCAGATTACTCAGCTAAGCAATGCTATTGTTCAAAAAGGTGAAGTTTTCATTGACCTTAAAGATGGTACACAAAAAAGAATTGGTATGACTCAAGCACACCTCGAAGCAGATGCTGGAAAGAATATACATGACGCTGAGTACTCAAAGGTTGACCTTAACCGTGCTGGTACACCACTACTAGAGATAGTTTCAGACCCAGACATGAGAAACTCTTACGAAGCTGTTGCCTACTTAAAAAAGCTTCATTCAACTGTACGTTATCTTGATATATCTGACGCAAACATGCAAGAGGGTTCGTTCAGATGTGATGTCAACGTATCTATTCGCCCAAAAGGTCAAGAGGAGTTTGGAACCAGAGTTGAGATTAAAAACATTAACTCGTTTAAGTTCGTAGAAGCAGCCATTGCCTATGAAGTACAGCGTCAAACAGAAGCTTATGAAGATGGTGTTTATGAGCAAGAGGTAAACCAAGAGACACGTTTATGGAACGTAGACGAGGGTGTAACCAAGTCTATGAGAGGTAAAGAAGAGGCTGCTGACTACCGTTACTTCCCAGACCCAGACCTGCGTCCACTAGTCGTAACGCAA
>Ga0256828_1002747_pt1 | contig 10287 bp, 11 predicted proteins | sample CV88metaG_FD_185993 | JGI IMG/M metagenome (GOLD analysis project Ga0256828, IMG submission 185993) | Hydrothermal vent microbial communities from East Pacific Rise, Pacific Ocean - CV88 | ecosystem: Environmental > Aquatic > Marine > Hydrothermal vents | place: Pacific Ocean: East Pacific Rise... | reverse complement strand
AGATTTTCACCACTTGTAGGTAAAAAGAAAGTTCCAATGCTTCATGAGATGTATGATAAAAATGGAGCTACTTATATGTTCAACTTTACAGCTAGTGGAGTAGTACTTGGTGGATTTGGTTTACTGTTTGAGAGTGAACTGTTTTTCAATGCAGGAGCAAGTTTTTTATTTGCTGGAGCTATATTTTTGTATATGGGTATGAATAAAATGCTTTCATACGGAGCAGAATTAGGAGAAGATAATGTGTAATATCACAAAAGAGATGGTATTTGATGCTATCAGTACAGTTATAGACCCAGAAGTTGGGTTTAACCTTGTTGAAATGGGACTTATATATGATGCTATCATTGATGATGATTGTAATGTACATGTAGTTATGACACTCTCAACAAAAGGTTGTCCACTTCATCAGATGATTACTACTTGGGTCAAAGAAGCAGTAGAACGCATAGAGGGCGTAGGAGAGGTATTTGTTGAGGTGGTTTGGGAACCAGCTTGGAATATCTCTATGGCACATGACAATGTTAAACAGGCATTGGGTGCGATGTAGTCCTTATTGTGGCTACATCAATAAAAATTATACAAATCTTATAAAACATCAATAAAAATCATTAAAGACTAAAACACTCCAAAATTAAGTGTAACTTAATCGTACGATTTTTCCTACCTTTGAACATTTCTTGATATAAATCATCTTCTATCGTTAAAAATTTATGATAAACTTTAATATGCCATTACTTAGAAGACTGTCTATGTAACTGTGTTAGGAAGGTTACCTAGATGGTCTTTGTTTGGTATGTATTAAATTTTATGGAGGAATAATATGGCTTTAAATAGAAGAGAATTTCTAAAAAGCGCAGCAGCAGCATCAGCAGCTAGTGCAGTAGGAATCGCTGTTCCATCCAGCTTAGAAGCAGCAGCAAGTGATGCTCAAAAAGGTTGGAGATGGGATAAAGCAGCTTGTCGTTTCTGTGGTACAGGTTGTGGTATCATGCTTGCTACTAAAAACGGAAGAATCGTAGCAGTAAAAGGTGACCCTGCGGCACCAGTAAATAGAGGACTTAACTGTATCAAAGGATACTTCAACGCGAAGATTATGTATGGTGCAGATAGACTTAAAACTCCACTTTTAAGAATGAATGATAAAGGTGAGTTTGACAAGCATGGTAAATTTAGACCAGTATCTTGGCAAAGAGCTTTTGATGAGATGGAAAAACATGCTAAAAAAGCACTAAAAGCTAGTGGACCTGAGGGTGTAGCAGTATTTGCTTCAGGGCAATATACAGTTATGGAAGGTTATGCAGCTCAAAAGATGATGAAAGCAGGTTTCAGATCAAATGCTATAGATCCAAATGCTAGACACTGTATGGCGTCAGCTGTTGTTGGTTTCTATCAAACATTTGGTATAGATGAGCCATCAGGATGTTATGATGATATCGAGATTACAGATACTATCGTAACTTGGGGATCAAATATGGCAGAGATGCACCCAATCCTTTGGTCAAGAGTTACAGATAGAAAACTAAGTGATCCAGATAGAGTAAAAGTTGTCAATATCCAAACTTATACTCACAGAACTTGTGACCTTGGTGACTTCAACATCATCTTCTCTCCAAGTACAGACCTCGCTATCTGGAACTATATCGCTCATGAGATCGTATATAACCACCCAGAAGCAATCGACTGGGATTTTGTAAAAGAAAACATTGTTTTCACAGCAGGACCTGTTAATATCGGTTATGGTATGAGAAGAAAAGGTGAAAAATCAATCACTCCTGTTCGCCCTGATGGTAGTGCTGGTAAATATACAGCAAAAGAGATGGAAACTATCAACAAAGAGATGGCTAAAAAAGTATCAGCAAAAGAAGCACCAGCTCTAGCTCCTTATGGATATAAAGAGGGTGATATTATGAAAAATAACCCTGGTACTCTTAAACACTGGCATATATCTTTTGAAGAGTACAAAAAATCTCTTGAGCCATTTACTCTTGACTATGTTGCTAAAATCGCAAAAGGTGATCCAAACGAGCCACTAGAAGATTTCAAGAAAAAGCTTAAAATGTTAGCTGATCTTTATATCGAAAAAGGAAGAAAAGTTGTATCATTCTGGACAATGGGTATGAACCAACATACTCGTGGTACATGGGTAAATACACTTTCTTACAATGTTCACTTCCTTCTTAACAAACAAGCTCTTCCAGGAAATGGTGCATTCTCACTAACAGGACAACCATCAGCTTGTGGTACAGCTAGAGAAGTAGGTACATTCTGTCACAGACTTCCAGCAGATATGATGGTTAAAAACCCTAAACATAGAGCTATTACAGAGAAAAAATGGCATATCCCAGCCGGTACACTTAACCCAGTAGGTAACCAACATATCATGAAAATCCATAGAGATATCGAAGATGGTGTTGTTAAATTTGCATGGGTAAATGTATGTAATGCTTATCAAGATAGTGCTAGTGCAAAACACTGGATCAAAGCTGCTAGACATATGGATAACTTCATCGTAACTTCAGATGGATACCCAGGTATCTCAGCTATGGTTTCTGACCTTGTACTTCCTTCAGCTATGATCTATGAAAAATGGGGAGCATACGGAAACGCAGAGAGAAGAACACAACACTGGAGACAACAAGTACTACCAGTAGGTGATGCGATGTCTGATACATGGCAATGGGCAGAGTTCTCGAAAAGATTTACAGTTAAAGATCTATGGGGACCTTATACTCTAAGAAATGGTAAAAAACTAGCAGATGTTAGAAAAGATGCGAAAAAATTAGGATATAACGATGATACAACAATGTTTGAAATCTTGTATGCTAATGATAGAGCTAAAAAATACAAAATAGACCTTAACAAATTCCCTCAAAAAGGTTATGATAACTCTGAGTGTATTGGTGATAGCAGAAATGTAACAGGTGAAGATGGTAAAGTCTTTAAAGGTTATGGATTTATGATTCATGAGTACCTATTTGAAGAGTATGCTTCATTTGGTAGAGGACATGGACATGATCTAGCTCCATTTGAAGTATATCACAAAGTTAGAGGACTTAAATGGCCAGTTGTTGATGGTAAAGAGACTCAGTGGAGATTTAATGTTAAGTATGACCCATACGCAGCAAAAGCAGCAAAAGCAGCTGGAAGTAAATCAACACACGCATTCTATGGACCATTGGCGAAAAACCTTCTTCAAGGTACATTAACAGGACCAGATAAAAAACTAGGTAAGAAATCACTTAAAAATAAAGCGAAAATCTTTGCTAGACCATATATGGATCCACCAGAAATGCCAGATGAAAACTATGATACATGGTTATGTACAGGTAGGGTTCTTGAGCATTGGCACTCAGGTACAATGACAATGAGAGTTCCAGAACTGTTCCGTGCTGTTCCAGAAGCTCTATGTTATATGAACCCTAAAGATGCTAAAGCAAAAGGTGTTAAAAGAGGTGAACTTGTATGGGTAGAATCTCGTAGAGGTAAAGTTAAAGCTAGAGTTGAAACTAGAGGAAGAAACAGACCACCTCAAGGATTGGTATTTGTTCCATGGTTTGATGAAAAAGTATTTATCAACAAAGTTTGTCTTGATGCAACTTGTCCTATGAGTAAGCAAACAGACTATAAAAAATGTGCAGTTAAGATTACAAAGGCGTAAGTAAATGGCAAAGAACTCCAACAACAACAGACGAAAGTTTATGGCAACGACCCTTCAAAGCGTAGGCCTTACAGCTGTTGGTGGATTGTTGTGGAGTGGCTATAGTGATGAAGCAAAAGCTTCACCACTAGTACTTAGACCACCTGGTGCTTTACCTGAAGAGGATTTTTTAAAAGCATGTATCAAGTGTGGTCTTTGTGCTGAAGCTTGTGAAAACAGAGACAGTAACAAAAACAAAGATGGTTCAAAAAGACCTGGTACACTAGTGATGGCAAAAGGAGGAGATCATAATCTTATAGGTACTCCTTTTTTTGTACCTACTGATGTGCCTTGTTATATGTGTGAAGATATACCATGTGTTCCTGTATGTCCTAGTGGTGCTTTAGATGTTGCATCTGTATCAAATGATAAAGGTGAACTAGATATCAACAAAGCTCGTATGGGATTAGCAGTAGTTCACAAAGAGTCTTGTGTAGCATTCTGGGGGCTTCAGTGTGATGCTTGTTATCGTGCTTGTCCTTTGCTTGATGAGGCTATAACTTTAGAGTATCAGAAAAATGAGAGAACAGGTAAACATGCATTTTTGCTTCCTGTTGTTCATTCTGATGTTTGTACTGGTTGTGGGCTTTGTGAAAAAGCATGTATTACGGAGAAACCAGCAATATTTGTACTACCGATTGAACACTCAACAGGTAGAGCAGGTAGCCACTATGTTAAAGGTTGGGATGAGAAAGACCAACAAAGAGTAGGTGAAGCAAAAGAGATTCATACCAAAAATGAAAGAAGCGAAAAAGCACCGACAGATTATCTAAACTCGGGAGGACTTGATTTTGAATAATATAAAATATCTACTCCTTAGAAGAGCGACACAGATAACACTACTGTTTTTGTACTTTGGAGCCAATGCTTATGGATGGCATATGCTAGAAGGTACATTTGGTGCTTCAAAACTTTTTGGTTTTATACCTTTGTCTGATCCTTATACTACTTTGCAGGTTTTAGCAAGTGGATTTGTACTTGGTGCAGATGTATTGTTAGGTGCTTTGATAATCACACTGTTTTATATGGTAGTAGGTGGTAGAGCTTTTTGTAGTTGGGTTTGTCCTATCAATATGGTGACAGATTTGGCAGCATGGCTTAGACGCAAACTTAAACTTGACAAAGAGATAAACAATTATAGATTTGTCAAAAGAAGTGTTAGATACTGGATAATGGTACTTGGACTTATAGTATCTTTTATAGTGGGTATCGCAGCATTTGAAGTGTTGAGTCCTATTACTATCATGCAAAGAGGGATTATCTTTGGATTTGGTGCAGGTCTTAGTGTAGTGATCGCTATATTTTTATTTGATCTATTTGGTGTCAAAAATGGTTGGTGTGGACATATATGTCCTTTGGGAGCAGCATACTCTATCATAGGGCAAAAAAGCCTTATAAGAGTTGAACATGACCATGAAGCTTGTACAGGCTGTATGGATTGTAAAGTAGTATGCCCTGAAAACCAAGTATTATATATGATAAACAAAGAGAGTATCAGTGTAACAGACGGAGAGTGTACCAATTGTGGTAGATGTATCGATGTTTGTAACGATGATGCTTTAAAATTTAGTATTCGCTCTTTTGCTAAAAAAGAGTCAAGTCAATCTGAATAAAGGAGAGAAGATGAGAAAAGTTATGAAAGTAGCTGTTGTTGGTTCATTGATCGCATCATCAGCACTTTATGCATCTAGTAGTACTAAGGGATGTGTTGGGTGTCATGGTGCAAACTTTGAAAAACATGCTATGGGGAAATCAAAAGTTGTTAAAAATATGTCACATGCTGATATAGTAGCAGCACTTAAAGGGTACAAAGCTGGAACTTATGGTGGAGCTATGAAAGGTATCATGAAAGGTCAAGTGACTTCTATGAGTGATGCTGATATGGAAGCAATCGCTGATACAATTACAAACGGTTCAAAAGCACCTGCAGAGTTTGCAAAAGATGCAAAAGCTGATGTAAAAAAAGTGATCAATATCAATGAAGGTGTGGATGATCCAAATCTTTTATCAAAAGAAGACTTAGGTAACAAAAAAGTAGTTGATGAGACTGTTCTTGGACTTAGAAAGAAAACACTTTTCGAAGAAGATGTAGCACCAGCTGATGTTAAGTATGACAGACCAGCTCCTGGGACTGCTCCTAGATTTGAGAGAGCTTATGTAAATGCTCCACCAATGATCCCTCACTCAGTAGAAGGATTGTTACCAATCACAAAAGACAACAACCAATGTCTTGGATGTCATATGCCAGATGTTGCTAAAGGTGTAGGTGCGACTCCTATCCCAGCATCACACTTCACAAACTATAGACCAACTACAGTTTACAAAAATGGTGAGTTGTTAAAAGAAGGTAAAAAAGTAAGTCCAAAAGGTGATATAGGAAATGTTGGTGATATTAAGTTAGCAAAAGCTAAAAAACTAAATCACCTTTATCAAGGTAGATTTAACTGTTCTCAATGTCATGCTCCACAAGCTGATGTGAAACCAATCGTAGGAAACACATTTAAACCAGATGGATTGACAGGAGATCTTAAATCAGGTTCTAACCTTGTTGATGTTATCGATGAAGGTGTTCAATAGTGGCAAGTAGGAGAGATTTTTTTAAATCTTTTGCAAAACCACTTGATATAGCTAAAGAGGAGGCAACTCCTCTAAAGCTTAGACCTCCTTATGGCAGTAGTGAATCTCTTTTTCAGAGTGAGTGTGTTAAGTGCGAAAGTAAAGCATGTGTTACTTCCTGTGATGAGAAGATTATATTTATAGCTGATGATGGGACTCCAAGCCTTGATTTTAAGCAAAATGGTTGTACATTTTGCGATGAGTGTGCAAATGCTTGTGAAATGGATGTGCTTTCACTTCAAAACGAAGAGACATCTTCATGGATCAATGCGATATTTAAGATATCAACTCAAGCTTGTGTAGCTCACAATGGAGTTATATGCTATTCATGTAAAGAGCCTTGTATTGATGATGCTATATTGTTCAATGGACTGTTTAATCCTGTGATTGATGAACAGAAATGTACAGGATGTGGATTTTGTATATCCAGATGTCCGACACAAGCTATAAGTTATGATGTATATGAATTAAAAGATAAAGAGGAGTCAGTATGACTTTAGAAGAGAGATACCCAAAATTATTTGCAAATATAGAAGATAAAGATATAGAACTTCGTCACCTTATAAGCGTAGATGAAAACTATGAAGATTTTGATTCAGAAGAGTATGAGTTTGATTTTGAAGATTTTAATTATGTAGTCTATATAAGTGAAGTAGTCCAAAATGCACTTGGAGATGAAAAGATAAGTATGCTTATAAATACTTTGGAAAAAAGAGAAGAGTTTGAAAACTTTTTGGCTTCTGAAAAAGATTTATATGCACTTAAATCTACACTTGATATAGATCAGATAGAAGAGATGGTTTTATCAATTATCGAGGATTTGGCATGAATAAAGCTTTAGTGATATTGGCTAGTAGTTGTATGGTGTATGCGAGTAGTGTTGTTGCACCTATATCATCTTTGGAGATTAATGGAACAGCTAAAGATATGGTACTTCACAATACAACTTTGGATATAGCTACAGATATGGGGCATATTGAAGTATATGATATCAAAACCAATAAAAAAATCAAAGAGGTATCTATCCCTGATGTTAAAGATTTTATGGGTGATATAGTTCCTGCTAGGGTTATGAGTAGTGATTTTATGGATGGTAGGTATCTACTGCTTAGCGATAGTGGTAAAGGTGGATATAGTGACCTTTTTATATATGAAAATGAAAAATTAACTCAGATATTGAGTGCTGATGATAAAGTTTCTATCATCAAAGCTAGATTTATAGACAAAGAACATATACTTTTTGGATATCTTAGTAATGAAGTTTCTCTTTTTGAATTGAAAACAAAAAAAGAGATTTTTCGTAAACAGTTGAGTGAGTCGAAGTTTTCTGATTTTGCTCTAAATGAAGATAGAAGTAAGGCTGTTTTCTCATGTGAAAGTGGAGTGCTTAGTGTTATAGATACCAAAACAGGTAAACTTATCAAAGAGTTAAAGGGACAAAATTTAGATAATGTATATAAAGTAGATTTTAGAGGTGATATTATATCTGGTGCAGGTCAGGATAGAAGAGCGTCTATATATCATCTAAGTACGGGTCAAGGTAGCTATATACAAGGTAACTTTTTGATATATGCTACTGGATTAAGTCCTAGTGCAAAAAAAGTGGCATTTGCAATGAATGAACAAAATGACATTATGATATATGATGTAAACTCAAAATCTCTTAAAGCAACACTAAAGGGACAAAAAAGTACACTCAACAATATCATTTTTTTAGATGAAAATACACTATACTCATCAAGTGATGATAGTAGTGTAATGATATGGGATTTAACTAAGTAGGAGAGACAAGATGAATATATCAAGCATAGTAGTACAAGCACTACCAAAATATGTAGATGAGCTAGTAGAGTATTTTAAGAGTGAGGATTTTGTGGATTATCATCTGCATGATAAAGAAAAAGGTAAGATTATCGTAACAGTAGAGGGTGATGGTGTAGAAGAAGAGATACAAAAACTAGTCAAAATTCAACAACACCCACATGTTATAGCTGCTGATATGATGATGACATATCAAGAAGAAGAGTTGGATGAAGAGATCAAAAGATTAGAGTCTGAAAACCCTGTACCAGAGATACTTACAAAAGAAGATGTTGACCCTAGAGATGTAGTATATAACGGGGATTTAAGAAATAAAGATTTAGGATTTTAAGATATGACGATTATAGAATCAACGATAAAAACAAGTCCACTTGGGAGATGGTATATAGAGCTTACTGATACTTCAGATGATAGTATAGAGCCTATATACTGTTTGGATGTGTATGAATATGCAGATAAGATAGAAGAGTTAGGTGCCAAGCATGATGGTGATATAGATGTTATGTGGAGTAAAGATGATGGTGTAACACCAGAACAGATCAATGAAGTAAGAATGCAAATGAATGCATACGAAGCAGAACAAGAAGCTATCAAAAATGGGGAGAGTCATTTAGCAGATGGGACTCCAAACTTTAACAATCCTGAGAATTATCAAGACGCAGAAGTATAATGAAACAGATACTCAAAGAGCTTTATGGTACAGGGATACTTTTCTTTTACTATATAAAGTATTTTATACTTATAGGATGGCCTATACTACTCTATGGGCTTGAGTATAAGCCCAATATCTATATGGATATATTGTGGGTGTATTGTTTAGCATTGATGACAAAAGATATCATTATGAAGTTTGTTTTGAAGAAAAAGTATTGTGATATACACTGCTCTAAAGACAAAGATAAATAGATATGGTGCATTAAAATGCACCCTACGATAAAATATCAATATCTTTTTATACTCATTATTTGGTCTTCTCAGGGGACAACACCCTACTTCTAATATTATCTTTTTTAGATATAATACAAAAAATATCCTAGATAAAAAAAGGAAGAGTATTATGTCATCTAACAATGAAGCGAAAGTTTTTTTAGGCTCCAAAGAGATTAGTAAAGATGCCAAAGTAGAGATAAAAAGCCCTTATGATGGCAAGGTGGTATCTGTAGCTCAAGTTTGTAGTGCTGATGATGCCAAAGAGGCTGTATCTATAGCCAAAGAGGCATTTGAGAGTTGTGCCAAATCTACACTTGCTCAACGCATATCTTGGCTTGAAGATGTAGCTAAAACTTTGCAAGAAAACAAAGAAGATTTCGCTCTAACTATAGCCAAAGAGGTAGCTAAACCTATATCTTTTGCTAGAGTAGAGGTAGATAGATGTATAGAGACTATCAAACTAACAGCTATGGAGCTTGTTAATCTTGGTGGAGAGACTATACCTACTGATGTGATGCCAAGTGGTAAAAAAACTATGGCTTATTATCGTAGAGAGCCTATAGGTGTAGTTATCGCTATCACTCCTTTTAACTTCCCACTCAATCTAGTAGCACACAAAATTGCTCCAGCTTTGGGTGCAGGTAACTCTGTGGTACTGAAACCAACTCCAGAAGCACCACTTACTGCTTATAAATTAGCCAAAGCATTTATCAACTCACCCTATGCTATCAAAGATGCACTAAGCGTGGTATATGGAGATGCAGAAGTAGGATCAGCTTTGGTAAAACATCCAGATGTTCACAAGATAAGCTTTACAGGTTCAGTTCCAGTAGGAAATATCATCATCCGTGAAGCAGGTATCAAAAAAGTCACTTTGGAGCTTGGAGGAAATGCAGCTACATACATAGATAAAAGTGCAGATATAAGTAGTGCTGCTACTCGTTGTGCATTTGGTGCATTTGTCAATTCAGGGCAGGTTTGTATATCACTTCAAAGGATATATGTACACAAAGATGTGTATGATGAGTTTGCCAAAGCTATGGTAGAGCAAACTTCCAAGCTCAAAGTTGGCTCACCTTATGATGAAGATACTTTCATGGGTCCTCTTATAAACCAAGAGAGTAAAGAAAGAGCCTTTGAGTGGATAGAGTCAGCCAAGAGTGAGGGAGCAAAAGTAGCAGTAGGTGGAGTGGAGATAGATGGCTCGTTTGCTCCTACTG
>Ga0256828_1002745_pt1 | contig 10293 bp, 13 predicted proteins | sample CV88metaG_FD_185993 | JGI IMG/M metagenome (GOLD analysis project Ga0256828, IMG submission 185993) | Hydrothermal vent microbial communities from East Pacific Rise, Pacific Ocean - CV88 | ecosystem: Environmental > Aquatic > Marine > Hydrothermal vents | place: Pacific Ocean: East Pacific Rise... | reverse complement strand
AGTTTTCAGGCATACTAGATATAGAGTTTAAACTAGGCAAGAGATTTAATCGTCTAGGATACTACTACAATGAAAAGAAAGTCAAAGGACACGCTTTTCACTACACTTACCCCACAGACAAAACCCTCTTAAATGGCTTTGATATACTCAAAAAAAGAGCCAATGCCAAAGGTGAAGTAGGAAGCTGGAAGCAAGGCAAAATTTTGGGAACTTATCTACATACTATGCTTAGAGCTTATCCATATCAATTTATACAATGGAGTTACCAATGAAAAGTATAGTACTTTTTGTAATAATTTGTATTTTTATAGCTGCTTTTATATCTCAAAAATTAAAAGATACAACTCATTCTACAAAACAACAACATATATCATACAAAACTCTCAAACTTAACAAAGCAAAAGATGAATTATCAAAAATCCATACAACACAATATACAAAACAATATATCATTGATGTTATAAATAATGGCTCTAAGATTTTAAATTTTAAAGGTGGTATTATGGAAGGAGGATTTGCTTCAAAAGAAGATGCTCCTAAAATAGCTTGTTATGTTATGACATTGTCACATAAAAAATGTCAAGATGAAGATATATCAAATGCTCCAATGTTCTATAGCAGTATATGTGCCGGATGTCATGGCAATGATGGTAAAGGTTTAAATGGCTCATATCCTGATTTAACAAAACCCACTTTACTTGGTATTCAAAAAAGAGAAGAAGAGTTAAAAAGGATTCTTAAAATTACTTCTGAAAACTAAAATACTTATGTTCAAACAACCACTCATAGATTTTGGCTGCTATCGGTGCTGATGTACTACCACCGTGTCCACCATGTTCTATGATGATTGTTACAACAAACTCTGGATTTTGATATGGTGCATATGATGTAAACCAAGCATGTGAACGATGATAGTATTTTAATTCGGACTCTTTAAGCCTGTTGACTGTTGCTTGAGATATAGATGTAACCTGTGAAGTTCCTGTTTTTCCTGCTACCTTTATAGGTAAATTATGCATAGCTTTATATGCTGTACCTCTTTTTGAATTACACACATCATACATACCAAGCCTAATCTCATTGAGATATACAGGATTAAAATATATCTTTTTAATCTTTGGTTTTACTATATGATTATCAACTATTTTGGCGATATGGGGCGTTACAAGTTTATTGGTTGCCAACAAAGCAGTATATCTAGCAACCTGTATTGGTGTAACCAAATCATACCCTTGTCCTATAGATGATATAACAGTCTCTCCCATATACCAAGGTTGTTTATACCTTTTCATTTTCCATGCTTTATCAGGGATAACACCTTGATACTCTTTTGGCAAATCTATACCGGTTTTTACACCTAAACCAAACATTCTTAAATATTTAGCCATAGCATTGATACCAACTTTTAGACTTTTATTATAAAAATATACATCACAACTTTCACGAATAGCTTTGCGAAGAGAAACAAATCCATGTCCATATTTATTCCAACATCTAAACTTATGTTTACTCTTACCTATAGTCATATGACCATTACAAAACTCTTCACTATTTAATATAGTAGGGTTAGCTTTGGAAAATGCCAATGCCATACCCATTTTTATAGATGAACCTGGAGGATATGTACCATGTACTATTTTGTTGGTAAATGGATGTGCCAAATCTTCTTGCAGTTTTTTCCACTCTTTAAAACTAATACCACCTACAAATAAATTTGGATCATAAGATGGATAACTGATAGCTGACAATACATCACCATTAGTTCTCATAACGATAGCTACACCTGTATAGTTTCTATCAGCGAACTCTTGATAAATCATCTTTTGTAACTCTATATCAAGATTTAATTGTATATTTTTATTGTCTTTTGGAGGGACTTGGGATAAAAGCTCTACTTCCTTATTTGTCGCTGTTACTTTATGCTTTAAATACCCAAGTTCTCCTTGTAAAATATTATTATAATACTTTTCTAATCCACTTTTACCAACTTTACCAACTTGATTTACAACTTTATCTTTTTTTGACTCTTTTTTGTTTGCCTTACCGGTATAACCTATAATATGTGCTGTATATTTACCATAAGGATAGTACCTTTTTGTTTCAGCTTCTATTTTTAACTCATCATGTAAACTAAGTTTTGGATATACCATCATCATATTTGAATACTCAATAAAGTCTATAACTTTTATATATTTGTGGTTATATGCTGAGGAGTATTTTTTATAAACTTTTTTCATTACACTTTTGTTAATATCTGGAAATGTATCAACTAGCACTTGACTGATTTTATCCAATTTTTCTGAGTTTAAATGAGGCTTTATAGATACAGAAAAACCTATCTGATTCATTGCCAAAAAATTTCCATTGGCATCAATAATCTCACCTCTAACAGGTTTTAAATACTCTATTCTTTCTATATTTTCTTTGGCAAGTTTATCATAATAGTAGTTTGACTTTATACTAACATGATAAAGTCTAGCTATCATAATAGCCCATATAGATATAAAAATCAAAATCGTAAACTTATATCTCATAAAACTATCACCATAATCAAATCAACAACAAAAGAGTATAATAACAATTCATCTATTACGATACTAGTTGTTTGAAAAATAAAATCATACAAAAGAATAAAGCCAAAATATACCAAATCAACCAACACAATACCTATAACTGACTTACATATATTACATTTTAAAAGAAATATTTTGAAATAAACAAACAACAAATATACAACCAAAATGGATATAATGCTCATAAAAATAGGCAAAGAGAGATTTAACTCTAAGTTAAGTAAATATACAAATGAAACCAAAATATAAAAAAATTTATTTTGATAAATACCTGTTAGCAACATATATCCAAAAAAACCTATCAACAAAGGCATAAATACATATATAGACACCATCATTGGATAAAAAATAATAAAACTGACAACAAGCATCAAAAACAATATTTGAAGCAAACTAGAACGGATAAACTCCATATAATAACACCTAACTTAACTTATATACCAAAGATATTTCATTACATACAGGAAAATGTATACATTTAATACAGTCTGCCCAAATTTTATGTTCAGGAATCTGCTCTTTTTCTATCTCTAAAAATCCAAGTTTTTTAAAAAACTCCGGTAAATATGTCAAGACTAAAACATCCTCTTTAACTTGTAGATTTTTGGCCTCTTCTATCAGATAATTAACTATATCCTTACCTATACCTTTAGATCTATACTCTTGAGAAACGATTAGACTTCTTATCTCTGCAACCCTTAAAGAGTGTATATGAAGTGCTGCATAACCAATAAGATTATCACCATCTTTTGCCAAAATATAAGATCTGATATTTGTTGCTACTTCATCAACACTTCTATGCAGTATAGTCCCATCCTTAACCTCACTATTTACCAACTCTTGCATATGAGGTATATCTAAAAGTGTTGCTTTTGTTAACTCTATCATATATCCTCTTTACTGATACCAAAAATAGTATTAATAATCTCATAATGTACCAAATGTTGATTTGTTTTTTTTGAGTTTGAAATCATAATAGCACCTGGAAATTCTTTTTTTAACTTTGTTTTTTCTTTTTGATTTAACTTATCTAGCTTGGTAAAAATCGTCAAATATCTCTGATCTGGTCTTATAAACTCAGATATATAAGACTCAACATCATTATCTATCTTTGCATTTGGATGTCTTGCATCTCTTAGATGTATAAATAGTCTTATAGATGTTCTTTTTTGTATAAATTCTACTAAATTTTTTTGCCATACCTCTTTAAGAGATTTTGAAACTTTAGCATAACCAAAACCAGGCAAATCAACAAATCTTACAGGATATTTCTCTTCATTATACAGATATAATGTATCAAAAAAATTAATCAATTGTGTTTTACCAGGAGTAGCCGAACTTTTTGCTAAATTTTTCCTGTTAGTCAGAGCATTCAAAGTAGAACTTTTTCCAACATTTGAACGACCCAAAAATACAACTTCACTCATGTCTTCAGGTAAAGAGTCTGCTATACTTTGTGCTGATTTGATAAAATTTGCTTCTACAATACGTGGTTTGTTCACTTTTTATTCTCCATTTGAAATATCACTTTTACAGGTTTTTGTTTGGTACCATTAACAACAGCATTTCCACTAATCATATTTAAAATAATTTTTTCTCCTGCTATTGTTCTTTTGTTTAACAAATCATCTATATTTGCATTGCCTACTAAAATATATAAAGATTTTTTAGGTAAATATGTTAGTTTTTGAGAATACCCTTTATAGTGAGCATTTGAACTTTTAACATCAAATTTGACATTACCAATCGCATCATACTTTTTTGTCTGATTTTGATCATCAAAGTAAACTTTGATTTTATCTGCATCCAATATACTGTCTTCTTGAACAACATGTGCATGACCTATAAAATCTATAATTTTTATATTTTCATCAGCTTGCATCTTATCTGATGTTATTTTAACTTCAGTAGCATACAACATCCCTACCAAAATAAGAATTAATGATAATTTTTTCATAAAATATAATTCCTTTTATTCAACCATTTGTAAAACAGCTTTTACATTATCTGCATTTATAATTTTTGTTTTTAAATCATATATCATAAATGTACCTCCTATAGTATCATTTAATCTATAAGAAAAAAAATCATTTGGGACTCTTAATATAGACTTGTTTTTATAATAAAAGGCTTTTTGTGTCATATATACAAAGTCACCTCTTTGATGCAAAGAAACATTATCTTCCAATAAAATCACATCATTTTCCATTATTGCTTTTTTGGAGACCAAAGACTCTACAGCATTATCACTATAGTCAATATCCTGTAAACTCAAAATATTATTGTACTGAACTCCATGTTTAGTCTTTAACATACTAATCCTGTCTGTTTGGTTGACTTCAGAAAAAACTGTATCATAAAACTCTAAATCTTTTTGTTTTTTGTATTTGTCTATATCATACCCTGATATATCAATAACAAATGAAATACTTATTACAAAAACAATCAATATAAACAGTATCCACTCTATTCTTAGTCCCATAGTGCCAAATACTCATCCTCTAAGTTTTCTTTTTTTATCAGATATTCTATCATCTCTCTAACAGCACCATCTCCACCTTTTTTACCAAGTATAACATCTGCTATCTTCTCAACATAACTACTTGCATCTCGAGGAACAAACGATATAGCAGCAGATTTTAACATACCAAGATCATTTAAATCATCACCAATAACTGCTACATTTTGCATAGATAAATCAAGTTTTTCCAAAAGCTCATCTAAAACCTTTTTTTTATCTGATACACCTTGATAGTAGTGTTCTATTTTTAATTCTTTTGCTCTTCTTTGTACAATCAAAGAACGTCTTCCTGTAATGATAGCTACTTGTTTACCCAATCTTCTCCAACTAGCTATTGCCAAACCATCTTTGACATTAAAAGATTTTATTTCATCACCATTTTCACTGTATGTGATTTGGGAGTTTGTCATAGTACCATCTACATCAAGCACTATCAACTCTATCATAAAACACCCTTTGTACTTGGTACTCCTGCATTTTCATTTAAAGTTACAGCTCTTCTTAATGATAAAGCAAATGATTTAAAAGCAGCTTCTATAATATGATGTTTATTTGTACCACGATTATATATCAAATGCATAGTAAATGGTGCATTAAAAGCAACTGCTCTAAAAAACTCTTCAACTAACTCTGTATCAAAGTTGCCAACTTTTCCTTCCAAAGGTAATTCACATACCAAATATGCACGATTTGATAAATCTATATCGCAACTCACACTAGCTTCATCCATCACAACTGTTCCATTACCAAATCTTTCTATACCAGATACTGGATATATAGCTTCATTTAATGCTTTCCCAAGAACTATCCCAACATCTTCTACACTATGATGATCATCTATATGAGTATCACCATTACAAGTAATATCCAAATCTATATGAGCATGTTTTGCAAATGCTTCTAACATATGATCAAAAAAACCAACACCAGTAGATATATTTGATCTCCCTTTTCCATATATATTTAAACTCAATGTTATTTGTGTCTCTTTTGTATCTCTTCTTTTTTCTATCATCTCGCTCTCCTTTATAACCTTACTATAGCACCTTTTATACCGTTACACTCTTTAAAATCCACAGCTTTTGCTTCACTTTGAAAACCCATCATCCAAACTCTGTATAAAGCACCATTGGAAGTATAAAACTTTTTAACTATCGTTTTATAATTAGGATATTTTCTATTGTAACGATAAGCAACTTTTTTAGCTCCATTATAATTTCTAAAAGCTCCAACTTGTACACCAAAGTTACTAAGTTTTATATGTTTTTTAGTATTTGAATTTTGTATAAATCCAGATTTGTTATCTACTACTTCACCAGCAAACCCTACAACTTCCAACTTAACTTTAGCAATCCCTGATTTATCTAATCCAAGTTCTTTACCTGCTTTATAACTACAGTCAATAACTCTTCCTTCAACAAAAGGTCCTCTATCATTGATACGAACAATCGTACTTTTACCATTTTCAAGGTTTGTTACACGAACCATGGTATCCATAGGCCAAGTTTTATGTGCAGCTGTTCTTTTATACATATTATAAATTTCACCATTACTTGTATATTTACCATGAAAATTAGGACCATACCAACTTGAAATCCCTTTCATAGTATCACCTATACTTACATATGTTGGTTTATATTTTTTACCTCTAACTGTATAACACTTCATACAGGCTTTGTGTCTAGCTGCACTTGTATACTTGCTAGATTTTGGAATATATGGTCTTTTTTGACTACATCCACTAAAAAGCAAAATCAATCCTAATATAAAAACAATACTCTTCATACAACCTACCCATAAAATATATTATGATAATATTATCTCTATATTTGACTTTATATATGCTTTATATTATAGTTTATTTGTAGGTATTATCAAGAGTTGACCTACTACAAGATAATCATTTTCAAGATGATTTGCTACCATAATATCTTCTACATTTGTATGAAATTTTTTAGCTATAGACTCCAAAGTATCTCCCAATTTGATATGATAAGATATTAAAAGAGATTTTTTAACAATCTTTGGTGGCATTTGATAGTTTTTATAAAATACAATCATCTTATCTTCAGGAATTATTATCTCATAGCTATATTTATCATCAGGTAAGATACCTGATTTATATTTTGCATTTAACCTTAAAAGCCTAGAGACAGACATACCCAACAGTTTAGCTATATCTTGAAGATTTGTTTTAGGAGCAACTTCTACTTTTACTATATCTGGATATGAAACTTCAAACCAATTCTCCTTAGATTCACCTATGAGAGCTAAAAGTAGTATTTTTTTGATATAGTCACGACTCTCTTTTGGCAAATATTTATTTTGTTCATCTATCAAAGTACGTAAATCATCACTTTTGGCTTTATTTATAGCATTGGCTAGTTTACCTTCCCCACAATTATATGCCAATATAGCCAAATACCACTTCCCAAATCTTTGATATAGGTGTTTAAAATGTTTGATAGCTGCATTGGTAGATATATCAATATCACACCTGTCATCATAATCTTTATCCACTTTCAAGTTATATATTTTGGCAGTTGATGGTATAAACTGCCATAATCCAACTGCTTTTTTATGAGATTTGATGTCAAATACAAAACCTGATTCAACCATAGAGACATATATCAATAAGTCTGAAAGAGAGTTTTCTAAAAGTCCTCTTTTTAAAGTAGGTATAATTATATCACCTCTTAAGATAGACTTTTTATAAAAACTTTTTAATGCTTTTTCATTTTTAACTATAAAATTCTCAAACTCATCATCATATATATAACTACTTTGTATATCAAATTCAGAAAATACATAAGTATAAGCCGGATATTTAGTTACTATATCATCAACTCCATATAAAAACAAAGTAACATATATCCATATCAATAATTTTTTCATATAAATATTTATATACCAAACAGTTTTTTTGCATTGGCTGTTGTAATATCCTCTATATCACTTACATCAATCTCACTAAGTTCAGCCATCTTTTGTGCTATAAGTTTGGTATATGAAGGTTCATTTCGCTCTCCTCTATGAGGATGTGGTGTAAGATATGGAGAGTCTGTTTCTATAACTAATCTATCTAATGGTATCTTTGGATATACATTTATTAACTTTTTTGCATTTTTAAAAGTAATCACACCACCTATACCATAATAAAAATTATCTTTCAATTTTAAAAGTGATTCATCAGCATTATAACAATGCAATACACCACCTTTTTTTAAAGGATATTTTTGTAATATTTCCAAACTATCTGCACTAGCATCCCTGATATGTACTATCAATGGTTTTTCATATTGGTTTGCTAGCTCTATCTGATCTAAAAAAATCTCTTTTTGTTTTTGTTTTTCTATCTCTACTTGTTCTTTACTCTCAGGTAATCTAAAATAGTCCAATCCACACTCTCCAACAGCTACACAATTAGGATGAGTTATATACTGTTCAAGTATATCTCTATCATAATGCTCTATATCATATGGATGAACACCTACAGCAAAATATATATTATCATATATTTGTGAAATCTCTACAGCTTTTGATAATGTCTCTATGCTTGCTCCTGGTATGATAAATGCACCTACATTGGCTACTTTGGCATTTTGTATCACCACCTCCAAATCATCTATATATCTATCATCATCTAAATGAGTATGTGTATCTATAATCATATTTTGTTCCATTTTTTATATTATTATAACAAAAAAGAGTTATTTAACAGTAATTGAAACTTATTATAATATGAAATAAGATATAGTTTTTATACTAACTATTTAAAAAATAGAAAGGAGATTAGATGTATTTTTATGGAGTTATTGGGATTATTGCTTTGTTGATTGCTTTTGTCATCTACAAAGAAATCCAAAAAAACAAACAATACAATCTGGAAAGACAAAGGAGATTGGAGAAAAAAACTGATACAAAAGTTACTGAAGATACAGAAACTACACAGCAAAACATAATCCAACCACAACCTACTATTCAAACTATACAAGAAAAAAACGATGAAGAAAGCCAAGCAGAAGAGGTTCTTCAACCACAAATAGATAAAGAAGAATTATCTCTACCAAATTGTGACTATCCTGTATTTAGTTACTCTAGATTACTTGATATGGGATTAAGCCAAGAAGATGCCAATGATTTTGTTTTGGATCTTATCAAACAAGTTGAAGATACTTTACCTCAGATAGAAGAGGCTATATCTAAAAATGATATTACACATTTAGAAGAGTTGACTCACAGTATCAAAGGTTCATCAACCAATATAGGAACAGGTGGAATAGCTGATTTACTAATAGACTTCAATACTTATACAAAATCAAATTCAGATACTGTCATACTAAAACACTACCAAAAGTATCTAATGATATATCTGCAGGATTTAAAAGAGAAGTATCTATAAAAACTATTTATTATGAGTAGGTAACAATGTTACCTACTCATTTATATTTACTGCTTATCCATGGTAGTTTGGTGACTCTTTTGTGATAGTTACATCATGTACATGGCTCTCTTTGAGTCCTGCACTAGTGATCTCAACAAACTCAGCTTTTTGCCAAAATGCTTCGATACTCTCACTACCACAATACCCCATAGAACTTCTAAGACCACCTATCATTTGATGAATTACACTTGCTATCTTACCTCTATATGGCACTCTTCCTTCGATACCTTCAGGTACTAGCTTATCTGCTGCTGTTCCTTCTTGGAAATATCTATCTGTACTACCTTTTGTCATAGCACCTATACTTCCCATACCTCTATACTCTTTAAACTGTCTTCCGTTGTAGATGATCATCTCTCCTGGTGCTTCATAAGTACCAGCTAGAGCTGAGCCTAACATTACACAACTAGCACCAACTGCCAATGCTTTTGCTACATCTCCTGAGTATTTGATACCACCATCAGCGATCACAGGTACACCCATAGCATTTGCGATCTCTGCTACTTCATCGATAGCTGAGATTTGTGGTACACCAACACCTGCTACGATACGAGTTGTACAGATACTCCCTGGTCCTATACCAACTTTAACCGCATCAGCACCAGCTTCTATCAAGTCTTTAGCAGCCGCACCTGTAGCTATGTTACCTGCTACTACATCGACTTCAAGTTCAGACTTGATAAGCTTAACAGTATCTATAATCCCTTGAGAGTGTCCGTGAGCTGAGTCAAGTACCAATACATCAACACCAGCTT
>Ga0256828_1002744_pt1 | contig 10297 bp, 2 predicted proteins | sample CV88metaG_FD_185993 | JGI IMG/M metagenome (GOLD analysis project Ga0256828, IMG submission 185993) | Hydrothermal vent microbial communities from East Pacific Rise, Pacific Ocean - CV88 | ecosystem: Environmental > Aquatic > Marine > Hydrothermal vents | place: Pacific Ocean: East Pacific Rise... | reverse complement strand
AAGCAAATGATTTATTACCTATTTATAGAATGAAGCAAGGTAGAAATTTACCAAATATAGAAATAGATAAATACTATAAAAAAGAGTTTAGCGATGCTTTAGATGAATATTTAGATGATGAGATTTTAGACCTAAGAGCTGGGCATTATGATAAATTCTATAAACCTAACAAACAATATATTACTATGAAATTTATTAAAAATGGAAAAGTTGTAAGCCATTGGGCAAAAGCTTATAGAGGGATAGTGTTAAAAGAGATGGCAAAAAACAATATTCAAAATAAAAATGAATTATTAAATTTAATAATTCCTAATCTTACTTTAAAAGAGATTCAAGAAACTAAGAAAAAAATAACTATAATTTATGAAATAGGAGAATAAAATGGCCGAATTAAAATATGTTCCAGCAGGGATTAGACTTCATATAAAAGAGATTATTTATAAACTTACAAATAATTTAAATGAAAAATATTACCTTTCATTTGTAGATATTCCTGAGGGTTTAAAAGCTGAGAAAATTTTAAAACAAAATCATATTAAATTTAAATCAATACCAGTTCCAGATGATATTTTTGAGATGTGTGGAATTGCAATAGTAGTAGATGAATATCAAAATATAATAAAACTATTAAAAGAAAATGGTATTGCAATAGAAGTTTTTGAATATCAAAATAATAAACCTATCAAAATATATGGAAATATTCAAAAAAATGGATGTGAAATTTAAAAAAAATTAAATCTACCAAGAAAGGTAGATTTTAAAAATTATTTATATTTAATTTTTGCTTTTTCTTTTAATTGAGTAATGTAATCTTTAAGTTTTTGTAATTTAACTTCTCTGATAATTACATTTTTAACTTTTTTTAATGGAACATATTGTTCAGGTTTTTTATCTTCTATATAAGCAATACTCCAACCTAATTTTGTCTTAACAGGTGTTGTTGTAAAACTTCCTGGTTTTACTGAAGCTATTGCTTTTCTAAAAGAAGGAATCAATTTATTTTCCGCAATCCATCCTAATTCTCCACCTTTTTGTTTAGCCGCTCCAATAGAGTATTTTTTTACTAATCTAGTAAATTCACTTGATAATTTAGATTTTTTTGTATGTTTTAAAGCTCTAATAAGATTATATGCTTGTTTTTTATCTTTTACTACAAGATATCTTAATTTAACTGCAGCTGGTTGTTTAAAGATAAGATCTTTATATTTATTATAAAAATTAACAATTTCAGTATTTGTTACTTTAAAAGATTTAAGTTTTTGTTGTAAAAATATTCTTAAAGCCCATTGCTTTTTAAAGTTAGCTACACCTTCTCTATACTCTTTTGTTTCTCCAACTTTACTATTTTTTACTTGTTGCATTAGTAAAGTATTATCCACCATATTATTTAAAATTTGAATTCTATATTTTGGTGGTAATTTACTATAACTAAGATTTTTTGCTTTTAGTAAATTATTAATTTCACTTTTTGTAATACTTTCACCATTTACAACAGCTAACACATCTGAAGCTAATAAACTACTTGTTAACATTAAACCACTAATTACTAATTTTTTCATGTTTCATCCTTTATGTTGATTTATTTTATTTTTTACTTTTTATTTTTTGTTTTTTTAACTTTGTTATTTTTTTTACCTCCTATATTGTTATTTGGTTTATTCCACATATTAAAATCTTGTGGCATTTGTACCATTGATGACTTAGAAGTCAATCCAGGTATTTCTATTGGATTAATCAATGGTGTTACATTCGCAGAAAACATTGCTTGACTTATCATTGGTGCAAATTTATAATTAAAAATAATTGATTCTTGTTTTTTTGTAATTAAATTTAATGCTAAAGCAAAATTATTCATTTCTACACTTTCATTTATACCATATAAGAAATTTTCTTTATATTTTCTCATAAATGCTTCTAAATCAAATCCATTTGGAATAATAACTGAATTCACTATTGGAATAGGTTTAAAGTCTGGAGATGTTTCATCTGCTGAACCATCTCTATCATCATTATCCCACCAATTATCTATATCATTATCTCCATCATTTTGATTTATATCTGGAGATACATCATGTGCATTATTGTTATTAGCTACTTCTAAAATACCATTTTTTAATGCAGGTTTCCACCATGTATTACTATCAAGATTTGGTTCTATTTTATCTATATTTTCCATATTTGCAGAGCCACTATTTATATATGTAGGGTCCCATCCTCCTGTTCTTTCAACTTTTGCAGTTGTATTTATGATATAGTCTTTATCAGTATCTTCATCTTTTCCAAACCAACTCTCAACTTCATCTATTACTGAATTTACTACATTTTCTATATAATATAAAATAGAGTGATTATCTACTTCTCCTAAATTTCCATATACTGCAGAATAATTATCATATCCTCTAAATTCAATTCCACGTTTTAAAATATAATTAGCATCACTATTAACATTTACATTAGTTAAATCCATTTTCTCTACAAAACGAGATTCATTATGACTTATTGCGGTTAAGAAACCAGCAACACTTAAACTTATCCCCGCTTTAGCAAAAGTTTGTGCATCTAAAGTATGTTCTCCATCTCTATAATCATATGGATTATGTGCTGATTGTAATGTAATATCTTTAGCTCTTAGATTAACATTTGTCATAATTAAATCAACTTCTCCAAGATTTTGACCATCACTTTCTTCATAATCAGAAATAGTTCTAGCATCATCAAATTGTAATATAGCTTCAGCAGTTCCTTTACCTCCTGCGGCTGTTATATAAGTAGTTGCTGTACTATGCTCAAATTCACGCTGTTGATTAGCAATAATATTTAAATCATTATTAGATTGAATATCAGCATTAGCAATATATATATCTACGATTTGATTACTTACATCAACTTCTGATTTTACTTCATTTAAAGATATCAATGATGCTGAATTATCTGTTGCTGTAGAGTCCAAATGTGTATCATTTGTAGCTAAAATATTTACAGAACCTTTATTAGATAAAATTTTAACAGGACCATAACCAGAATTTAAAATACTAAGAAAATTTTCATTTGCTGCTATAATATTAGATTCTGTACCAGATACAGTAAGTATTCCACCTTTTCCACCTGTACTATTAGATATATCATGTACATTAGCATAATTATCTATCCATATATCATTTTCAGCTAATATATCATTATTAATATATGTCATAACCAAAGGATATGATGTATCTATTGTTGCTTTTGTTATACCTCCAGCTAATTCACCATAAGCATTAGCTGAACTTGTAGCTAATGCATTTACATAACTTTTTGTTTTTATTGTTATATTATTTAATGATCTAAGATAATTATTTATATTAGTAACTAATATAGGATTAAATGTAGAACTACTTTCAGCTCCAGCCGCAGTTAATAAACCACCTGTTGATGAAGTAGCTGATGTTGATACTCCTGAATTAGTTATAATAGCATCATTATATGTATAAGTATTTAAATAATTTTGTATTTTTAAGTCATTATCTGTATATAAAGGACCTTTTATTGTTAAAGATGATGATGGATTAAATTTAGCAGTAGCTTGAGATACTCCTGCAGATAAACTACTAATATTTAATCCATTACTTTGAGCTTTTACATTATTATTTATTGATGTATAAATAGTATTATTTATACTTCTCATTAAAGCCCCCACATATAAGTTCACATAAGGTGTATAATCAATATTAGTAATAGCACCTTGAACACCCACTCCTACACTTACACCTGTTGCATTTGTAGTAGCACTTAAATTACTTGTATATAAATTTGCTATTTGTATATTTCTATTAGCAAAAAAATTACTACCTTGTCCTATAGCTAATCTAATTCTAGCATTATCCGAACTAATTCCCGCTAGTGAACCACCTATACTAACAATACCTGAAACACCTAAACCTTGTGCTACTGCTGATATATTTTCATTTATTTTATTAAAGATTTTAATATCATTTGCTGCTATTACTTCATCTGATGTACCTGTACTTATAGTATCATTATAATTATTATATACTTTTGTATAAGCAGCTGCTAATGAAACAAATGATGATACAGCAGCATTTCTAGTAATAATATCAGTAGGTACAACAGTTCCAGTCCCTATATATTCAGGGTCATCTGGTTTATCATAATTTTTGATATCATATAAAGTATTTATTAAAATATCTTTTCCATATATTTTATCATTATCACCTATTGATATTGTATTATCACCACCAAAATAAACTATTCCAATAGCTGCTCCTACAGCTTCTGCAGCATCTGCGACAGAACCTGCATGAACAGTTGTATCAATAAATGAATTAGAAGTAAATAAATTCACTCTATGACCAGCATTTATATTAACGTTATTTCCTATTTTAATACCTGTGCTACTAGTTTCACCTGTTCCAAATAAATTAGATATTGCAGTTGACGTATCATCTACCCAATTTATAACATCAGTTACATAACTATTTGTTATACTAGTTGCATCATTAAATTCTTTTAATGATAATAGTTTATGATTATCTAAATTCCCTACAATTACAGCACCATTTGCTACAGCAAGTCCTGATATACCTAAAATAGCTGCTTCACTTTTAAATGTTTTTTTACTTCCTGTTAATATATTTATATCATATTTAGCAAACATATTATTTTGATTTGAAATATTTACATTTGTTAAATTATGCATAGTAGTAACATCCACAGAAGCACCTACACCTATTCCAGCACCTATCTCAGCTGCCCCAAGAGTATCTTGTACATAACTGTTATCATTTGCTCTCATTATTATAGATTGCAAATCACCCATATAATTCGGATCTTGATTTATCATATCATTAGTTATATTAGTTTGTGTAATAGAAGATATATTATTGATAACACTACTTCCAACACCTGTAAACTCTGCTGACACAGCACCTGATAAAATAGTATTTATAATAGATGCCTTATTTTCAGAAATTAAGTCTGTATAAGATGTTGCATTTAAAGTAGAATCTTTTACATCAACAATAGAACTATTTTTAATATGATTCACTGACATAGAAGCACCTACCCCTGCAACACTATTACCTCCAAATGGATTTATTGCTAAACCGATAGCTCCAACTGTAATTCCATATTTACTAGGATTACTATCTTGATATCCCAAAAATGTATAATCTGTTGATTTTACATTTATATTATGATTTGATAAAACAATACTTCCATCTTTAATAGAAGCATTATTTTTATTTTCCATATTGATTATAGATACAGAACCTGCTAAACTAGACATAACACTTGCAGAACCACTAACAATTTCAGGTAAAATCTGTTCATTTCCTCTAGTTTCTACATTAACATTATTTTTGGCTTTTACATAAGAATTTGAAATATATGAATTTGTAGAATTTTCCACATATATATTAGATACAGAAGCACCTTCACCTACTCCAAAAGAAATAGCAAAAGCACCTGCTTGACTTAAAATATTATTATTAAATGCACTAACAACTAATACATCTTGATCTTTTCCAATATTGTTGATATCTTTATTTACATTAGAATCAGAAATATAACTATTTAATGTATCTCCCATATATAAATTATTTAAATTACCATTAGTATTTTCTCCACCATATCCTCCATTTGTACTTTTCATAGTAATATTTTCATTAGCTAATGCTAATATACTTAAACCATCATAATCAATATTTGTAAGATCTGGTGAAATTATTGGTAAATAACCATTTACTATGATATTTGAATTCGAAATAAACGAAGAAATATTATTATAGATACTATTATGATTTAAAGCAGCATTCATTCCTAAAAGACCTATAGATACCAATCCACTTTCACTATTTATTGTATTTTGTTCTATTGAATGAAGAACTATAGAATTTGAATCAACTACAGAATCCGTAATACTACTAGAAATAGTATCCTTCATATCATTATAAATATTACTTCCTGCTAATCCTACAATAGCTCCACTTCCTCCTGCTACTATTCCATCAATTTTTTTATTTGAAATAGAACTAACATTTAAAATAAAATCTTGTACAACTGATTTCGATATATAACTATTTAATGTATTTGATATATTATTTCTAATAAATCCTCCACCAACTCCTAATAATTTAGACACTCCTACAAACCCTGCTTGTGAATTTATATTAGTATTATCTAAAGAATTTATTGTCATTTGAAAACCGATAATTGATGACTTTGCATTATTTGCAGATATATAACTTTGGATATCATTTTGAATACTATTATTAATAATTGCTGCAGAAGCGGCTAAACCTTTTAAACCTAAGGCCCCACCTACTGCTATTGTATTTATTTTATCTAAATCATTAGATACCATATTTACATTTGGATAAGAATTATTAATTCTACTACTATCCATATATGTATGAGTATTATTTGTTAATTTATTTGATACATAAGCCAAACCAACACCTACATATTTACTAATTCCAACTCCTCCAGCATAATTTTCAATATTCATATCATTTAATGCAGTTATATCTAAATTACCATTCAATGCTAAATCTGAATCTTGAATATATGATTGAGCAGAATTAGTTAATTCTTCTATCCCAACAGAACCAGCTAAATTAACTGCTCCACTTCCCCCACTAAGTGAGGCTGTATATATTATTGAATTTCCACTATTTTTAGATGATAAAGATAAATTATTCACATTTAAATTTGAATTTTTAATATACGCTTCTGTATCATTTTGTAAATAATTAGCTGTATATGAACCAGATATTCCTACTCCTGAAGTAGTACCAGGATCAAGAGAAGCACCACCTGATAATCCAATATAATCAGTTAAATTATATGCTTGTATAGATAAATCTGCATTATTATTTATTCTACTATTTTCTACATATGCTTTTGCATTATCGTTTATATAATTTAATCCACTCTCTCCTGATAAAGCTATTCCAAATACACCAACTTTTGAAGATGATGACGAAGAATTAGAATTAGAAGGAGAACTAATTGATTGTGCATCTGCACTATTATTTGATGTTGTTACATCTGTAGATGTACTAGGACTAACTGCAACAGCTGATAAAGTATATGCACCAATAGAACCTGTATTTTGTGCTGTAACATCAAACTGTTTATCCTTTGAAATAGAGTCTATATCTGTATTATTACTAATATAAGCCAATGTATCTCTATTCACAGTATTTCTACTTAAAGATGCACCTACTCCAACTGATTTTCCTAATGTAACACCTCCACTACCATTAAAAAATTCTAAATTATCTGAAGCATTTATAGAAATATTATTGTTATCATCATTAGCACCATCTCTTGTATATATTTTTGCTTGGTTAATATAAGCATATACTTGATCATTAGCTAATAAATCAGACATACTTCCAGAAATAGCATAATCACTTTTACCACCTGCTGTAGCTAAAGAAAAATTATTACCATTTTTTTCAGCATTTACAACTAAAGTATTAGCATTTAATTGTGTTCTTTCATCAATATAAGCCTTAACATTATCAGTATACTGAGAATCTAAATAAGAACCACCTACTCCAACTTTTGTTGAAGGTGATTTTAATCCAAAATTCCAACCAATTACACCCGCAAAATTGATAGTATCTACATCATTTTTTGCTATTACATTTACATTTTGATAATTTGTATTTGTAACATCTCTATTTATCAAAACATCTTTTTCTATATAAGCAGAAGTATTATTTGTTAATTTAAAACTATTATAAGTTCCAGCTATAGAATATTCACTACCTTCTGCATCACTTTGAGCAAATGTTGTAAATAAATTATTTCTAAAACCAGTTAAATCATCTTTATTATCAGAATATGTACTCGAAATATTATCTACAATATCCAATAAATTTACTATACTTGTATCTTCTGGTGTTTGATATGTTGTAGATACATCAAATGCACCCCAATTTAGATTATATTTAATAGATGTTAAAGCATTTACATTTATATCACCATTAAAACTGTTTAAAACAGCACCATCAGCTATATAAGCTTTTGAATTATTTGTAATATCTGTTAAAACAACTCCTCCACTCAATGAATTAGCTTTTACCTTTTTTTTACTGCCATCTACAGAAGCTATTGCTGAGGTTTTAATACCATAATATCCTATAAGGACACCTGAATCTTCTGCATCCCCTACACCATTTTCATAATAATTTATATTAGAATTTACATCTATATCACCATTTTTAGCTACAACATTAGCATCTTTAGAAATTGTAGCTTCATTTGTATTTGTATGTTTTGAATATGAAACTGCTGCAGATAATCCAAGTTTACTATTTTTAGAACTTCCTTTTGAATTTGCACTTGGATTTATTTGATTTATTTCTTGAGTTAATACATTCTCTGCACTTTGTGCTTGTTCATCAACATTTTGAATATTTGATGTTTTTTTCTTTTTATCTGTTTCTGGTTCTTCATATTCAGATGTTGATTTTACTGCTAATGCTTGAATATCAGTAGTTGATTCTACATTTACCTGATTTCCTGCAATAATTTGTCCAGATAAATTAGATTTTATATTTGAATTAGATTTAGACATTGCAACTGCTGCACCCAATACACTCTTATCTGACGTAATTGCATCCGCCGCAATTTCTACATCTTTAAAAGCATTGGCTTTAACTAAAATATCATTTCCTGCATTTATATAAGAATTATTTATATTTGTATTAGCTACTGTTTGAGTAACTGCATAAGCAAATGCTAAATTTGCTTTTGCTTTAGTATCTGCATTACTAGATTCTGCACTTGTTAAATTTGTAGTATTAACTATTGAATTTATAATTACATCATTATCTGCATTTAATATAGAATTATTTAAATTGATTGTAGATATTGCACTAACTTCACCAAAAGCTAAAGAAATTCCTACAGATGAAGCTTCTAATTCTACTTGAGCATTACTTTCACTTTTTATATTGATATCATTTGATGCTATAATTCTTGAATTACCTATTGAAATAGTAGAACTTGCATTAGCAAATTTAAATGCTACAGGTAAATTTGGCATACCTCCAATAAAATTCGCTATACTTCCTGCATCTGTATAAGAATCAAGTCTTGTAGGATCAAAACTTGCTTCATCATTAGCTATAGCTTTTAAATAAACATTTTTACCTGAAATTTCTACTCCATTACCTATGATAATAGAAACATTTCTATACTCATCTCCATCTTTTGTTGTAGTTTGAAGTAATAAATCTCCACCACTTTTTATACGAGTATTATCTTCTAGAATAATATTTTGTGCATATAAAGAGATATCTGTATTTTCAGCACTTGTAATAAAATGACCTTTTCTTAATATAAAGTCAGAAGCTTCAAATTGGGGATTTGTATTAAAAAACTCATTTGCTTCAATAGAAATAATTCCAGGATCTACATAAAATATACCAGATTTTCCGTTTAAAGCAGAAGTATCAACTTGCATTCCATTCATAACAACAGCATCTTTTGCACTAAATTCTATAAATCCTCCATCACCAAATAATTTACCACCTTTTGCTGATAATAAAACAGCTGAATTACCATATGCACTACCATTAGAAAAAATATATATATTACCACCCTTTCCATTATCTAAAGCATCTGCTAAAACTTGAAGATCTCTTAATTCAATAAACTTTTGAGCTACAATATCTACTTTTCCTGCCTTATTTTTTGAAGAAGTAACTAATTTTCCACTTATAATAGCATGTCCACTACCATTTATTAATTTAATTACTCCACCCTCTTTTACTAATTTTAACTCTTTTTGAATAGCTGAAGTATTTAAAACATTAATTATAATATTTTGAGCTGCTTCTTGAGATAAAACTATATTATTATCTTGATTATTAGTAGTTGTAGAAGGATGATAAGAAAACATTACCACCCCTTTTCTATCAAAATTTATATAAAAATTATCTACTGCTCCTATATGAATAATCCCTCTTCTTGCAATAATAACACCATTATTTTTTACAAATGGTGCAGCCAAAACAACAAAACCATTATTAGAAACATGAATATTACCACTTTGAATAATAAAACTTTTTGGCATATTTTTAAGTTGTGAAAATTTGTAATTTGAATTTAAAAAATCTTTATCACTAATATTTAAAGTTGTAGCTATAAGGCCGTTTACATTTATATGAGAATTTCTACCAAAAATAATACCTGAAGGATTGATTAAGAATACTCTACCATTTGCATTTAATGTTCCTAAAATACTTGATGGATTTGATGTAATTACCCTATTTAATACTAT
>Ga0256828_1002742_pt1 | contig 10308 bp, 10 predicted proteins | sample CV88metaG_FD_185993 | JGI IMG/M metagenome (GOLD analysis project Ga0256828, IMG submission 185993) | Hydrothermal vent microbial communities from East Pacific Rise, Pacific Ocean - CV88 | ecosystem: Environmental > Aquatic > Marine > Hydrothermal vents | place: Pacific Ocean: East Pacific Rise... | reverse complement strand
AAAGACTATTTAAATATTCTTCATCAAGTTTTTCATTTATTAAATTCCAACTTTCATCTAATTGTTTTTTTATCTTGTTATTTAAAAACTCATTTAAATCAATTTGTCTAACATTACTAAGTGAAAAAGCTTCTCAAGCAAAAGCATCTTCAACTCATTCATATTTATTATATAGGTTAACCTTATGATCAATAACCTTAATATAATCATTATCTATATCCATTGAAAAAACAGTTCATCTAATTGCTGCAATAGTATCACCTCAAGATTCTTTAAAATAAGATCTAGAAGATAAAATACTTTTTATATTTGACCAAGTTCTTCATTTTAAAAGTTTAATATCAATTCTAATTTGATTTAAATTTTTTGAAACATAATTATTTTTAATAACTAACTCAGTATCTCATCATAGTCTAGTAATACTTCAATCACCCCATCTAAGTTCAACTAAACTTTTAGGTCAAATTGTATGTATAATAGATCAAGAAAAAATACGTAACTCATCATTATATTTAAAAGATAACTCACTTCAATCATTAATAATAAATCAGCTTCACTCAATAAGTTTAGCAATAGAATAAGGTTCGTTACTTGCATATAAATCATAATTAAATAATTTAATGATAAGTAATAAAGGTATTACAAATAATGATAATAAAATTAATTTCTTTTTTTTGTTTTTCATTATACTAATATAAAAAAAATAATATAAGTATATAATAACATAGATAAATAAATAAAACAAAAATATGAAGAAAGAATATATTTTCATTGTACTAATAATAGTCATGCTATATCTATTATATTTAATTATATGACATAAATATAATGAATTTAAAATTAATACTCTTATAGATAAGATAACAGAAGAAAACTTAGAAAACAAAAAGGAAATTATAAATAAAAAAAATACTCTAGTATATTTATCAACAAATGCGTATATAGATTATGTATTAAAATCAACTAGAAACCTAAGAAATAGATGAGAAGAAGTAATAATATTAAATAAAGAAAGAAAGATTTATAATAAAATAGATATAAAAGATACTTGAATAAAAACTAATCAACATCATTTTAAAAATAACTATGAAAAATGGATTTATTTTCTATTTAAAAAAGAAAAAAGTATAAACTTATAGTTTATACTTTTTTTATAAATCTGAAAAATCAGAAGGTAAAGAATCAATTCATCAATTTCACATATCAATATTTCAACTATCTAAATATGAAGAATTATTTCAAAAAAACTTATCTCATAAAATTCTAATTTGAGTAAAGATTTTATCAGGTGAAGCATAATTAGTTACATCCATTCAAAGCATTCATGCAATTTTTGGAAAAACAAAAATTGATAAAACAATCACAATTAATCAAATTAAAGAATATCTAATTGAATTAATAGCAGGTTTAATTTTTTCATCCTTTCATCATGATAATATTAATAAAATTCCACCCCATAATATATATCAAATTGAAAATACTCAAGCAAATAATACAACAATAGAAATAGCTAATAAAATAAAGTCTCATATTTCCATTCTTGATTCAAAAACAGAAGAAGCTATTTGAGTCGAAGCATAAGCAGTTTCTATAAACATAATCAATTGTATTACTAATCTAAAATTTTTAAGTTAATTTTTTTATTTAATTTAACTCATAAAAGTCTTAACAAAGTTCTAAGAGAATTAACTGTATTACCTGATTTTCAAATTATGATTCACATATCATCCTTATTAACCTTTAAAGTTAATAAAATTCAAAAATCATCCTCAATTCTTTCAATAAATATATCTTCTTTATTTTCAACTAAATTTTCAACTAAGTATTTTAAAAATTCAACTTCTTTCATAGATTTAAATTAAAAAATAAAATACCTCATTTTAAAAATGAGGTAATATAATTATAAAGAAATGTTATTAACTTTTATTAATTTTGCAACTCTTTCAGAAAGTTGAGCTCAATTTCATAAATATTTTTTAATTTTTTCCACATCTTTAATACTGAATTCTTTAGTAATAGGGTTAAAAAATCCTAATACTTCTTGATAACCATGTTTAGAGGCTTTTGTATGTTCAGTTAATACTATTCTAAAAAAAGGCATATTTTTTTTACCGGCTCTTGCTAATCTTATTTTTAACATTTTCTAATATTTTATTAATTATAGTTTTTTAATTTTTTAGTGTTTTTTAATGGTGCCCAGACCGGGAATCGAACCCGGACTTCCGAAGAAACGAGATTTTAAGTCTCGCGTGTCTACCAATTCCACCATCTGGGCAGAATAACAGCTTTAGCTGTTATTTATATTCTATATAATTCACTTTTTTCTAAGTGTTCTTAATCAAGCTGCAGAAACTTTAATTCTATATACTATTCAAGTAGTAGGGTCCTTAACTTTTTTATAAAAAAGGTTAGGCATAAATTTTCTTTTTGTAGCTCTCATAGAGTGACTTCTATTATTTCATGTAGAAGTTCTCTTTCAAGTTATTTCACATATTCTAGACATAATCTATCTTTATTTTAATAATTATAATTAGCTTACTTTAATTTCAATACCTACACCATTAGAGATTGTAACACTTTGTAATAATTCTAATGTTTTAGAAGTTGGTTCAAGAATATCAATTAATCTTTTATGTCTTCTAATCTCAAATTGTTCTCTTGCATCTTTATTTACAAATGTAGATCTATTTAAAGTAACTTTATCAATTTTAGTTGGTAATGGAATAGGTCAAACAACCTTAGCTCCAGAATCACTTGCAATAGTTACAATTTTTTTAACAGCTTCATCAGCTAATCTATGATCAAATGATTTAACTGTAATTCTAATTTTACCATTATTTTTCTTAGTAGGCATTTTATTTTAAATAACAAATATAATCTAAATTGTAAGGAGTATTTCTACTCCTCACTATTAAAGCATATTAGCTTATGATAAAACTTTAGAAACAACTCATGAACCTACAGTTCTACCACCTTCTCTGATTGCAAATCTTAAACCATCATTCATCGCAATAGATTGTTGTAATTCAACAGTCATTTTAATGTTATCACCAGGCATAACCATTTCAACTCCAGCTGGTAATTCAATATCACCAGTTACATCAGTAGTTCTGAAGTAAAATTGAGGTTTATAACCTTTGAAGAAAGGAGTATGTCTACCACCTTCATCTTTAGATAAAATATATACTTCACATTCAAATTTATTATGAGGAGTAATTGATCCAGGTTTAGCTAAAACTTGACCTCTTTCAATATCTTCTCTATTAATTCATCTTAATAATAATCATGCATTATCACCTGCTTGACCTTCATCTAATAATTTATGGAACATTTCAACTCATGTAACAGTAGTTTTTTGAGTTTCTCTTATACCAACAATTTCAACTTCTTCACCAACTTTAATAATACCAGTTTCAATTTTACCAGTAGCAACAGTACCTCTACCTTTAATTGAGAATACATCTTCAACAGGCATTAAGAAATCTTTATCAGTAGGTCTTTCAGGAACTGGTACAAATTCTTCAATTTTTTCAAATAATTCAACAATTGTTTTAGCACCATATTCTTTATCCATATCAGTTGGGTTTTCAAGAGCAACTAAACCTGATCCCATAACAATTGGAGTATCATCACCAGGGAAATCATATTTAGATAATAAGTCTCTAATTTCCATTTCAACTAATTCTAACATTTCTGCATCGTCAACCATATCACATTTATTCATGAATACTACGATATATGGAACTCATACTTGTCTTGATAAAAGAATATGTTCTCTAGTTTGAGCCATTGGACCATCAGTAGCAGCAACAATTAAGATAGCAGCATCCATTTGAGCAGCACCAGTAATCATGTTTTTTACATAATCGGCATGACCAGGACAATCTACGTGAGCATAGTGTCTGTTAGCAGTTTCATATTCAACATGAGAAGTATTAATTGTTATACCTCTTGCTCTTTCTTCAGGAGCATTATCAATAGAAGCGAAATCTCTAATTTCATCTCCGTTCATTGCCCCTAATACAGCAGAAATTGCAGCAGTAGTAGTAGTTTTACCATGATCAACGTGACCAATAGTACCAATATTCATATGTGGTTTAGATCTATCAAAACTCATAATTTAATTTAGTTTAAAAATAAAATATTAATTTAGTTAAAATGAGAAATTATTTAGTTTTTCTCATTTTTTTTGTAATTAGAGCTAATGCTCTTCTTAACTTTCTATGCGCATGCGCAGTAAGCCTTGCCATATTATATATTATTAGGATTTATTCAATATTTTTTTAATTTAGCTAATACGATATCAAAAGCATTTGATAACCATTTAGTTTCTCATTCTATTTTTTTTCTTGCATTAAGTGTTTTAAAATGCTTAATTGCTTTTTCAACTTTATTTCATGCTTTAGGTCATTTTTGATTAACCGAATAATTTAATTTTCTAGGTCTTTTATTTGCAGGCATTTTCCTCTAATGAATAAAAAATAAAATATAATCAAATTTTTCTTTATTTTTTCGTATATATGGTGGAGCATAACGGAGTCGAACCGTTGACCTCCTGCGTGCAAGGCAGGCGCTCTAGCCAACTGAGCTAATGCCCCATATAATGAAAAAAAACAATATTTCAATAATTTTCGCTTCTTAATAATTACTATATAGTAATCTAAGATTATAAAAAATTATATCCATATATAAATTTAATGGCGGACTTGACGAGACTCGAACTCGCGACCTCCGCAGTGACAGTGCGGCGCTCTAACCAAAACTGAGCTACAAATCCAAAAACATAAAGCTTAATATAAACTGTTCTGTTTATTCAGAAAGCTAGAGAATTATATAAAAGTTTTTTTCTATTGCAAATATTTTTTTAACTTTTTTTACAAAAAATATAACGGTACTTTATAATCCTCTATTTTAAGCCTAATTATGTTTGTTTTTTTTATATCATTTAAGTCATTAATTCAAATTTTTCAGAAATATAAGTCAATTAATGATCATCCATTTTCTAAAAAATCTAATACTTCAAAATATCAATTAACATATACAACATCTTTCATAAAACATCACTCTTTTGATACGTCAACAAATCATCTCTTTAATCTAGTCATAAAAGTAAATACTTTTTCTAAATCATTATTATAAAAATCTTTTAATTCATTTATTAATTCATAATAACTTTTATTAAGAGCTACATCAATAAAATAATATCTTTCATAAATAGTATAATACTTTCTATTTTCTTTTGTAAGAGATCTATTCTGATTATAAATAGCAATTCACTCTTCAACAGAAGTATATCATGCTGTTCAAGATCAATAAATTGAAAACACTGATTTTTTTCAATTTATTTTTCTTAGATAATGACCTTCTATTTCGTGAGCTACAATAGACCTCATTTCTTTTTTTCAAACTAGTGCTCCTTTTCTTATATACAAAATATCTCATTTCATTGCAAACCTTGATGGCATTTCTTTTTCTTTTAATGATATATTAATATTATATATATCTTTAAATTTTTTAATAAATGCTTTTATTTCATCAAAAGTCATAAACTCTTCTTCCTCTTTTATTTGATCTCTATCTTCTAATATAGAAATAGATCTTTCTAAATATTCTTTATTAATAGAACCATATATTCTTTGTGAATAAATATGAATTCATAAATGATCTTTATTTTTAAAAGATATTAAAAAATTAATTTTATTTAAAATCTCATCTTTTTTTCTTAAAAAAATTGCTGACATAGGAATATCAGGAATTTCAATAGATTCAATAATTTGTTTAAATCAATCTAAATCTAAATTAATATCGTTATATTCAAACTGTGGTATATATTCTCATTTACTATTTATAAATTTATGTTTTTCTTTTAATAAATTTTTAGGTGTTATAAATTTTAAAATTAATAGCTTTTTATCTATATCCATTAAAGATTTATCTATACGCAACAATTGTTCATTATGTCATTTTAAAATTGCAGTATTTTTTTCAACTTTTAAATCTGATAAATCAACATTAATAGGCAACTCACCTTTTTTATATTTAAACGGATCTATTAAAAATCACTTTAATCAATTTAATCAAAGTATAACATTAACTTTTTCTAAATCCTTAATTACAAATTTTATTGTTTTTTCATAACCAAGTAAAATTGTTTTCAGTCTTATAGATCATTCTTTAATTTTATCTTCGTCAACTTTTAATATATCAAGTAAAAACTCCTTACTAATATAACTTGTATTTTGTGAGACTTTTATATCAACAATATATTTATATGTTTTATCATTATATTTTAGTGTTAAATATTCTTTTGTTCATACTATTTTTTTTCAACTTATATTTTCAATTTTTTGTTCAATATCTCACGAAAATAAATCTTTTCAAACCCTCACTCATTTTTCTACAGAAGTTACATTAACTCAAATAACCTTTTTTAATCTATCCTCAAGTGGAGATAAATTAGCTAATTGTAATTCTAACCCTGGTCTAATATTAACCTCTAATAATATAGGTCCTTGTTTTTCATCTAAAACAATATCACATCACAAATATCAAATACCAGTAATATCCTGAACTTTAACTGCGATATTTAATACTTTATCCCAATCAGGTAAAATAATACCTCTAATATCTCAAATTCAAGGAATTGTTTTTACTGTCTTATTAAATTGTGTAATATAAGTTAATTTTCAAGTTCAAATATCAATTCATACTCAACAAGCTCATGCGTGTAAATTTGCTTTTCATCACGAATTAGATGTAGGCACACGCAGCATAGCCATTACCGGAATTTTATTAAAAACCAATACTCTCAAATCTGGTAATCAAAATTTTCACAAAAGTTCAATTTCTTGATTAATAATTATTTTTCTTTCAATAATAACCTTATCTCTATTTCAAGACAATGAAAAAAAACCATCTAATATATTAGATAAATGAGTAATTAAGTTTTCTTTAGATATTAATACTCAATCATTAGTCACAAAATTTCACTCAACATCAATAGAATCTATTACATATATTCATTTTCAACCATACCCTGCGTTAGGCTTTATAACAAATGGTGGTTCTAAAACAGATATATCAAAATTTTCTAATTCCTCATGATTAGATAATACTAAAATAGTCTCAGAAACTGAAACTCACTTTTTAGAAAGAAATTCTTTAGTTTTTAATTTTGAATCAGCTAATTTTCTAGCAGAATTATCATTAAACTCTTTTATATAGTTTAAATTTCTAGCATTTTGTCAGAGTATTCAATAAGTTTTAAAAAACATATTATTGGTATTTTTTAATTTAAATATTTTTTTGAAGATAAATATCAACTAAATCATCAAAGAATTCAAAATATAATAAATTCAATTCAGAATATAAACATATATCTATTATCAACATTGAAACTATATCATGAATCTGGGAAAATAACACTTATATTTACTAATAATAAAGTAAATAAAGTTATACTGAAAGTAAAAGCAATAGATGAATACATTATTCACTGAATAGTAAATGGTCAATGAATAAAAGCATCACTTCATCAAACAAGCTTAGTGATATAAATCTCATCTTTATAATGATACACAAAATTTCATATAATACTATAAACTATAATAGAGATTGCCAATAAAAATAAAGATATCATAAAATATAAACCTATTTGTAATGTTTTTAAAATTACAATTACTTTCATTATCCTATTATATTGAGATTTATATGAAGATATATAATCACTATTTGCATTTGTAGAAGATAATAGAAATGATCTTTTTTCTATTATTTCATTTAATCATTCATATTCAATAATTTTTATATGTGAAAGATTTATTGTATCAGGAAGAGGATTATCTCATTCTATTATTCTAACTAGATCTGGATCCCTCTTTTTTAAATCTTCCAAAACCTCAAATTTAGTTTTATAATCAATATTTATAGTATTTGAAAAATTTTTAATATCTAAAAGTAAAGTTTTAACATCATGTGAATTTTTAGAATAATCATCCTTTAAATACAAAGAAATTGTTAATTTTGAATTAATTGAATCTATTAATTTGAAACTAATATTATGTAATACAACAAGTATATTAATAAAAAACATTAATAAAGTTAATACCAATACAGAAGATATTGATAAAAATTTATTTCTTAAAATATTTTTTACAGCGTATTTAAATAAACGGAAGAACATATTTTGTAATTGAAAAATAACTAATACTAAACAAAAGAATATAAAACTAGAACATATTTGCAAATATTTTTCTAATATGATAAAGTAAAGTAAAATAATCTTTATTAATTAAAAATAATAATAATGTGAATGAATAATTGACCTTCAAATTGACCAAGTAATAACTTGAAACAAATTGATTTTATAGAAAAAATAAAATCTGAAACAAATATTGACTTAAAAAACCTTAAGGAAAATATAGAAGCTTCAAAAGTAAAAAAAATACTAGATCTTTTAGAACAAAATAAAAACAACTTATCAGACTGAGACAAAGCTGGTATTCTTGCTAGTATATTATGATCTCTAAATAATAAATCTTTATCAATCACAATATCATCTAAAAATAGTATAAAAATTGAAAATCACTGAAACTTTAATTGAAATGATATTGAAACAGTTATAAATGATTTTTTAAACAGATGAATTATTAATGTAAATCAAATAAATACATGATTAATGTATAAAACAAGCTCTTTAGATAATTACATTAAGGATCACAAAAACATTGATGATATAAAACCATCTTGATATTTTATATACTTAATAAAAAAATATAACTTAAAATGAAAACATTTTATATCAATAAAATGAGTTAATAATCCAGATAATATTAATAATTTAATATTAAAAATATCAAAAGAGGATTATAAAATGATGAAAATATCTCTTTTTAATCATATAACAGATAATATTGGTGACAGAGAATATATTATTAATTACTTAGAAACAACAAGAAAATGAGTCAAACAAAATAAAAATTCAATAAAAGAATATAAAAACAATATCGATAACAAAGAAAAAGAATTATTCAAAGCAATTAATGATATTCCTGAAGAAGTTTTAACAAATCTATGAGTTAGATCTAATAACTTAAAAAAAGACTTATCTAGAAAATTTGTTAAAGATCCATTATGATTGTTTGCTGATACAATAAACAAATGATGAGCTATGTGACTAATAATATGATTATTAGCTGCAATAATGTGATGATGATGGAAATGATTTTTTGCATGATTTGTTTGATGATCAGCTGTGTGAGCATACTGATTAGACTGAATAAATACTATAAAAGATAATATAAATAATAAAAAAACTGTATCTAAAACAATAGATAAAATAAAACCAAAATATAAAGATACATATAAACTACTTAAAACAAAGTGTCCAAATATAAATGAAAAAGAATTTGATAATATTTATTTAAAATTATCAGAATCATGAATATTCAAATGATTAAATATTACAGAATTAGAACAAGCAATAAATAATAATAAATTATTAGATTTTTTTGATAAAAAAGCCTCTACTTTAGGTACAAAATTTTATACTAAAAATAAACAAAGTCTTAATATTTTTTTACCAGAATTATTAAAATTAAAAGAGACTAACGATAAAAAAATATGAGACTTATTTACAAAAACAAATAACAATGTAAGTACATCTAATGTAACTACATGATCAGCAATAAATAATTGATCTAATCAAAACACGAATTCTGTCCCAACAAAAATTGATATACATAAAGATACAGTTAAACATTATACTATAAAAGACTGAAAACTATTTTTAGTATGACAAGACTGAACCTCAACACTTGTTGAAAACAAAGAATTTTCTAAAGAAATGCTTGATCAAATTAAAAAAATTGAAAAAGTTGCAATTTTAAAAGAGATAATAGATATATGGCGTAGTGAAGCAAACAGTGTAGCTGAAAGTATATATTGAAAAATGTTTAGAGACGATGACGATATTATAAAAAATAAATCAAAAATAGTAAACTCTAAATTTGGATCTTTATTAGAATTACTTACACAAAACAAATTAGATAACTCTACTATAAATAAATATATTGATGATATATTTAACCAAATGCAAATAGCAGAAGAACAAGAAGATATTATAGGTTCTTCTGATTTAGAAATCGTAAAAGAAATTCTAAATTCAAATAAAGATAAACAAACAAAACTGATATATATTTATGATCAAATGAAATATTGAGGTTTAAGTTGAAATAGTAAAGATATCAAAGAAAAGGTAGCAAAACACATCTTACAACAAAAAGATTTCAAAGATATAAATGATATATT
>Ga0256828_1002741_pt1 | contig 10309 bp, 9 predicted proteins | sample CV88metaG_FD_185993 | JGI IMG/M metagenome (GOLD analysis project Ga0256828, IMG submission 185993) | Hydrothermal vent microbial communities from East Pacific Rise, Pacific Ocean - CV88 | ecosystem: Environmental > Aquatic > Marine > Hydrothermal vents | place: Pacific Ocean: East Pacific Rise... | reverse complement strand
AGAGAATTGAAGCGTATACAATGAGGACAGGACAAAAACTCAATAAAAAAACCATTACCCACTTATCAGCGATTGTCAACATTAAAAAGATAACAACAATGAAAGAGTTAAGAAGATTAGCTATTCGTTTGGAAATATTATATGATACAAGAGTATTTCAAATAGCGATCCATCGTGATGAAGGACATGTAAAAGACGGTAAAAATATCAAAAACTATCATGCCCATCTTGAGATGCTAGGGCTTGATCGATATGGGTATTCAGTGCGCCGAAAACTTACGCGTAGTTCACTCTCAAAACTGCAAGATATAGTAGCAGAAATATTAAAAATACAAAGAGGCATCAACTATGCAATAGAGAAGAAAAAACGACCAAAGAGGTTAGGTACTTATGCATATAAACGAGCAATGGAAATGAAGGAAGAAGCTGTAAATACTGTGAAAAAAGAGCTTCAAATTATAGTAGAGCAAAAAGAGAAAAGGATAGAAGAACTTATAGAAAAGTTACATGAAGAAAATGCACAATTAAAAAAAGTAACACGACAGAAAAAGAGTGTTGACACTACTTTAGCAGAGTTATTACCTCAGTTAAAACTAAATGCAGAAAGAGGCAGAAGATATTCCTATAGCCAGGTAAAAGATTTAGTTTTAGAAAAGTTTATCGAATTAAATACAGAAATAGAACAACTTAAGAGAACAAATAAGAAATACCATGGGTATCTGACCAATGCAAAAAAGATGTATTTAGACCTACAAAACAAAAATATACAGCTTGAAGAAGAAATAGAATTGTTAGGAAAAAATATTATGAAAGATAGGGAGGTCAATGAAATAGAAGATGAAGAAATTGACAACAAATGGAAGATTTCTTACTAAAAATGTTGAGATATACTAAAAAAGTTTTTGATTTTTCAAGAAATGAAATTTTTTATAATAAAATTTGTTGGCTTTGGGAAAAAGGTGCACAGCTCATTCGGTCGCTAAACTAATTCTGAACTGCGCGGTCTACACAAAGCGTAAATACAATTATAGTGTATTTATGCTTTGCCTTACAAATAAAGGAACTAACCATGAAATATACACTTTTGATTAATCAGATTCAAGCTATTAAATTAGGCCTCTCTCTACAAGAAGCTATTTTACTTGATATCCTTAGTTCAGCTGCAACTTGGGCAGAACCAATACACTTAAATGAAGAAGAATATTACTGGGTGACTAGACAAAAAATTCTTCTAGAGTTACCAATTCGAAATATCAAATCTGATACTTTATATCGAAAATTAAAATCACTACACAAAAAATGGTTTATTAAGTACCTCAAAAAAGGTAAAAAAGATTACATCAGAATTACAGATCTAGGAAAATTATATTCACATTCAAAGAAAAAGAAGTCGAATAGAATTCCAAGTAAAATTGGGAAAAAATCCAAAAAGAACTCGAATCAAAATCCGACAGATAAAACTACCAAGAATAATGCAATTACTAAACTACTCTCTAAGCAAAAAGTAAGAGAAAAATATTCAAGGAAAATAGTTTTAAATGGTTCTTTTGTTAGTTATGAACCATTCGTAACTTTTAGCTTAACAGATGATGGTTTGTTGAAAAATGATTTTAACCATACTATTTTATCAGTGCGAACACATCGAGAAGATATTAACAATATTTGGACATTTATCTACAAGAATCATCACCTTATTGGAATATCAGAGCCAAAGGAGTTGGCATGAAATTACAATCACAATATCTTTCAACCTCGAAAATTGCCAAAATACTCGATATTAATGAAAAATGGCTGAGAGAACATCGAGGATCTATTTTTATAGAAGGTGTTCATTATCATTTTCCGCAAGGTTTTAGTCATTGTAGGTGGAATGTACCTGCTATGTTGAAATGGATTGAAACTTCAAATCATTTAAGTGAAGTTGAAAGTATTCTAACTTCACTATGCCATTGAAAAAAGGTATAATATGATTCCTATAAAATCAGCTGGCTCTCATCAAAAGGAGCCCTGCGTGATTACGTTCTTTAACAGAAAAGGTAAACTCTATCTTCAGTTTGAAGCTAACGGGAAACGGTATCAACGAAGTACAAAGTTAAAAGATACTCCAAAAAATAGATCACTTGTACAAAAAGAAGTTATTCCAAAACTACAACATAAAATTCTTTCTGGAGAGTTTGCAAAACAACAGGAAAAAATCTACAAATTCTCTGAATATGCTTTAAAGTATAAGGTATCTAAAGAGCATTTAAAAACATATAGACATTTACGTGGAATTGTTGACAACAAACTGCTCCCTATTTTTGGAAACAAAGAAATCAATAAAATTTCAAGAGGTGAAATTAAAGAGTTCACTGATGATTTACTACTTGATTTAAGTCCAAAAAGAACAAGGATGATTCTTAATACTTTAAAGGCGATTTTTGATATTGCACTCGATTATGAGCATATTCAGATTAACCCAGCAGCCAATATCAAGCTTCCTAAGCATAAAGCAATGCAAATGCAACCTTTTACACCAAATGAAGTTCGAATCCTTCTTAGTCATTCGAATGGCTGGTTTCAAAATATGATTGCTCTTGCATTTTACACAGGAATGAGACAGGGAGAGATGATAGCTCTTACTATAAGTGATATTAATTTAGAATCTATGACAATCAATATAGATAAAAGGATTGCTCAAGGGGAGATAGATACACCAAAAACAGAATCTAGCATACGAAAAGTACCTATTTTTAAAGCATTAGTTCCATATTTGCAAAAACAACTTGAACTATGCAAAGAAAAGATGTGCTTTTCGCTATTTTTTAATCCAAATACAAAAGAAAGCTTCTATGATAGTAAAAAACTATCTAAGTATTGGTATAATTTACTTGATGAATGTGAATTTAAACATAGAAGGTTTTATAACACTCGTCATAGTTTTGTAACGAATATGATAAGAAGTGGAGCTGTGTCTATTTTGGATGTCTCACAAATGGTCGGTCATAAGACAATAGAAGAAACAATTTCTACTTACACTAAATTCTTTCCTGAAGAACACTTACGTGTTAGTAGAAATTTAGATCCATTTACTGACACTACAACTGACACAAGGCTACAGATGCGGTAAATAGGCACTTTCATTGAAGTCCCTCTACCCCATCCACCTTTCTAGATTACAAATTTTCACAACACTTACTTAAAACTCATACTTTACAAAATATGTTATACTTAAACAAAGAAAAAAGGTAATTACAGATGCAAATATCTCTAAATATTCAAGATGATGTTTATCAAAAGCTCAAAAGTGCTGGTATTGATATGCAATCAAAGATCAATGAATACCTTCTAAATCTAGTAGATAAAAAAGATGATTACTTGAATTCTAAGCAATTTCAAGAAGATAGAGCTTATTTTCAAGAGGCTTTAGAAGATATTGAAAGTGGAAAGACAAAGCCTCTTTCACATACAGAAATATGGAATACAATAGAACAACATACTACTAGTAACTAAATATGAATATAATCTATGATCCAAGGTTTATAAATTCTTTTAATAATATTTGGGACTATATCGCACGAGATAGCAAAAATAGAGCTAACAAATTTAAAAAAGAGATAAAAAAATCAATTGAAGATATACACCATATGCCTTACAAATGTAGAAAATCAATTTACTTTGATGATAATGACATTAGAGACTTGATTTATAAAGGGTATACAATTGTATATCAAGTTAATAAAGACAAATCTATTATTACAGTTTTAGGTATTAAAAAGTATAAAGCAGAATTGTAGGTCACTTTGATTTTTAGAGGTATATTTTTATATTCAACAGAGTATATTTATCTGCACCCCTAAGTTGATTTTTCCAAACTTTCAAAGCATTGTAAGCCACAATCAAAGTAAGAATACTAATAAACCCATTAAAATAATCCACTTTTACAATTCTCCCCTAAATGCTTGGTCTAAAATGGAAGCTTTTAGTGCTACTAAACTCTCCATCTTCTCTTTCTGAACTGATTTTATTTTTTCTATTTTTTGAGAGATTTCATCTAGGTAGGTTACTGTTTTTTGTTGGATGTTTAATGGTGCTAAGGGAAATGATATTTGTTTTATATCCTTTAAAACTAAATTTTTATTAGCTACACCTCTAGTTCTCTTTTGTGACTGTGCATAACAATTAGGAGAATTTAACATATACTGAAAGAACATACTATGTATTAAATCTTTTTTTGGTTTTAATAATGCAATACTTACGAATATACTAAATTCTTTATTAGTATCCACGACCTTTGCAAGTCCAGTTGTACCAACTTTTGTATATAAAATATCGTTAAACTCAACATTACAGCGTTTTGATAATAATTTATGTTCTTCAGGAGAAACAAATCTTGTATCATCAAAACTTATTACTCCCTTTGAAATATTTTTCACACTTAAAAATGGCACTCCTCTATCGATATACTTAGGTGTAGTATGTGTTCCATCTGTTATTTTAGTACATAGTTCATCAACAGTTTTAATAGTATATTTGTCTTCCAACTCTCCAAAAACATCATTTAAAACACTTCCCATAAAAGCATCAGCTTCATCCATATTTTTTTGATGCAGAGCTATTGCTTTGTCTATCTTTTCAAAAAGAGTATCTAGTTTTGCAACTATTCTTTTTTGTTCTTGAAATGAAGGAACAGGTAAAAATTGTGCTTTTAACTTTGTTAAATTTATATTATTTTGTGCTACACCTGTTGATATTTTTTTAATTTCATTTGTTATAAATTTTAATCCATAATACATATAAAATATATCTGTATCTTCATTCGGAGTAATCCCACTAATAGCCTGATTTGTAGTAGCTTCAATATTTAAAATTCCAATTTTTCCAATAGTTGCAAATATTGTATAAAGTATTGTACCTTTAGGAAAAAGTTTTGCAGATGAATTATCTAAACCATCTTTAGTAATAAATTCTACTGATGAATTAACATACATATTATCATTAATATCAGATATTTTTATCCAAGGTATATTACCATTCCAATATACTTTATTACTTCTCTTTGGTGTTCCACCACTTTGAAATCTTGCTAATGAATCTAGTTTTTTCCACTCCCACCCCTCAGGAAGCTCATATAACTCACTCATCTATATTTTTTCCAATTAAAAGAGCTTCTATCTCATCCATCAAAGCATTTATCTCTTCATTATTGCCTTTGATATTTTCAACTAACTCTAGCGGTAATTTATGCTCAATAACCTCAACGTTATTAGGATTTTTAGCACTTATATCAAAATCTTTAATGTCATTAATATTAACTATCCAAGAGTTATCTGTAAGCTCTCTTTTTTCCCACACATCTAAAAACTCTTTGAAATGTTCATACTGTATAGGTTTGTTTTTTGTAAGCTTATAAGGTGGGTTTACTTCGTAGTAAAATATCTCAGAAGTAGAACCATTTCTATCAAAGAAGATTACATTCGTTTTAACACCACTGTACGGTAAAAATATCCCTGCTGGAAGTGAGAGTATAGTGTGAACATTAAACCGCTCTAACAGCTCTTGTTTGACTGCTTGAAATGCCTTGTTCGTTTGAAACAAAACACCCTCAGGAATGACAACGCCACACTTACCACCAAGCTTCAAGTAGTTCATCATATGTTGTAAAAAAAGCAACTCAGTAGCATTGGACTTTATAGGAAAGTTTTGCTGTATGGAGTCGTTCTCTTTTCCACCAAAAGGGGGATTTGCCAAGATACAATCATATCTATCTTTCTCTTCTAGTCCTCGAATATCTTTTGTAAGAGTATTTGTTTTTGAAATATTTGGAGACTCTATACCGTGAAGTATCATATTCATAACACCCATCACATACGAAAGAGGTGTCTTTTCATTTCCAAAGAAAGTATCTTCATTTAAAAACTTTAACTGTTCAGTAGAAAGTTCCCTTTGTTCGTTCTTCTCAACATTAGTATATCTCATGTGGTTATAAGCTTCTATGAGAAATCCACACGAACCAACAGCAGGATCATAGACAGTCTGACCCACTTGAGGATTTACCACATCAGCTATCACTTTGATGAGTGGACGAGGTGTATAAAACTCCCCACTATTTCCGCCATCACTCCCCATATCTTTGAGAAGTTTTTCATAGATAAGTGAGAGTTGAAACAGATCAGCTTGATTGTGAAAGTCCATCTCATCTATGATGTCTAAAACCTCACGAAGCGTATGCCCATTAGCGATACGATTGTCCAAATATTCAAATATAGCACCTATTTTGTACTTAATAGATTTCGGGTCTTGGGTTATCGACTTAAAGCCTTTAAGGTATGGAAATAGTTCCTTATTTACAAACTCTAAAAGGTCTTCTCCACTCTTAGCATTTATAACATCCAGTTTCCCATCTTTTTTAGGACAAGCCCAAGAGCTCCACTTAAACTTTTCATCAAGTATGTAACTATAACTCTGCCCATTTAAAAGCGCTTCATCAGCCTTAGAGTCTTCCAAATCACTCAAAAATTTTAAGAACAGTATCCACGATATCTGTTCTGTGTACATCATAGCACCTGAGATTCCATCATCTCTACGAAGTATGTCTGTTATGCGGTTTATTTTACTTTCCAAGTCTTGCCTTTTTCTATGGGTAATTTTTACTCTTTTTTATGCATATCTCTTAATCTATGGGTAAAAATATCAATATTTTACTCATAGTTACAAACCTATAGGTAATTATATACCTTTTCTTAATAGATCAAAGAGTCTTTGATTTATGAAAAATTTACTATTTTTAATCTGTACATTTTGTAAAATACCAATTTTTTCTAGTTCGTTTAAATACTTCGATGCTGTCTTTCTTGTTATGTCTAAATTATTTACTAAAAATTCTATTTTAGTATAAGGGTGCATAAAAAGAATCTCAACCAAATCTTTAGAGTATATCTTTGGTAGCTGCGTTTTTATCTTACTTGTTGTTTCACTCATAAGCAGGTCAATACTACCAATAAGCTCTATAGTCTCAAGTGAAGTCTGTTCAACGCCATCAAGCATATAAAGTATCCACTCTTCCCACTTATCTTTAGTCCGTACTTCTTGAAGTAGTCTATAATAATCGCTCTTATTTTCAATAATATAGCGACTCAAATAAAGTACAGGAATATCAAGTAAATCTTTTAAGATAAGATACAAAATATTTATAATCCTACCCGTACGACCATTACCATCATAAAAGGGATGAATACTCTCAAATTGAAAATGAATTATAGCCATATTTATCAGAGGGTCTATCTCATTTTCATCATTTATGTAGCTTTCAAGATTATCTAAAAGTGTTTGTATAGTTTCATAATCTTGAGGAGGGGTAAAAACGACTTCTCCAGTTTTTGCATTTTTAAGTACAGTACCACTCTGTCTTCTTACACCTGCATCGTTTTGCTCAAGCTCTTGTTGAATCTCTATAATATACTTTTTAAGTAGCAGTTTATTACTCTTTACAAGCTCAAAACCTTTTAATAGTGCTTGTCTATAATGTTGCACTTCTTTAGCTTCATTTGTAATATCAGATATATCCAAATTTGCACGAAAAAGCTCATCATGAGTAGTAATGATATTTTCAATTTCAGAAGAATCTTTTGCCTCTTGCAAGACCAAAGAATTAATCAAAATATTTTGATTTGGAATGATTTTAGCCACACCATTTAACTTCGCCAAAGCACGGTTAGCAGAGATGGCTTTTTTTAGAGTTTTTTTTGTTTCGATATTATTTGAAAGTATAAATATACTTGGTGAAATTTTCTGCATCATATTCTATCATTAACCCTTATTTATAAATCTCTCTTTGCAACTCAAAATACTCATCCCTCATTTGTGGAATTCCACCAAAGTTGTTTGCAACCTCTCTCACACTACCAAGCCCACTTAAATCGACTAGCTTACCAAGCTTATCTTCATCTAGCTCTTTTACACCATCTTTTTTATATCGCTCAAGTATAAATTCTATAAACTCTTTAGCTTTTTCATTATGGTGCTTTTCTATAAACTCTGAGTGTTCTACTGCAAAGACTCGCTCACTTCTTGTTTTTATGTCAAGGTTAAATGAGAGATGAGCAAGTACATCATATATGTCACTATCTTGGGCTTCAAAGATCATCTTGAGGTCATTGAGTTGTGATTCATCTATGTTCATCTCTTTGAGTTTGTTTAGAAGCTCTTTTCTGTTTGTTGGGTTACTCCAAATCTCTCTTAGTCCATCTTCATTATTGTAAAATTTTCCAAGTACACCTATGAGAAGTTCTAGGTAATCCTCTGTTTTTAAAGGGATTCCATCCATACCCACATAGGTGGTCTCTATGTTGATGACTTTGAGCTTTTTACCCTTTATATCTATGGTTACTTTCTCATTTTTTGTTGGTTCTACTTCAGGTGACTCTGTTTGTTTGGAGTCATCATCTTTACCTTTTTTCTTATCTTTTGGTGTTTTTGGAGTTCTTTCTTCTACTACATCTTCCCCATCCCAAGCAGGATCATAAAAGAGGTTCGTCGCCCCTACAAAATCCATAATAGTAAAAAAATCTTTCCCCTCAAAAACTCTCGTTCCACGACCTATTATCTGTTTAAACTCTGTCATAGATTTTATGGGAGCTGTAAGCACTACATTTCGTACATTTTTAGCATCTACACCCGTTGTAAGCATTTTTGAGCTTGTGAGTATGGTAGGTATGTCTCTGTCGTTGTTTTGAAACATTTCTAAGAAGTCACGACCGATGTCGCCTTCATCCGATGTAACCCTCACACAGTAGTTATTGTCTTTGATGATTTTAAACTTATCTATGGCTGTTTTCATATCAAGCGCATGTTTTTGGTTTACACAAAACACTATGGTTTTATCCATAGCATTCATATTTTCTAAAATCGTCTTTGCAATAAGCTCTGTCCGTTTTGGGATAACCACTTGCCTCTCAAACTGCTCTAACTCTACTATTTGATTCTCTAGTTCACCAGTTATGATGTCATTAGGATCAAATCTATACTCATCAATGTTGGTTTGAATTCTCTTTACTTTGTAAGGTGTCAAAAAACCATCGTTTATACCATCTTTTAAAGAGTACTCATAAAGAGGTTCTCCAAAGTACTTGTAAGTATCTCCGTTATCATCTCTTTTTGGTGTAGCTGTTAAGCCTAAATGCACAGCACTTTTAAAATGCTCAAGTATAGCTCTCCAAGAGCTCTCATCATTTGCTGAACCTCGATGGCACTCATCTATGATGATTAAATCAAAGAAGTTTGGAGGGTATTGCTCATAATAGCTTAATACATTATCATCTGTTTCATTTTCTACAGCAAGAGATTGATAGATAGCAAAAAATATATTTCCAGCAGTTGGAACTCTGCCACCTCTTTTTTTGATAACTTTTCCGTTAATCTCAACACAATCTTTTTCAAGTGGATTAAATGTGTTCATAGATTGATCTTTGAGTACATTTCTATCAGCTAAAAAAAGTATTTTAGGTCTTCTATCACTTCCATCTCTGTTCCACTTTGATTGAAAAAGTCTGTATGCTATTTGAAAAGCTATGTAGGTTTTACCAGTTCCAGTCGCTAGTGTAAGTAATACTCTATCTTTAGAGTCTGCGATAGCTTCTATGGTTTTTTGCACAGCTATCTGCTGATAGAAACGAGGTTTCATCGTTCCCTCTATGTGAAAAGGGTGAGTGATTATATCTTTTGCTTTTGGTGTTTGTTTGCCATATTTTCGCTCAAAAAGTTCATCAGGAGTTGGATAGTTTTCAATGAAACTACCTTTTCCCTCTATGAGAGAGTGCTCATATATCTTATGTCCATTTGTTGCATATACAAAATCTATTTTAAGTCGCTGGGCATAGTTTATGGATTGTTGCAGTCCATCTAGTGGGTCTTTTGATTCTGCTTTGGCTTCAATGATGGCGAGGTTTGTGTTTTTGTAGGTCAGCAGATAGTCAACGAAGTATCTTTTACCTCGTTTACCACCAATGAGCTTTCGCCCATCTGTAAAATAGTATTCTCTTACTATGTTGGATTCTAACCAACCACTATCCTTTATAGACGGGTCGATTAGTTTTGAGCGAGTATCTGATTCTGAGTATGCCATTAAACCCTACTAAAATATTTTAATCTATTTTAGCAAAATTTAACCACTTTATAGATGAAAGTTATGCAATTAAAAAAATGCTATTAACTAAATATAAGCCTTTGGCTTCCCTATCAAGTATCCTTGTGCCATATCTACACCGTTGTTTTTCAATACATCCAATATCTCTTCACTCTCTACATATTCCGCTATTGTTTGGATACCTAG
>Ga0256828_1002740_pt1 | contig 10312 bp, 8 predicted proteins | sample CV88metaG_FD_185993 | JGI IMG/M metagenome (GOLD analysis project Ga0256828, IMG submission 185993) | Hydrothermal vent microbial communities from East Pacific Rise, Pacific Ocean - CV88 | ecosystem: Environmental > Aquatic > Marine > Hydrothermal vents | place: Pacific Ocean: East Pacific Rise... | reverse complement strand
TCTTTCTTAGATTAAAAAATGTTTTTTAATTTCAGTATTCTGTTTATTTGTTTGTGGTTATAATAGTTTCAAGGCAGAAATAGCTGTTGACCTTTTGGCTCTGACTGCTTATCTTAGCGACTGAAGGACTCCCTTGAGTGATGCACAAAACTGTTACCTCCTAGACACCTCCGTTATCTTAGATGATCCTACTAACATCTTACGAATCTCTGAGAACAATGAAAATGTTGTGGCTATTACCGATATAGTACTGGCTGAACTGAACAACAAAAAAGATGATATGCGCTCAGATGCTGGATTTCGTGCGCGTGAGTTTTTTAGGCTTTCTGACAATGATCAGAGTGGAACGATTGAGTATGAAGATCTTCCTGAATGTCTGAAGTGTAGTGCTAAAAAGGAGATCTGCGAGAATGATCTTTACTACCGATTAGTACTTCCTTTTGAACCATCCATTTTAGGGAACCATGATGATGACAACGAAATCCCTCTTTATATCATCTATCGTAGTTCATACCATATTACACGCTCGTACAGTGAGGCGAAGGGTCTTAATGATGCAAAGATTGGTGAGATCGCGAAAGATTATGGTCTAAAGCTTTTAACTAATGATATTTCGTTTAAGATCGCGGCTGAAGTACAGGGCATTCCAACAGAGAGTATTCGAAACTCTCGTGTAGAAAATGCAGATGCCATTGAGTTTGCACACAGTTACTATTATGATGATGAACCGAAGATCGATGATGAAGACGAGCATCAAAACTTTGAGCAGATAAGCTTTGTGGAAAAGGCAAAAAGTGAGCAAAATGAGATTTACGAGACGGGTATACAGCGTTATGCGATGACACTTAATGGTTCATTGGAGTGGTGTGATTTTGATAAACGTTTTGGTGAGTATTTTGATGACAATTTAGTGCGTCCTATAAATTTAGAACAGAAATTTTACTTTTCTATTATGACGCATCCGCAAAATAGTGTTACCGTTGTTGCGGGTTCTACAGGTTCAGGGAAGACGTTGATGGCACTTCAAGCAGGTTTGGAGTTAGTTAAAGAGGGTATTGTTGAAGGTATTGTCTACTCACGTAATACCGTAACCGCTTCCGATCAGCAGGCTGAATTAGGCTTTAGAAAAGGGGATCAAGATCAGAAACTTGGTTACTTTATGTATCCACTCTATTCGGCAGTAAACTATACTATTGAGCATCAGACCAAACGCTCTATCGATGCGAAGGTAGAGTACACGGGCAACACCAACTCGATGCAACGTGAAAATGCAACAGAGCAGTTTATGGCGAAGTATAACATCGAGGTAATCGATATTGCTCATCTGCGTGGAACGACGATCTCTCGCAAATTTGTCATAATTGACGAAGCACAGAACATGACCAATGCAACACTTAAACTTATTGGTACCCGTATGGGTGATGAGACCCGGTTGGTCATTATGGGTGACCCCCATCAGATCGATCATCCATTTTTATCTAAACGTCGTAATGCATTGGTCTCTTTGTTGCAAAAAGCGAAACATACTGATTTTGTTGCGGGGATTCAACTGCGTCATACTATTCGTAGTGAGGTGGCAAACTGGTTTGATAAAAACCTTTAGAAACAGTTTGGAGTAAAATTTTCTCCAAGTGTCATTTCATTAGAGTGAATTAACTAGAGTTGTGTAAAATGATGTCATGAAGATAATTTATAAACTATCCATATTATTGATAATGACTGCTTCTTTTTCGGGTTGTGGTAATGATAATCGGCAGAATCCCTATATGATGGGGCAAAAACCATCACATAAGTCTAATGTCTATACGGTCACAAAAAAGAGAGAAGAGAGTGCCGTTCGTATTGCTAATATAGAGGCAGATGCACAAAAAGAGGTCGCTAAGATCAATAAAGAGCGTGATCTTGAACTAAAGAAGATGGAAGAACAGACCAAGCTTATTACGCTAAAGACTACGAATGAACTAGCGGTTAAAGAACACAACCTCTCAGCATATGTACAAGAGAGCGAGTTTGCTTTTAAAAACTCAACACTTTGGATAGCTGGACTCGCTTTTTTCTCACTTTTAGCGCTTAGTTTCTATATGTTTAGAAAACGTCGTGAAGATAAGTTAAAGATGCATGAAGATGAGCTTCAAAAAGAGATGTACCTTCGTGAGAAGGAGCTTCAAGTGAAGATGGCTGAGAAGATCCTTGACACCATTGCAAGTGGTAAACTCTCTGAAGAGAGAGAACAGCATCTTTTAGAGGCACTGGATAAGACTACTGCACCTGCTTTGACACATAAAAAGTAGTTTTACTCACTATTGTTTGTATTTCAAGTTTATAAGATCAATTATCTATTGAACTATTTTTCCTTATAAACCTTATTGACTACACTCATACTTTTTTGTTCCGACAAAAAAGTAAGCAAAAAACCTCTCGTGGCGGTTTCGAGGTCGGTGGCTACCGACTACCTTCACTTTGTTCGTTTCAATCCTAAAAATCCCTAACTCGACTACGTCTCAGACAAAGTGATTTTCTTAACGGATTTCCACTCTCTTCATTCAGCTCTGTAAATGCCACGATAAGAGCTCAAGCTGTAACGCATTAATTTATGTGAAAGCTATCGCTTTCATCCCTATTTGAATAAACTCGCAGCATTAGCTATTTGTGTCGAAACAACATAGAGGACATTAGTCTTACTTCTTTAGCGATAAGGTAGTTGAGGCTTAACAACAGTGTCTCTCTTCTTTTCTCAAAAATTACTTCTCTGACGCGACAGAGAAGATAAACACCAACAGTGCAATGCAGTGAGGTACTAAATGCCGAATCGTGAAAGTTTGGACAATCACATTTTATATTTAGAGAGAGTTTATGAGATAGAATTGTAGAGTTAAACTTATTAGTATGCTAGTGATGAGAAGTAATTAAAAAAGCTGGGAAGTAAAAGAAGTAACTTAAGACTATTAAGTGAAAAGGTCAGAAATGAAAAAGTGAAAAGGCTTTACGCCTTGTAATACCCTTTGACACCATCCATAGTACGTCCCATATTAAGAAGTACCATATCCGCAACAACAAGTGCAGCCATAGCTTCAGCGACAACAGAACCACGTATAGCCACACAAGGATCATGACGTCCTTTGAGTGCGAAGTCTACTTCCTCATCGCGAGTGGTAGTTGTGTGCTGTTCCATAAAGATAGAAGGCGTTGGTTTGAAGTAGACGTTAACGCGGACCTCTTCACCGTTACTGATACCACCTAAGATACCACCAGCATGGTTAGACTCAAAACCACTATTACGGATAGGATCATTGTTGGTTGAGCCAAAGGCTTTAGCACTGACCGCACCATCACCAATTTCAACTGCTTTAACGGCATTGATACCCATCATAGCTTCTGCAAGAACACCATCTAGTTTATAATAGAGAGGCTCGCCTAGACCAATAGGAAGATTACTCATCTTGATCTGTGCAACACCGCCAACAGAGTCGTGACGGTTCTTTGCCTCTAAAATGGCATCTTTTTGTGCTTGTTCTACGTCTTTGTCCAGTGCATAGATCTCACTACCTGAAACATAGTCAAAGTCAATGTTTTCAGCTTGTATCCCTGCAATCTCGGTGATACCACTTTCTACTGTAATCCCGAGTTCATTTAACATCATCTTAGCAACCGCGCCTGCAGCAACACGTGCAGCAGTTTCACGAGCAGAAGAGCGTCCACCACCACGATAGTCACGGATACCATACTTATGCCAGTAGGTAAAGTCTGCATGACCTGGGCGGAAGGTGTCTTTGATGTTGGTATAGTCTTTCGATTTTTGGTTAGTGTTGTAGATGACCATAGCAATAGGAGTACCAGTACTAAGACCCTCAAAGATACCACTTAAGATCTCCACTTTGTCTGCCTCTTTACGTGCAGTAGCATACTCGTTTTGGCCAGGTTTACGACGGTCTAGTTGGGCTTGGATGTAATCTTCATCGATCTTAAGACCAGCAGGTACACCATCGATAAGACAACCTATAGCTTTACCATGTGATTCACCAAAGGTTGAGAAGCTAAAACGTATACCAAATCGATTCATAGCTCCCCCTTGTTCAGTTTTTCAATCGCAATGCACGCAGCCTCTTGTTGAGCTACTTTTTTACTTTTGCCACTTGCTCTTGCATATTCTGTGCCATCGATAATAACAGCGATCTCAAACTCTTTTTTGTGGTCAGGACCGTTAGAACCGACAAGTTTGTACTCTGGAGTTGTTCCATAGAGGGCCTGTGTCATCTCTTGTAATGTTGTCTTATAGTCTTTAAACAGGGTGTCGAGAGAGATGTCAGGATGAACCTCTTCTAATAGCTTGATACTTATATCTCTTGCTATATCTAAACCTGCTTCAAGATAAAGAGCTCCTATTATGGCTTCAAAAGCGTTGGAGAGTAGGGATGGTTTGATACGACCATCATTGTTCTCTTCAGCATTTGACATAAAGAGTTGTCCTCCTAAAGCGATGTGCTCGGCTAAACGAGTGAATCCCTCTTCATTGACAAGTGATGCTCGCATTTTAGAGAGTTTTCCCTCATCATGATTTGGGAACTTCTCAAAGAGGTATTGTCCTACGATCAGGTCCAGTACAGCGTCTCCTAAAAACTCTAAACGTTCATTATTGTAGGGCTGTTTATAACTTTTATGGGTCAGCGCTTCAATAATGAGCTTTTTGTTTTCAAAACTATAATTAAGTCTATCTTCTAACTTTTTTATCTTTTCCATTGATAACCTTTCTAAATTTTACGTTATGCATTTTGTATTTCTTCTTGTACCATCTGGTAGCAGCGTTCATTCGTACTATTTACGATTGGACTTACTACTAACGTCGCTTCTACGGAATGACTTTGTGCAAGAGTGTAATACTCTTGCCAAAGGTCAAGGTTCTTGACCTTTGTAAAGTCACGTTTGACCCAAAGTTCAAGCCATTCCTTGATACCTTTGACCACATACGCTGAACTTGTTATGATCGTGATGGCACAAGGCTCTTTGAGCGCACGTAGACCTTCAATTACAGCTTGAAGCTCCATACGGTTAGCTGTTGTGTTCACTACAGAACCTCGTAATAGACGCTCTTTTTTACTATAAAGAAGAATCGTCCCGTATCCTCCAGAAGCTAAGTCACTTGAGGCACTACCCTCACTGTAGAGAACTATTTTCTTCAAAGTGCTCCTTTGTTAAGAGCATTTCTGTCACAACGGTATCGATGTTATTACAGTTTGGACAGCGATGGAAAGCAAATGGGTAGATCTGCTTACACTCACCACAGAGATAATCAAACTGTAATGTCGCACCACCTTGATCGGCAACATTTAGCTTTATAAGCAGATCAAACTCAAAGAGATTACTCTCCCTTACTGATAGCTCAAGTCCCTTCGCACTATAAAGTTCACGTAGGTAACTGTTCGTACGAATTATATCTAAATTAGACTCAGCCTCACGTGCATGCCATAGGATGTCGACAATCCGCTGGGCCTCCCCCATATCGAGGTTGTCCCATGCCTTTTGAGGCGTAAATCGAAAGAGATACTCAAATATCAGGTAACTTAAAAGATGATGCTCTTTGTAGAGAGCTAAAAGAAGTTCCGCCTTCTCGTCAACACCATACTCAGCACTACGGATTATGGAGACACACTGGAGGTAGAGACGATCTTTTTTATTATCAATACCCAATTCGTCAAGAGGCTCAAGTACTTCTAATGCTTTGTCAAATTGATGCATTTTTTCATAGATGATAAGCAGGTAGCGAAGGGCTTTTGGTGTTCGAGGAAATTGCTTGAGTATTTGTAAAAATATCTCTTGTGCACGTTCTAGAAAACCAGCTTTGAAATAGGTCTGACCCAAGAGAAAGAGGGTCTCTTTTTTTTCAATAGGATCTTTTTGCATCTCAATAACAATGAGATAGATCTCGATACACTTTTCATAATCACCATTTTGGTAATAGGTTTGAGCCATGATAAGAGCAGATTTACTAGAGATGGCTTTGGAGTTAATAAGCTGTTTTAGTTCTTGTTCTGTGGGCATAGAATCAAAGATGTTCATAAAACTGTTGAGGTACTTAGAGTCCTCTTTACGTTTAAACCGTCCCCACCAATAAGAGACAAGGGCAATAACAAAGACAAGTGAAAAGAAGATGATGATGCCAAACAATGGATCGCGAAACTCAATAAATAGATTGTTCACTAAGCTCTCCTTCTCATCTACATCATCATTTTGATAGTGTCATTTTTATATGGCACTCATTATACAGAATTGTTACTTTTGAGAAGGCATAGGGATTATGGAACACTAGTATTCTTTAACTATCACAAAATAATCACATGTGTGAGTATAAACTCAATAGATGACGTAAATAATGAAAAATATATTGACTTTTACCGTCAATTAACCCTATAATGATGATGAAATTAAATAATAGGGAGGTTTATTCGTCAATGGCTATAAGTTATATCCGCCCAGATAAATATTTTGATGGTGCTTTTGAGCAGTTAAAGAGTATTAATGCTTATGCACAAGCTAGTACCATCGATATTTCAGATGAATATGTAGATCATACCTCACAAAACAACACCTTAGCTCAACGCGAAGACGTTGTAAACTTTTTTAAAAACAACATGAACAGAGATCTTCTTATCTCAGATGCATGGGTGCTTAGTAGTACGATTCAAGACCTTTTACAGATGTTCGCTTGTCTGTTGAAAAATGAGATGCGAATCCATATTATAAATGCAGGTGTTGTAGTTGATAAAAACAGTGATGTTATGCTTGTATTAGGTATTATTGATCAGTTACGTCAAGAGTTAGAGGGAAGAGAGAAAAAGTTAATAGGTCGTCCAAAAGGGAGCCGTTCTTCATCGAAGTTTGACCCTTATTTGGACCAGATCATAGCATTTATACGTGATAATGTAAGTGTGAGTGCTATGGCGCGCGAGATGAACGTAAGTCGTAGTTCATTAAAAGATTACATCGAGTCACGCGAACTCAAAGAGGTGGCAAACGGTCTTGTCACACTTGATGTACCGGTAAATGCCGAAGAGAAGGTGATAGAGACTATCGTCTGTCCCCATTCAGAACAAATTATAGAGGAGTCATAAGCATGAGTGAAACTGCAACAGTCGAAAAAAAATCGACAAAAGATTATTTAACAGGATGGATACCATTACGTATTAAACGTTATTGGTTTTACGCGCTGATCACAGCTTTTGCGTTAATCGCACCTTGGATCGAAGTAGGAGGGAATCACCTCTTTTTACTTTCATTTGACAAACTAAAACTGCATCTTGCCTTTGTACAGTTTGATATGCAAGAGATGTACTTGATGCCATTTATTTTGATGATACTTTTTATTGGTATTTTTGGTCTTACAGTAGTCGGTGGACGTGTGTTCTGTGGATGGATGTGTCCGCAGACTATTTTCCGTGTTATTTATCGTGATCTTATTGAGACTAAGATCTTGGGACTTCGTAAACGTATAAAAAACAAACAAAAAGATCCTGATATGTCGAAGATGGAGAATAAGATCAAAAAGCTGATTGCCGTTCTTATTTGGACGGTGCTTGCTCTGATCGCTGCAGCTGACTTTTTATGGTTCTTTGTACCGCCAGAAGATTTCATCACTTACATGGCCCATCCTATGGATCACCTTGTATTAGTGGGCTCTCTATTGGGTATTGCTGCCTTTTTGATTGTTGATATTATTATGATCAAAGAGAACTTTTGTATCTATGTATGTCCTTACTCACGTGTTCAGTCAGTACTTTATGATGATGACACTGTTATGGCAGTATATGATCCACATCGTGGTGGTAAGATCTATGATGATCATACGAAACTCTACTCAAAACAAAAAGATATTCGTGCGGCAGAGCCTGCTTCAGAGTGTACTGCTTGTGAGTCATGTGTCACTGTCTGCCCAACTCATATTGATATCCGTCAGGGTCTACAGCTTGAGTGTATTAACTGTCTTGAATGTGTGGATGCCTGTACCACGGTCATGGGTAAGTTGGGTAAAGAGTCTCTTGTACGCTGGTCAAGTGACAAAGAGGTTATTCATCAAAATGGTAAGACTCACTATTTACGTCCAAAAGTTATTGGTTACGCAGTAATCCTAGTAGCTATTATGGGAATCCTTGCTTGGATGAGTACAACAAAAGAGCATATGCTACTTAACATCAATAAAGAGAGTCGCCTGTATAACATAGAAAAAGTAGCAGGAGAGAAGCAAGTGAGTAATGCTTATGTGTTCTTACTTCAAAACACGGAGAACAAAGACCATAAGTTCTACTTTGATGTTATTGCACCTGCTGCTTATGAGGGTAAGATCAAGATTAGAAAACCATCTGCACCATTTATAGCACACCCAGGTGCTAAAAAGAAGAAAGTAGTTATTCTTTATACTGATGGACTTTTGGTTAAAGACAGCTCTAAGGATACGATTATCCCTATCACGATTCGTGCTTATGCGATAGATGATAAAGATACCATTGTTGTTGATCGTCACTCAACATTTGTAGTACCAAGAAAAGATATCTACGACGCTAAATAAAAAGGTTCCAACTTCGGTGCGATTTGTACCGGAGTTTACCTCTTAACGCAAAGAGAGCCTGCAGGCTTTTATTGATATTACTTTACTCCTTAAGACTAAGCTCCTAGCTTAGTTTCTTAACAGGAGATATCGCCTTCGGATTCACATCCAACACAACTCACATCAAATCTTAAATTTTTATCCGTACAGTAGCTTATATGATACTGCTTAAGATGAACTACGTCATCGTGTTTTTCCTTTTCAAAAAAAAGTGCTAAGGTACCTCTCCTTAAAAATATACTTTAAAGATAGAGTGTAATTAAATATTTTCATATCATATTTATTGTAGTCTGTATGATTACGCTATTAAGGGCACCTCTAATAACGAGTCATTTTCAGCATTAGAGAGGTACCCTTAACTAAGGATCAATACAATGAGATATTTTTTAGCACTTTCTTTGATGACAACGGCACTTTTGGCAGGACTTCATGAAACGAATGATGGACTCTTTTTAGAAATATTTGAAAAGCATGATCGACAGTCGCGGATCATTGCAGAGGTCTCTACTGAAAAAGGTGAACTTGAGACGTTACGATGTCGTGGTGTGCGAACAGATGAATGGTGTAAGGTGCGCTATCGAAGTGAGGGTGTTGTCTTAGAAGGGTGGAGTGATAAAAAATCTTTAGATGTTATTACGGCACGGCCAAACACTAAACCCACTTTTGAACGCCGTATAGGAGGACGCTATAGTGATGAAGGACATGCTCTTTTAGCAGTAGATGATGGCTTTATTATTGTGGGAAGTAGTGAGAGTTTTGGCGAAGGACAACGTGATGGTTACTTAGTCAAAACTGATCGTTTTGGTAATACAGTGTTTACACAGAGTTACGGTGGAAGTCGTGATGATAACCTTGAAGCGATCATGCCTTTTAAAGACGGTTATGTCATGGCGGGTTCAACTTATAGTTTTGGTAATGGTAATGAGAACCTTTATGTGGTTCGTACTAATGCTAAGGGTGAACTTATCTGGGAAAAAGGGTACTATGAGAAAAAGCGAGATCGTTATATAGGTAAAGCACTTGCACTTGTGAATGATGAACATGTCATGGTGGCTGGTTCTCAAGAACATATAAAGTTTTTTAACGGAGATACCTACTGTTATCTTACTGCAATCGATGCTAAAGGTGAGCAAAAATGGGCACAGCGTTATGGAGGTAAAAATCCGGATCGTGCTAATTCGATTGTAAAAGTAAAAGGTGGTTACGTCTTCGCAGGATATACAGAGACTTGGGGTGATAGCGGCAAAAACATGTATGTCGTCAAGATAGATGATGGTGGTCATCGTCTCTGGCACTATGCGTATGGTGGTGAGTTTGATGAGGTGGTCAACCAAGTCATTGCCACTAAAGATGGGGGTTACCTTCTTGTAGGAACAACCAACAGTGATCATCGTAGACTAAAAGATGTGTATGCTGTCAAACTCGACAGTCAAGGTAAATGGCAATGGAAACGTCATTATGGTGGAAGTTCCGATGAGGAGGGCTTTGGCGTGGTTGAAGATGAGAGTGGTTATGTTGTTGTTGGCTATACCAAAAGTACTAAAAACCTGAGCAGTGATCTCTACTTACTCAAACTAGATTATGATGGGCTAGTGGTGTGGAGACGTACTTATGGTGGCTCTGGCAATGATGTTGGCCGTGCTATTATCAAAGTAGATGATGGTTTTGTGATGACAGGCCATAGTGATGGACCAAGTGATCGTGGGGTTGACCTTT
>Ga0256828_1002739_pt1 | contig 10315 bp, 7 predicted proteins | sample CV88metaG_FD_185993 | JGI IMG/M metagenome (GOLD analysis project Ga0256828, IMG submission 185993) | Hydrothermal vent microbial communities from East Pacific Rise, Pacific Ocean - CV88 | ecosystem: Environmental > Aquatic > Marine > Hydrothermal vents | place: Pacific Ocean: East Pacific Rise... | reverse complement strand
ATCAATGCTATAAGTGCCGGACCAATTAAGACTTTGGCAGCTGCCGGGATAGGGGATTTTAAACAGATCCTTAACTGGAATGAAGTAAATGCACCAATGAAGAAAAATGTTACTATCGAAGAGGTTGGAAACTCTGCGATGTATCTCTTAAGTGATCTTGCAAGTGGAGTAACGGGTGAAGTTCACTATGTAGATGGTGGATACAATGTTATGGGTATGGGTGCCGTTTGTGAAGATGAAAATGGCAAAACAAAACTATGTTGGGATGTAGAGAAATAATTCTCTACCCCATTTGACAATGGATATAAAAACTTATTTTGAGATAGTCGATACTTTTTTACATGTAAACAAAAAAGAGTATAAGAGTTTTGCGGATACTGTTTATAAAAATAAGATCCAATTTACCTCTTTGGAAGATATTGCAAAAAAGTTTTATCATTTTATTCATAAAACTTCAACTTCTCTTTTTTTTCAAATAGAAACTTATTCTAAAATCATTGTTTTTAGTGCTTTTGGGATAGGTTTTTTGCTTGGAATGGTTTTCTTTCAAAAAACAATCAATATTAACTTGTTTTTAATCATCTCGATAATTTTCCCTTTTGTTCTAATGTTGTTTGGCAGTTACAGGATTTTAGCGTATCGTTTTCCTATAAAAAAAGAGAAAACATTTTTAGAGCGTTTTTTGCCAAAAGAGTTTGAACTTGCTGCTGAAGATACTCATCTTTTGAAAACTTATCTTTTTGTGGTATTTCAAAAAATGGCTATTGCTTATGCTTTTGGGATATTGCTTAGTACAATGTTTTTATTCTTTGTCAATCAGGTTGATTTTAACTATGACAATACTTATAATCTTTCAGTAGCATTTGAACAAAAGATAGTTGATTTTTTTGCTGTTGTATGGGATTGGGCATTGCCTGAATTTGTACCAAAACTTGATGATTTGGAGCAAAATAGAGGTGTGTTTGCCGTTTTTATTTTATTGAGTATATTAGTATGGAACCTTTTACCGCGATTTTTATTGCTCATGGTTGCTTATAAAAAATACAATCGTGCATTACACAATGCTTTGGAGATAAAAACAAAAGAGCTGATTTTGGTACTTGAGAGTTCTGTGCAAGTAGATACCAAAGCTTCTTATAAAAGACCTTCCATAAATGATGCCCAAAAGAAAAAAGAAAAAATGCCGCTTCATATAGAAACGGTATATAAACTTTTTTATGAAATGCAACCGTGTGATATTATTCTTGATGATAAAGTGTTGTTGGATAAGCCACAAAAAAGTTTTGCCGTTGCAACTTTTGATATGGATGAAAATGAGGAACAAAAGATTATTGATGAGCTTAAAAATCTTGTTATCGTATTTCCTTCTGCACAAACATTGCCAGATGAAAGTTTTAAAAGTTTTATAAAAAAGATATTGCAAAACAAAAATGTATTACAGATATGGATCGTAGTGACAATCGAGAAAGAAAACAGCATTAAAGTGGCATTAAAAACAGATAAAAACTATAATGAATGGCGTTATCAGATCAATGAAATCATCGATGATCTTCGTGTGAGGTTGTATCATGAGAGATAATTCCCTGGCACCGACTTTTACTTTTATAGGAAAACCTAACAATGGAAAAAGTAGTATCATTTCGGTACTTACTATGGATGATCGTATAGAGGTCTCTCCTACTGTTGGAACAACAACTGTGGCAAACCGTTACAGTTACATTTATAAAGGGGAGAGTGTTGCACATTTTTATGATACTCCTGGATTTGAAAGAGCCAGAGAGATATACCGCTTCATAAAAGGATCCACAGAGACTCAAAGTTATTTTGGAAACCGTGTGTTTTATGAGTTTATAAAAGAACATGAAGGGGATGAGAGTTTTTTTAAAGATATAGAGATACTCAAAGCGATACTCGATAGTGATTTTATTATTTTTGTAATAAACAGCTCACAAAAATTCAATTTACATGTAACCGGAAATGAACTGGAAATCTTAAAAAGTATAGAAAAACCTGTGCTTATTTTGTTTAATCAGATAGAAAAAGAGAATTTTCAAACTCAATGGGAAGAAAATCTACAAAAATTTGGATTTGAAGAGTATTTTGTTTTTAACCCTTTAAAAAGTGGATACAGTGAGATTGAGAAGCTTTTTGAAAAGTTATATACTTTAAAAAAGAGTGATATAGATAAACGCTATTTGGAGTTTATTCTTAAAACACATAAAAAACATTTTGAGGAAAATCTCAACCAATCCATAATAGTAATAGCAGATATGCTTTTAGAGATGTTGCAATTTGAATATATCTACCGTTTTACCTCATCAAAACTTTCAACTGAGCAAAAGCAAGAAGCCTTAGATCGTTACCGCAAAAAACTTTTTGCGATAGAGCAAAAAAGACGAAAGCAGATCAATGAGATATGGGGATACCACCAGATACAGATAGTAGATATACAAACAAGTATAGATGCAAAAGAGAATCTTCATTTGGGTTTGACAAAGGAGAAACTTGTCGCTCTTGGAGCTTTGGGTGGAGCAACTCTTACTTCTCCTCTTGCGATGTTTGACTTTGGTATATCGATGATAGGTGGGGCTGTTGTTGGAGGGGTTGGGGCGTATTATGCTTCAGATAAACTGTTTTTAGGTATTTTACAAAATAAAAAGCTGATCTACACAGTTGAGAAAAAAAATGTCAATGTCAGTTTTATATTGATAAAACGGGCTTTAGAGCATCTTTATAGACTTGTGCAGCATGGTCATGCTAACAGAGAAGCTATCGTTATCCCTGAAGATATATCACAATGGCGATTTGGGGAAGAGTTTGAATTTACAAAACAACAGACAAAGCAGATAACCAAGATCCATCAGGCATTTATAGAAGACAAAGATGCTTTAGAAGCGAAAAAAGAGTTGGAAAAACTTTTAAAATCTCTGATAGAAAAAGAGTTAGTAGTCTGAGCGGGGTACACCTTCTATAAGGTCTTTGTTTTTTTTGGGAGCTTTGAAAACATCTTTGACATCATCATAGGTAAAGATATCATCATCTCCACACTCTTTATGATAATATCCTTGCAGATCATAATACTCTTTACAGTCACTATAATATTTGAGTGAAACACCGTGTTTATTGACACAGCCACTAAAAACAAATAAAAATGCCAAGAGTGATAAGTAAAATATTATCTTCTTCATAATGAAATTATAGCAGATTTAAAGATGAATACAAAAAATCTATAATGGCTCAGGTTTACCAAAATAATATCCTTGTGAATAATTCACTCCCAAATCTTTGACAATGTTAAAGATATCTTCATTTTCTATAAATTCTGCGATAGTCTCAAGTCCCTGTTCTTTTGCAAATGTTACGATACTTTTTACAGCAGATAAAGAGTAACTGCTTGTTTCTATATCCCGTATAAGACATCCATCAATTTTTAAGATATCAGGTTGATAATCAAGTAGTCTCTCAAAGTTACTATATCCAGCACCAAAATCATCAATAGCGATCTTCACCCCATATTTTTTCACTTCAGAAATAAATTTCTTTACTATGGCAAAATCTTTAACATTTTCATCTTCTAAAAGTTCAAAAACAATTCTTTTTGTATGATCTTTATATTTGTCTAATAAGAAAAATATTCTATTTCTTGTTGAAGCCTGTTCAATATCTAATGCAGAAAGGTTTATAGAAATATCAACCAAACAGGTTTGTAAGATTTCAAATGAATGCTCTAAAACTATATTAGTGATTTTTGAGTAGTAGTTACCTCGTTTTGCAGTATCAAGGAAAAAGTAAGGTGTTAAGACTTTATTGTCATCATCGATAAGACGAACCAGTGATTCATACTTAACAACTTTCTGTGTAGTATTATCTACTATAGGTTGAAAATAAGAGATAATATTGGAGTTTTTTATAGCTCTTTTGATCATATTGATAGTTTCTAGATTCTTTTTTGCATTTTTTTGTTCAACTTCTGCTAAGTTATTCGAAACAATAAATGTTTTTTTATTTTTATTTAATTTTTTTATACCTATTTTTGTTGATTCTAAGATTTTGTTTTTTTCATACGCAACACTTATAAGGATCTCTATATCATATTCGATCTCTTCATTTAGGTCGATTTTTTCTGCTTTGAGTGTTTGTTGAGATTTGCGAAGTTTTTGTAAAAATTCTCTTATATTATTTTCTTGAATGTAACTGTTTTTTTCCAAAACAAAAGCGTATTCTCCATTATCAAGAAAATAGACCGTATCAAAATCAAAGAATTTTGAAAACTCTTCTGATATAAATACTTTTGCTTTTTCTTGTATCTCTTCTACTATGGCATTATCATAAAATTCTTCCATTTCATCAAATCGATCTAGTTTTATATAAACTAAGATAGGATCCTGAGCATTTTTTATAGCATCTTTTAACTGTTTTAGAGGATTCATTATGTCTGTAATATCATGGCGGATAGAGATAAATTCTTCGATCTCATCATTGAGATTGAGTATAGGCATAATAAGACTATCTACATAATAACTTTTTCCATCTTTGGTTTTGTTACGAACAATCCCTTTCCATACCTGTTTGTTCTTGATAGTGTCCCAAAGCTCTTTAAACATCTCTTTTGGATTGTCCGGATGGCGAACAATGTTATGGTTTTTTCCTATAAGTTCTTCTCTTGTATAGCCTGAAATTTCACAAAACTGGTCATTTACATAGGTGATGATCCCTTTTGGATCTGTTTTGGAAACGATAGAACTCAAGTTAGTAGCTTGTTGATATGTTTTTAAAAGATTTAGATTTTTAGCAGCTTCACTTTTGTATTGATATTTTTGAGTTATTTGAAAAAGGAGTTGAATAAGTTGATCGATATCTATAGGTTTGAGTAAGTAGCCATTAATGCCAAGTTTGATACTTTCTATAAAAAAGTTTTCTTCATTGTGTGCAGAGAGGATAGCGATAGGGACGCTCTCATTGATCTCTCTTATTTTTTTACTCATCTCTAAGCCATTCATCTTTGGCATATTGATATCAGTGATAACAAAATCAATATGGTTTTGTTGAAATTTTTCAAATCCATCTTCACCATCTTCTGCAATGATGACTGTGTCAAAAAAGTCTTCAAAGATCATCTGAGTCATTTCTCTTGCATCAGCGTTATCTTCAACATACAAGAGTGTTAGTTCTTTTGAATATTTTATTAAGTTTTGTATATCAATCATTAGTTTCTCCTAAATCAAGCATAAATACTGCACCCTTGTCATTGTTTGTAACTTGCAGTGTTCCTTTGACATGATCTTCAATTATAAGCTTACTCATATATAAGCCAAGTCCTGTACCGTCTTTTTTTGTTTTTGTAGAAAAATATGGATCAAATATTTTATCTATGATTTGTTCAGGAATACCACCTGCATTATCACTAATGGTTAATGTATAACCATCTATCGTGATATCTATCATCTTGTTTTGGATATTATTTTCTATTAAAGCATCTTCAGCATTTTTTAACAGGTTTAAAACTACTTGCTTTATTTCATTTTCGTAAGTTTCAAAATATTGTAGTGAAACAATCTTTATATTCACTTGAATATTGCGTTTTTTCAAAGAGCTTTCAATAATATTGAGAACACTTTTGAGGATCTCTTGATAGTTTGTTTTTGTTTTGATTTTATTTGATTTGAAAAAGTTTCTAAAATCATCGATAGTTGCACTTAAATGTTTTGAAAAATGTTTTATTTTTTCTGTAAGTTCCAGTGTCTGTTCATTGTCTAGTTGCTTAAGCCTTGCTTTAAGCTCTAAGGAACCAGTAGCTGCAGTGATAGCACTAAGAGGTTGTCTCCATTGATGCGCTATCATGCTGAGCATCTCTCCCATTTGAGCAAGACGGTGTTGTTGTTGCATCATTTCAAACTGGATTTTGTTTTTTTCTTCCTCTTGGTGAACCTTTTCCAAAAGGAGTTCATTTTCCGTAATATCCAATCGAATCGAAATATAAGAATTTATAACACCTTTTTCATTATACAGTGGTTCTATATTGGCATAAACCCAGTAAAAACCTCCATCTTTTTTTCTATTTTTGATTTTGCCACTCCATGATTTACCCTCTTTTAGATTCTCCCACATTTTTTTAAAAGTTTCTTTTGGAGTCTCAGGATGTCGGACAATGTTGTGATTTTTTCCTATAAGCTCCTCTTTTGAATATCCTGATATATCACAAAATGCTTCACTGACATCTATAATCTTTCCATTAAGATTTGAAATGGAACTGATGATGTATTTATCCATAACCATTCTGAGTCTTTGCTCGTTTCTAGTGAGTTTTAGTAAAGCCATGATCATAAATATAAAAATAATAATGCCACCAAATGTTATAGCTATGATAATGCTGTAAAGTTTATCTGCAGAGTGAAGTTCATTTTTAATCTTATAAAGGGTATCTTTTTTTATATAGTTTCTTATAAGATCAAGCAGGTCAAGTTTTTTACTTATTGCTTGAAACCAAAGTTGTGCTTTTTGAGATTTTTGAAGATTTTGTTTTGAGATAATGGCATTTTCAAATATCCGAATAGGTTTTAAAGCTTCATCACAAAGTTCTTTGTTGTAAAAAGTTTTGATTTGTGGTGTTGCAAACTGAAAAAACATTTTTTTTGTTTGTTTTTGAAGTGCTATATAGCTGATAAATTTTGTTATTTGATCTTGCATATTTCCTTTGTTTGAAAGGATAACTACTCCCAAAGCTCTTTCAACTCCCGCATATTCTTTATAATATAAAAAGTTGATATAAGCAAGAATATTTTGGGTTATAGACGGGATATTAGATGTTTTTGCAATTTCTGTAATAAGAGTAATAATGGCATTTGTAATTTTTGAATATTGGAGGATTATATCTTTATAATTAAGATGATGAGTATCTACAAGAGTTCTTATGTTTTGAATATATTGTAATCTTCCTATTATCTCTTTTTGAACTTTCTTCTTAAACTGTTTTGTATGAATAATATTGAGTTGGTTCTCTAAATCTTTAGTATAGCGATCAGTTGTTAATCGTTGTTTGTGAAGTTGTTTTTTAAAGTGTGTGTAGTTGCTTGAAACATAACCACTCGATAGCCCTCTTTCTTTTTGTAAAGAGTGTAGTGTATCAGAAAGGGTATTACTAAGCTGAACTTGGGCATAAAGTTCTTTAAGGTTTTGCATTTTTGTATAGTTTGTATATAAAAGAATGAGACTAAAAGAGAGTAAAATCAAAATCAAAGAGATTATAGGGATAAAAAGTTTTATATTAGATACCGTTTTAGGATTCATCAAATCTCTCTTTTTTATAGAATTCTAATAAAATTGTATCTTAATAATCTAAGTAAAACTATTATAGATTCTATGAATTCTATAAAAATACCTTTTTTTTCTAAATTTTATTTGGAATGTCTCCAAAAACAATAAGAATAAGTGCCAGACCATAATAAATGTCATATTTAACAATTTTTAAAAGGTTGAAAGGCGGACTTTTGTTGGCGATACTAGTATCATTAACGAAAACTTATCTAAATAAAAAGGTTTTAAAAGAGGGGGAGCTACCCCCTCCATAAGCTAAAACAACTTAGTTAGATAACCAAGCAGTAGCAACAGTATAAAAACCTTTAGAAGCATAATGCTCCTTTATATCGACACTCCCACCCAGCACTACCCACAGTTGCCACAAAAATATAGGCAAAAAAAAAGCCCAACTCCAAAAAGAAGTTGAGCTTACAGTGTCGATAAGGGAGCTACCCTTAGGTTTTATACTGTTTCAATATGAATTATAGCATAATTTAGAAATTCAATAGTTGTTAAATATGACATTTATTATGGTTTGGCACTTAGCAACGCAATTTTTGGTAGGAGGTATCAAAGGGCTTTAGGTAACGATGGAGTTATCTTGCTTTAAAACTCTCTTTTGTTTTACAAAATTCCGTTAAAAAACATTCATCACATTTTGGATTTTTTGCCGTGCAGATATAACGCCCAAAAAGTACCATTGCCTGATGGAGGGTTTGGAGATTATCTTTAAATTTTTTTGTGAGTGTTTCTTCTGTTTTGATTGCACGCTCATCATCACTAAGTCCTAAACGGTGAGCTACACGAAATACATGGGTATCAACAGCCATAAGGTTGGAGCCTTTGTACTCTATCATCACAACATTGGCTGTTTTTTGTCCGATTCCCGCAAGTGTGATAAGCTCTTTTTCATCAAGCGGGATCTCTGAGTTGTAAACCTCTACCACTCTTTGTGCCATCTTTTTAAGATTTTTGGCTTTGTTGTTAAAAAAGGAACAGGTTCTTATCAACTCTTTGATCTCTTCAAGATCGGCAGTTGCGAGTTCTTTTGGGCTTGGAAATTTTTCAAAAAATGCAGGAGTGATGAGATTAACCCGTTTGTCAGTGCATTGTGCCGAGAGGGCAACTGCTACGACAAGTTCATAAAGATTTTTATATTTAAGCTCTGTTACTGCTCCACTATAACGCTCTATAAAGCGTTTTTTTATCTCTTCGATCTCTTTTTTTGTTGCTTTTTTTATCTTTGCCATTGTTTTATCCTGATTTGATGATGAAATTATATACTATTTAATAACTGTTATCTAAAAACCTATAAAATTTTTCCAACGAAAATACTTAAAGGAAAATGTATGAAAGCAGTTATGAAGATAGCAACAGCAGCGATACTTACATCTACTTTATCGTTTGCGGCAACACTTGCAACGGTAAATGGAACAAAAATAACAGATGAAGATGTAACAAATGCACTTATGCAAGCAACACAGGGAAGACTTGCTCAACTTCCTCAGCAAAAACAACAGCAGTTAAAACAACAGTTTTTAGATGAACTTGTAGCAAAAGAACTTATTTATAAAGATGCAAAAAAAGATGGTATAACAAATACAAAAGAATATAAAGAACAACTTGATAAAATTATAGCAAATATCAAAAAAGATCTTGCTATAAAAGTATGGCAAAAGAAAGTTTTTGATGGAATTAAAATTTCAGATAAAGAGCTTAAAGACTATTATAACAACAATAAACAAGAGTTTATGCAAAAAGAATCTGTTCATGCCCGTCATATCCTTGTAAAAACTGAAAAAGAAGCAAAAGATATTATCAATCAGCTTAAAGGTTTAAACGGTGGTGCTTTACAAAACAAATTTATAGAACTTGCAAAAACAAAATCAACAGGACCGAGTGGACCAAGAGGCGGAGATCTTGGATATTTTGGTAAAGGGCAAATGGTTCCGGAATTTGAAAAAGCTGCATTTAATATGAAAGTAGGAACAGTTACAAAACAGCCTGTTAAAACACAATTTGGTTATCATGTGATCTATGTTGAAGATAAAAAAGCAGCTACAACTCGTTCGTTTGATGAGGTAAAACCATATATCGAGCAAAGACTTAAAATGGAAAAATTCAAACAAGTGATGCAAGAAAAACTCTCAGCATTAAAAAGTAAAGCAAAAATCTCTTACTCAAAATAATTATGCAACCAACTCCCATCTCTTCCATTATCTGTGATGGAAGGGAGTTTTTGATCAAACGAGATGATTTGATAGATCCCTATCTTGCAGGGAACAAATACCGAAAACTCTATACTCTTCTTCAAACTCCGGCAAATAAACTACATACTGTTATATCATATGGCGGAACACAATCCAATGCGATGTTAGCTATAGCGAAGATGTGTTTTGACAAAGGGTGGAACTTTATCTACTATACAAAACCACTTTCAAAACAACAAAAAGAGCAAAAAAAGGGAAACTATTTTCAGGCTTTAAAACTCGGGATGCAACACAAGGAGATAGAACATGCTCTTTATAAAGATTTTATAGCAAACCTTTCACTTAATCTTGATGAAAAAACTTTTTTGCTCCATCAAGGGGGAGCAGATAGAAGTGCCAAAGAAGGGATACAGGTTCTTGCAGATGAGATCCTTCAAGAGGATTTACATGTAAACTCTCTCGCAACGCCGAGTGGTACCGGCACAACGGCACTTTTTTTGGCAAAAGCACTTCCGCAGATGAAAGTTTATACCACCCCTTCCATCGGTGATGTCGCGTATCTTAAAACCCAGATGCTCTCTCTTGTAGAGGAGCTTCCATCAAATCTTATCATCTTGGATCCGAAAAAAAAATACCCCTTTGGCAAACCAAATCAAGAGTTTTTTGAGATCTATCAAAAACTTAAAAATGCAGGAGTAGAATTTGATCTGCTCTATGCTCCTTTGATGTGGAAAATGATTTTTGAACACACTTCCCACAAGATCCTTTATATCCATAGTGGCGGAGTAAGTGGAAATGAGAGTATGTTG
>Ga0256828_1002738_pt1 | contig 10316 bp, 7 predicted proteins | sample CV88metaG_FD_185993 | JGI IMG/M metagenome (GOLD analysis project Ga0256828, IMG submission 185993) | Hydrothermal vent microbial communities from East Pacific Rise, Pacific Ocean - CV88 | ecosystem: Environmental > Aquatic > Marine > Hydrothermal vents | place: Pacific Ocean: East Pacific Rise... | reverse complement strand
AGACTCCGTTCTTTTTAGAAAAGTCGCTACTCTCTAAAAGTTTCTCATCGAACAGACGAAACACAAAAGCGTTGACATCGGCACGAAACAGCTCCATAAAGTCCGAAGCCAAAGCGTTGTGGCTTCTAAAAGGCTGATGCAAAAACCCAATGCTCGGCTCAAACCCAAAAGAGAGCAGTCGTACCGTTATAAGGTTATAAGTCATCATGTAAAAAAAAGACATCATGGCATTTACAGGGTCTTGGGGTGGGTTTCGGCTTCGTTTTCCTTCATGCAGACGCTTAGAAAACAGAGCAAAATAGTGACCAAAGTACTCACGAGAAAAACTCCCCTCCAAGCCCAGTAACACCTCTATGCTTTCAGCACTCTCCACACTCTCTAAACGCTCAAAAATATCCAAAGCCACCTCATGCTCTCGCAAATGTTCAGCATGACGTTTTAGCTTTTCAGTTACAAAATACTTTGCAAAGCCCAATGCCCTGCTCTGTGCCTTAAACTGTGCCAGTTTCAGTTCAGCATTTTTACTACCAGCACCATGAACAATGGCAACATCATCTCCACGACCAGAGAGCAGTAAAAGGGTAATACCCTCTTGGGTCAGCTTGACCACGTCACGGCTTTGTAAGCTACAAGAACTCGCCAAGACCAAAGCATCTATAAGACGCAGAGGAATCTTCTGTTCATCTACTTTTAGGGTTTTGTTTTCTACTTTTAAGAGGGCATCTTTTTTGTCAATGTAAGCAATATTCATACTATAATCACCCCTTTGTCAAACGCCAACACATCAGCCCGACCAAAAAGCATGGCTTCCTCTTCGACCTCTATGATGTTCACTCTATCTTCATCACTAAGCAGTGGTTCAAGTTCAGCTAAAAAGCCCTTTAGCTCTTTTTTCTTCATGGGTACTTCCAAAGCACTCTTCTGACCACCCAAGGCATAGCTGTAGACCAGTTTACGTACCTTAACAGCACGTTTGTCATTTAAAATGTCATACGCAACAATATAATGTTTCATGATTTTCTCCTCCTAATTTCTAGGAAGAGTATAGAATATTTTATAGACAAGAACTGTCTATTTAAACATAAATAAAAAATATAAACTAAAAAAATTGTTCAACCTATGCGACCGTAGGGGCGACCTCCGTGTCTGCCCTTTGTTCACATAAATAAATGTTGATTTCCCAAACCAATCACAAAAAATATCATCATAATTTTTTAAATCATTAATATTTAAACAATAGAATTTTGACAATTTAACCCGTTGGTATTTCAGGCAAAGGGCAGACACGGAGGTCGCCCCTACGGGTGATTCCCCAACGCCATCTCCAATTTTTCCAGATACGCCTCTTTAAGCTCTTCAGGCTCCACAATAATCAAATCGGGTAACCACTTCTGAATAAGGGGCAATATTTCTAATGTTTGTGTGTACTCCAAAGTAAAAACAACTGAACCATCTGCCTCTTTACATTTAAACTTTTGAGAGGGTAAAAACCTTTTCATGCCGTCATCAAAATATTTAGCAACATTGGGTGTGGCTCTAATGGTCGCTACTGTAGGCTTTTCACCATAAAGTGTCATGGCATTTTGAACGGTTTTCAAAAAACGGAAATAGACCTCAACTTCACTTTTAAGAAAATTGGTTTTTGTTGCATAAGCAACCTTTGTAATAAAACTCAAACGTCGAAAATGTAAACTGTTCGTAGCATCTACAACCACCACATACCAGTTGTTATCCATAAAAATCAGCTTCAAACACTTCTCATTTTTATAAAGACTCTTCTCCTCATACTCATAATAAATATCACGATACTCATGATTTTTAACGGCTACTTTTAACTGTTTAAATATCTCTTTAGCTCCATCACTGTTTAAGTCTTCCATAATGGAGTTTTTAAACAAAAAAACCTGCTCATTACTGTTGGCTATTTTAGAAAGTGTTCCTCTCTCTAGTTCTTTAAATATCTCTGGGTCAAAACTCTGTGCTAGGTCAAAAAGGTTGGTAAGGTCATAGGAGTTGCTTATAAACTCTTCAAAAATATCCGAAACCCCTATAAGCTTCCAATACTTCTTCCGACTCTTCTTAATGGTTACTATATGAGCATAGTTAGCCTCTATATCATTAAGATAACGCTCCAAAGTCTTCTTGTCACAACCAAACTCATCGAGCAAAACTTGGTCATAAGAGCTTATCTCTTTTTGAGTTAAGAAGCGTTCCATTAGGTTGAAAATAGCTGTGGTTTTTTTTTGGGTTTGGGTCATAGGATTGGCTACTTTGAACAATTCAAAATATTTTGTTCAATACAATAACTATCAAACTTATTTATCTCATCATCTATCTCTTTTTTTGCATTATCTATATTTTCAATGCTATTTGCATGAACCAACTGATTACGTAAATCATGCCACATAAAATCTTTAAAACTATCCTTATATCCTATAAAATCTTTAATCTCTTCTATAATACTTTTATCTTTCATTAATTTAAAATTTTTATACATTGGCTTAGTTTTCTTCCCATCAGCTCTAACTTTAGGTATAAGCAAGTCATTCTTTGTAGCTGAATATATTTTTTTACATTCTTGATTTAAAATATAATAATTATATTTTTTAGACTCAACTCCCTCTTCTATTTTTTTCTCAATTTCTTCAAAATAATCTCTTACTCGATAACTTGTAGACTTCATCGAACTTTTGACATAATAACCTTTTGCTTCTGCAATCAAAGCAACAGATTGTAATAGATAACCCTTTTCCTTTAACTCTTCAGCCAATGTAAAATAGAGTTTATATCGCTTATGTTCATGATATTCAAAGATTTTCAATGCTTCTTGAAGCTCATTTAAATCTTTTTTAAGTAAATCATCATCCTTCATTTCAGATAAAACTTTATCTAAAGCAGGATAAGTGTTATAAAATAGATTATTTACAGAAAGTGCCATAATATCTTTTGAAAACTGATTTAGATGCGTTATCAATTCCTTATATCTAGTACCTGATATTTTAATACTTGAAGCAATAGTATAATTATCTTTAAAATTTTTAATAATAAAGGAAAGACTTGCTAAATCAAGATAGTTTTTTAAATCAATCAAATGATATTTTCCAACAATATCTTTTCCTGCTTTTACTATCTCTTTAGCAAACCATATATGCTCTACTTTTTGAATATCTTTAATATTTTCCATAATCAAATTAATCGTAACTAAAATAGGCATATGTCTAAAACCATGAGTAATATCAATAATAATCCTATCATAGTTATCCATTGTTTGAGTAATCAACGCAAGTAGTGACTCAAAGTCATTCTCATCTTTAATTAAGTATTTATCATTAAAAATAGACAACTCTTTTTCATTTTCATTTTCACTAAGTATTTTTGATTGAACTAATTTGGCTTCTTTTGTAAAAAGAGGAATTATTTCATAACGGTTAGCATATTTATCAATTAACAAAGGCAAAGTATTAGAATACATAGGTAAACTATTTTTTTCATCAAAATAATAGTTATGCTTACTTTTATAATTAATAGCTTTTAACTTACTATCATTATCTTTTACAATATTTCCACCTGCTAACCCCAAAATCGTAATAACTGCTTTTTTCATCTCATCTCCCTTTTTATTTAATTCAAACCTATTGGCTGTAGGGTACGGCTTTAGCCTACCGTTTAAACCAAATTCATAAAAAATCAAACTTTTTTAACTCAAAAAGTTCAATTAAACGGTAGGCTAAAGCCGTACCCTACGTGATTTCAAACTGCTCAAACTCCTTAGCACTCATGGGCATAACCAATCTGTTTTCTTTTCCTTTTTGAATGGCTTGTAAGGTTTGTAGTAATGCTCTGTTCTTCATATATCTTAGCTCATGAAAACGAAGCCCATCCTTTAAAGGCATGGTTAAGATTCCATTTATTTCACTACGGGTACAATCTCTACGAAGTAGGCTCAAACCTGTGTCATGTAATGCTTCTTCTACATCAAAATAAATCTTTATCTCCTCTTCTGCTTTTATAAACTCCCAGTAGGCTAAAAAGGCTATCACTCCCATTGCCACAGCAAAAGAGACATCTAACGCAGACCAAAACTGTAAGAGTAGGCTCTTCTCTCCTGAAAAAAAATGAATAAGCCCACCCATAAACGTAATGCCCACAAATAAAATAAGTACCTGATAACGTTCAAACAATCTAACCATAAATCCGAAACCTCACATGCTCAAAAACCGAAGTTTTAACTATTTTGTTATCAATAACTTTTTCAATTACATTACGCTTAGTGGTAGCATGAACAGCTGTTAGCCCCAAGCTTTTAACCTCATTTACCATATGGTAAGTCGCCCCAAAGTCCCCCTGAACCAATGCCACATCGCCCTGCTCTGACTGCTCTTTTAAGTAGCTAACTAATGGTTCTAAATAATCAGAAACATCTTCTAATTCAGAAGGAACATTTGACCAAAGTGTTTGTAGTTCAGAAGGTAGAAAAACAAACTCCTCCACCCCAAAAGTGGCTTTAGCATCGGTTTCTTGTGCTGTTGTTAAGGTATGGGAAAAAAGTAAAAAAAGTTTTTTCATGGTTGGTACAATCCTCTGTTTTTATTGAAGAAGATTATACACTTATTTTTAGACAAAAGCTGTCTAATTAGAGAATTTCCAAAAACTCCACCCCATCTTTTGACCCAAGGAGCAGAAATTTTCTAAGTTTTGGAATGCTTCTAACCTTGTCAAGTTTCAAATACCCCTCAACCTGTGCCATGCCCTCTTTTTTGACCTGCTCATAGTTGTCTCGCTCTTTAAGCCATTTGAGTTCAAACAGATAGTTATGAGGAACTTTCTCATCACGACCTATAAGCAAAATATCAGGATATTTATTGTCAAGTTCTGGTTGAGAATCTATAAAGTAGAACTCTGCAAAGCTTAACAGTGCCAAAGTAATAACCTGAAAGTGTTTTTCAGTAAAGCCCACATGGTCTCGGTTAGAGAGGGTTTTTATAACCTCATTTAGTTGGGTTTTAAAGGGTGCTTCATCGCCTAGAGCTAAATCGACCAAGAGGCTTTTTATGTCATTATCAAACGTTAGATTATTTCGCTTCTTTATCTCTACAGCAAAGTAATTAAAGTAGAGCATTTTTATAACATAGTTAGGGATAGTAAAGAGATACTCCCCACCAAAAAGCTCTTTTTCTAAAGTAATAAACCCCATAGAGTAGATGAGAGTAATAAAATCATCTTTGCTAAACTCTTTATTAAGGTCATATCTATCTTTAATAGAACCTCGAATGCTGTTATTTTCTATAAGTTCTTCTAAGATTTTATAGTTATTCTCTTGGTTTCCTATATTAAATAGTTTCATTATAGCTTTGTAATCACTCGCTACATTACTGTCTAACATCTTGGTTGGCATAGTACAATCTTGGTAATCAAACTGAGAAATAAAGTAGTTAACAAGTGTAGCATTATAGATACGTTCATTGGCTTTGAAGTTAAACAGATATCCGTTGTACCATATTTTGAGTTTCTCTAAAAGCTCTTCTTGATTTTGATTGGGACACGTTTGAAATATGGAGTTTTCAAGAGAATATGTCACCTCTTTTTGAGTAAATCCTGCCATCGCATTAAACTCACGACGCATAGAGATATTGGAAACTATGTTAAATCCAGAACTCAAACTGTCAAGCGTAATGGGGGTAACACCTGTAATAAACATCTTCTGAACCACACCCGTTTGCGTCGCACTCTTTAAGACCTCATAGAAGCTTCGTACAAATCCACCTTTACCGACAATATCTAAAAAATCTTTCATACTATAAGCTAAAATGGCATTGGCAAACTGGTCATATTCATCTATGAGAATGTAGATACTATCATCTTTAACAATACTAAAAAATTTATCCACAATAGACGAAGCAATAGAGATGTTTTCTAGCTCATTTATCTTATCTTTAGAGTAACCGTACTTTTCCAAATAGTCCATACAAGAATTTCTAATTTTATTAGAAAAACTTTTAGAAATAGTATCAATTCCCCCATCAATATTAATTCCAGAGAATTCAAAAAACAAAATTCGATAACTACTTTTTAGAGGAGTTGGATTCTTTCCAATGTAAGTATCATTAAATAGCTCTTCAAACTCATGAGCTGATTTCTCATCGTAGTAATATTGAAGTGTTGAGAGAAAAAGCGACTTTCCAAAACGTCTTGGGCGTAAAAAGATTAGATATTTTTCATTTAAATGCTCTAGCGTCTCTATGTATTGTGTCTTATCAACATATAAATAATTATCCTCTCTAGCCATTTTATAATTACTTATTCCATATATAATTTTTTTCATTCTTCGCCTCTTCTCAATATATATAGCATTATAGCATAGAATTTTTTTAATATTAACGACCGTAGGGGCGACCTCCGTGTCTGCCCTTTGTTGGCATAAAACAACGTTTATTTAATATATTTATCTCACCCAATCAACGCTCCCATCTCAATATCATGATGAACCAACTCATTATAGTACTCATTTTTAACCATACCAAAGGTTGTCACAAAAATAAGCCGTATGTTATAGCGATGCTTTGTTTGCTCATTAAAAACCTGCAATTTATTTCGTAACTCCTCATAGTACTTTTTGCTAATGCTAAACTTATCATCATAATATTTACACTCTACAATGTCAATATTTCGACTCCCATCCGTATGCTCCAAAAGCATGTCTATTTGAGCCCCTTTTTCATGGCTCTCTTTAGCAACATAGTTCCAGTAATGCACAGCTGTGTTAACCCCTGAAATGCCTAGAGCCTTTTTTATCTCGTCACTATGTATATGGCAAATATTCTCAAAAGCAAAACCAGACCATACTTTGTAAGGTTGAGAGAGGGCTATGTTTTTCCAAGAGAGCGTTTGATTGTCTTTCATCCATTTGTTATAAAAGTAAGAGAAAGAGTCGGTAGCTCTGTAGATTTTTTCTCTACTTTTCTGTCCAAACTTTGGCAGAGACATTAAAAACCCTGAAAGCTCCAGCTCTTCGAGTACATCTTTAACCACCGAAGCTGAGGTATTTAGACTTTTAGCAATATCTTTTTGAATATAACCACTCCACTTTCCAGAGAGTAAGGTCATCACTTTGTAGTGCCATTGGGCATTTTTAAAGAGTGATTCATAAAGTTCTTGGTACTCATAAATGAGCAAACCATTTTTGTTGAAACATTGAAACTCTATATTCTCTAGTTGCTGTTTATGACAATCCATGTCGTTAATATATTTCGCCACGCCTCCAAAAACCATATAGGTATCGACCACAGATTTTTGACTGTAGCGACACCCTTTTGTCTCTAAAAGTTTAGAGACAGCAGAGAGTTTAAAAGCTTGCATGTTTATCTTGTGTGTCACCCTATTGTGAAGCGTTTTTCTGTTACGTACAATCTTATTAATCATATAAGTAGTAGCCGACCCACAGACGATTAACAGCACATCATCTCTACGTGTACAAAAATCATTCCAAAACTCTGAAAATGCACTTAAAAAACCCGAACGATGCGTGTCAAGCCAAGGAAACTCATCTAAAAAGACAACTTTTTTCTTATCGTCTTGACTCTCAATGTAATCTTCTAAAAGAAAAAAAACATCTTGCCACTCTTTGAGTTTGGAAGATGCTTCTACTTTCCCCCGTGAAGCTCTCTCTATTTTTCGTACAAAGGTATTGATTTGAGCCACTTTATTTGCCCCATAAACCCCTGTAATCTCAATGCTTGTTAAGTTATTTTCTTTAATAAAATGTCGTATCGTCTCCGTCTTCCCAATCCGTCTCCGACCATAAACCACCATAAACGAAGAGGTTTTTTGGGTTAAAAGATTCTCCAACAGCTTCAATTCTTCTTCTCTTGCTACAAACATAAATAACCTTTAATACTAACTATTCAGTTATTATAGCGAATTATCTATCGGTTTTGTTGAGGTAATTCGTGGTAATTCCCCTTTAAAGCATTCTACTCTCTCGTCAAAACAAGCCCATAAATCCATGAAAGTTGGAAATGGTGTAGGTCGGTTTCCCCGATGCCGACATTTACGTGGCATAAATTAAATGTTGATTTCCCAAAACAAATCATAAAAAATATCATTAAATTTTCAAACATGTTGGTATCAAAAACATGGGTCGGCACAGAGGCACGACCCCTACACATCGCTAAGGTTAAATAAATTCTTTTAACATTAACGACCGTAGGGGCGACCTCCGTGTCTGCCCGTTGTTGGCATAAATAAATGTTAATTCTTCTAAAAATCCCCTCTAAATCGGGGTGAAGAGCGTTAAGCAAACGAGAAGAGTTTCTCGTTTGTAGCTCTGAACGGGTAAGCGTTTATGCCCCAAGGCATAGCGTCACGGCACACTTCCTTATTTTTCTTTTGAAAAAAGAAATGGTTAATGAATAACCAAAAAATCCCCTCTAAATCGGGTCATGTTGTAATATACAGCACTCATGGAGCTAGGTGGACTGATGAAGTTTCAATCCCCTCTAAATCGGGTCATGTTGTAATATTGGACGACTCGTAATGGGTTTAACGCTAGTTGGTTTCAATCCCCTCTAAATCGGGTCATGTTGTAATGCAATAACAAATATAAAAGTTGACGATGTTGAAAGTTTCAATCCCCTCTAAATCGGGTCATGTTGTAATACTTAATAAAACAATTGAAAGTAGTCTAAACAAGTTTCAATCCCCTCTAAATCGGGTCATGTTGTAATATGAAGCTATGAAATGGTGTAAAAAATATGATGAGTTTCAATCCCCTCTAAATCGGGTCATGTTGTAATCTAAAACAAGCAGAGAGAAAGAATATTTTTGGAGTTTCAATCCCCTCTAAATCGGGTCATGTTGTAATAAAATGTTCATTTTAAACCTTTTCTTTTGATATGTTTCAATCCCCTCTAAATCGGGTCATGTTGTAATGATAAATGTTGCTGGTTCAGTTGCCGGTTTGAAGTTTCAATCCCCTCTAAATCGGGTCATGTTGTAATCCTACCATTAACTTTATAGACATTAAACTAGATGAGTTTCAATCCCCTCTAAATCGGGTCATGTTGTAATTAAATCAACATTTTCATACATTGAACTTAACACTGTTTCAATCCCCTCTAAATCGGGTCATGTTGTAATTCTCGCCAAGATCACAGTTGTTTAAAACAATTGAGTTTCAATCCCCTCTAAATCGGGTCATGTTGTAATTTGAATGACTAATTGTATCTTAACACGTATAATAGTTTCAATCCCCTCTAAATCGGGTCATGTTGTAATAAAGAAAATGCTATTGGAGCAAACGGCTGTATCTAGTTTCAATCCCCTCTAAATCGGGTCATGTTGTAATTATACATAGTTTGCTTAGGATGTTTCTTAGATTTGTTTCAATCCCCTCTAAATCGGGTCATGTTGTAATGTGAATACCTACCTAAAGAAACGTGGAGTAGTGGTTTCAATCCCCTCTAAATCGGGTCATGTTGTAATCTCTACTCGTTTCATATAAGGGTCATGCTTCTTTGTTTCAATCCCCTCTAAATCGGGTCATGTTGTAATAGTAAAAAGGTTTACAAGAGGAAAGCCAAGCATAAAGTTTCAATCCCCTCTAAATCGGGTCATGTTGTAATATGTAGTATAGTTGATAAACTAAATATAGACGATGTTTCAATCCCCTCTAAATCGGGTCATGTTGTAATACCAAAGAAAAGCCAAAGAAGAAAATTAATAATGTTTCAATCCCCTCTAAATCGGGTCATGTTGTAATAAAATATGCAATACAGAAATGCTGAAAATGTTGTTTCAATCCCCTCTAAATCGGGTCATGTTGTAATAGAGATGAGAGAAGAGTATAAACAACAGGAAGTGTTTCAATCCCCTCTAAATCGGGTCATGTTGTAATATTCTTGGAGTATTGATGATGAAAATGTGCCAACGTTTCAATCCCCTCTAAATCGGGTCATGTTGTAATCTCTTGATAGATGTAGACCTCTTGCCTATGGTTTCAATCCCCTCTAAATCGGGTCATGTTGTAATGAAAGAACATAAATATTTAAGGATACCTTCATTCGTTTCAATCCCCTCTAAATCGGGTCATGTTGTAATAAAGAAAATGCTATTGGAGCAAACGGCTGTATCTAGTTTCAATCCCCTCTAAATCGGGTCATGTTGTAATTGAGCAAAGAAGAAAAACGAACTGAAAACAAAAGTTTCAATCCCCTCTAAATCGGGTCATGTTGTAATACAAGATGGGTTCGTGTATGCCGACCCTAAAGTTTACGTTTCAATCCCCTCTAAATCGGGTCATGTTGTAATTATAGACAAAC
>Ga0256828_1002736_pt1 | contig 10323 bp, 8 predicted proteins | sample CV88metaG_FD_185993 | JGI IMG/M metagenome (GOLD analysis project Ga0256828, IMG submission 185993) | Hydrothermal vent microbial communities from East Pacific Rise, Pacific Ocean - CV88 | ecosystem: Environmental > Aquatic > Marine > Hydrothermal vents | place: Pacific Ocean: East Pacific Rise... | reverse complement strand
CGTGATAAGATTCATTGGCTTGATGAAGATGGTGGTGCGATGAGTGGTTTTTTAGAGTTTGCAGAGGGACTTAAAAATTATCTTAATCGTTCTTTATTTCTTGGGCTTAGCTACTATGAAGCTCATTTTGCTAAGTATGAAGTGGGTGATTTTTATGAGAAACATCTTGATGCGTTTAAAAACTCTACTAACAGAGTGGTAACAACGGTGTACTACCTTAATGATTCATGGAATGAATGTGATGGTGGTGAGCTTGTTATATATGATGAAAAGGGAGATTTTCTTAAAAAAGTAGTCCCAAAAAACAATACTTTGGTTGTCTTTTTGAGTGAAAAGTTTCCTCATGAAGTACTTAGCGCACAAAAAACACGCCACTCTATAGCTGGGTGGTTTCGAGTAGATAAAAAGTGAGAGAGCTTCATTACATACAGCTTGGAGCGACCCTTTTTCTTCCTGCAAACCATAAAAATCTTCCTTTGATTTTACAAAGACAAAAGTATCAAGAGCTTAAAAGTGTTGTGATTGATTTTGAAGATGCACTTGAGGAAGATAGTAGAGCAAAAGCTTTTGCAAACTTTGCAAAGATACTCAAACATTACAAACAAACATCACTTTTAGTGTTTGTTCGTCCTTACGATGCAGAGATGTTGGCATCACTTTTAAATCTTGAAGGTATACAGCAGTGTGATGGTTTTATCTTTGCTAAATTTGGTTTGCATAATGCTAAGAGCTACCTTTCATTGGTAGAGAACCAACCTTTTTATATTATGCCATCTATAGAAGGAAAAGAACTTTTTAGTGCACCATCACTTGAAAAGTTATCTCAACTTTTACTCACAAGTAAAACAAACATACTGTTAGTACGTTTTGGTCTTGAAGATATGTTACGTGCTTTAGGTATGCAAAGAGGGTGTGACAAATCTGTTTTTGACTATAGTGTGACCTCGTATGTACTTGGACAGTTTCTTGCAGTTTTTAAGGGGGCTGGTTTTGGTGTGAGTGGAGGTGTTTTCCCTTGTTTTAGTGAATCTCAAAAGTTACATCAAGATGTGATGCGAGACTTGCAAGAGGGACTTTTTACAAAAACTGTTATTCACCCTTCTCAAATAGATGTTGTGCATCAAGCATACAAAGTAACACGCCAAGAGTATGAGAATGCTCTTGAGATTTTACAGACAAATAAAGCAATACTCAATCAAAACAACACAATGGCAGAGAGAACAACACGAACACCTTATGCACAGCAAATAGTTTTAAGAGCCAAGGAGTATGGGGTGAAATAATGGTATACTTATAAAAAAGAGTATCTATGACACCTCAAAATATCAACCTCTCAAAAGAGATGGTTACAAACCTTCAAAACATCGGCTACACAACACTTACACCCATTCAAGAAGCAGCACTTCCTCTTATTTTAGAAAAAAAAGATATTGTTGCAAAAGCAAAAACAGGGAGTGGAAAAACAGCTGCTTTTGGTATAGGTATTTTACAAAATCTTGATGTAAAAAGATTTCGTGTGCAGTCATTGGTTTTATGTCCGACTCGAGAGCTTGCACAACAAGTAGCCAAAGAGTTACGCCTGCTTGCAAAGTTTAAACACAATATTAAAATTTTGATGTTAACAGGTGGGGAGTCTTTTGGTAAACAGCTTGGAAGTCTTGCACATCAAGCTCACATCATTGTAGGAACACCAGGGCGAGTTTTAAAACATTTAAACAAAGAGAGCCTCTCTTTAGAGGAGATGCAAACTCTTGTTTTAGATGAAGCTGACAGAATGTTAGATATGGGATTTATTGAAGAGGTGGAAGCTATTATAGATTTTGCACCCAAACAGCGACAAACACTTCTTTTTTCTGCAACATATGATGAGAGTATTCAAGCTATCAGTGCCAAGATTCAAAATAACCCTATTGAGATAGAGACAACAGAGGTTGAGGTGAAAAATGATATTGAAGAGATTTTCCTTACATGTAAGGAAAAAGAGGATGCACTTATTCGTGTGTTGTGTACCTATCAACCAAAAAACTGTATCGTTTTTGTCAATACAAAAATAGAAGCAGATACCCTTGCAACAACACTTCAAAAACAAAAGATAGATGCCCTTGCACTTCATGGTGATTTGGAACAGTATGATAGAAATGATGTGCTTGTGCAGTTTTCCAATGGCTCATGCCCTGTACTCATAGCGACAGATGTTGCTTCTCGGGGACTCGATATAAAAGAGCTTGCTATGGTTGTCAACTACGATATGGCAAATACGCAAGAGATCTATACACATAGAATAGGGCGAACAGGTCGTGCAGGGGCAAAAGGGATTGCTGTTACATTTATAACACCAGAAGATGAAGCAGAATTTGAAGAATATAAAGAGAGTAGAGAGCTTACATGTAAGGATATTGAAGCACTTAAAGATGATGCTGATTTTTGTATGAAACCTGAGTTTGTAACTCTTGTGATAGAGGGTGGAAAAAAAGATAAACTTCGTGCTGGAGATATTTTAGGAGCTCTTACAAAAGATGGAAAACTCCAAGGAAGTGCTGTAGGGAAGATAGATATTTATGACAGACAGGCGTATGTAGCGATACAAACACAGTATGTAGATGATGCCTATAAAAAGCTGAAACAAAACCCTATTAAAGCAAAGAAGTTCTCAGTCTGGATGTTATAAAAAGTTTTTCTGTGCTATACTAAAGAAGAAATTTTTGTGTGGATAAATAAATGAATCTCAAATACCAAATTTTAATAGTCGATGATATCCCTGATAATATTCAAGTTGCTATGAATATTTTACGAGAATCGAACTATGATTTTTCTTTTGCAACATCTGGAGAAAGTGCTTATAAACTTTTGGATAACAATAGTTTTGATTTAGTACTTTTAGATGTAATGATGCCAGGGCTTGATGGATTTGAATTGTGTGAGATGATGCAAGCAAATGAAAATATGAAAAATATTCCTGTTATTTTTCTTACTGCAAAAGCTGATATCGATTCTATATCAAAAGGGTTTAGTGTTGGTGGGGTAGATTATATTACCAAACCTTTTCAGGCTGATGAACTTGTTGCACGGGTAAAAACACATTTGGAACTTTACAAAGCAAAAGAGGTTCTTCGTCAAAATAACCTTACCCTTGAAAATGAACTCAAGTATAAGGTTGATAGACTTTTAAGTGAACTTGAGAAAACGCAAGTTGAGATGATTTTTATTTTAACAGAATTGATGGAGTCAACTTCTGATGAAACAGGGAAACACATCAAAAGAGTTGCTGAGTATTCACGTCTTTTAGCACATTATCACCCAAGTATATCAGAGGAGGATGCAAATATTATCTACCATGCTTCTCCTATGCACGATATAGGAAAAATAGCTATTCCTCACCATATACTGCATAAACCTCAAAAGCTGACACAAGAGGAGTTTGAGGTGATGAAGACACATACTACAAAAGCACATGAATTTTTAGGTGTTTCTTCGAGAAAAATTATGCAAGCAGCAGATATTATAGCTTATGAACATCATGAAAAATGGGATGGTTCGGGTTATCCTCGAGGACTTAGAGGGGAAGATATTCACATCTTTGGTCGTATTGTTGCTTTGGCTGATGTTTTTGATGCATTGACCCATAAACGTGTTTACAAAGATGCATGGAGCGTTGATGATGCTGTTAGTTATATTATTGAAGGGAAAGGGAAACATTTTGATCCCTCTTTAGTAGAACTTTTTGAAGAAAATATTGATGAATTTATTGCAATTTCAAAAATATAATCTTTTTTTAGGACTCTTTTTTTTTCTTACATGTAACCTTTTTGCTTTAGAAAAAGCATCGCTTACACCCTCTGAAAAACAATGGGTAGCAAATCATTCTTCTGTTATTGTTGGTGTGGGTCCAGATTGGGCTCCTGTTGATTTTGTTGTTGATGGAAAGTACCAAGGTATAGCAAATGATTACCTTGAACTTATTGGGAAAAAAACAGGGCTTCATTTTCAACTACAAGTTAATAAATGGACAGATAATTTAGCAAAAATCAAGCAAGGCTCTATAGATATGCTTGATGCTGTTTACTTCACTCAAGAGCGTGCTACTTTTATGAACTATACACAGCCTTACTTTGAGATGCTTGATTATTTTTTTATACGAGATGACTTACATGTAAGCACCTTAGCCGATCTCAATGGTAAAAAAGTTGCCATCCCAAAAGGGTATGCACACCGTTATATCATACAAAAAGAGTTTCCAAATATTAAAATAGTAGATGTTGAGACCTTTTCAGAAGCTGTTGATGCTGTTTTACAAAAAAAAGCAGATATCCTTTTTGATACATACGCTTCTGTAACATATGTTTTAAAGAAAGATGGTATCAATACTATTGTCCCTTTTCAATCTTATCGCGGGCAACATACTATGAAACTGCATATGACAACGCGAAAAGGGATGGAGGTTCTACGAGATATTTTAGATAAGGGTTTAGATGCTATTAGTGTAGAGGAAAAGGAAAAAATCTACAACAAATGGATAGGTATTAAAAAAATTACGCCAAAAGATGAGGTACTTCATTTTACTCCCAAAGAGCAACATTACATCAAAACACATTCTAAAGTTTATTATAGTGGCGTGGCATGGGAGCCTCTTGTTGTTATAGAAAATGGTCTTTTAGAGGGACTAATAGGTGATTATATAAAAATCATAGAGAAAAAAATAGGTTTGGAATTTATCTATACTCCTTCAAATTCTTGGGATGAAATCTCTCAAAAAATCTTACATCATTCAATAGACTTTGCCCCTAATGAAGGGCTACTTCAAGGCAAAGATTTTTTAGAAAGTGATTCTTTTTGTTCCTTTCCTTTTGTTCTTGTGACAAGAAATGACAAATCTTTTATTAACCATATTGAAGATATTGGAGATAAAGTCTTAGCTGTACCAAAAGACTCAGGAAGTTTTGAGTATCTCCAAAAACATTATCCTCATTTACATATACAAACAACGCAAAACTTTGAAGAAGCTCTTGCTTTGGTACAACAGTCTAAAGCGTATGCAACACTTGCACATATGGCTGTTGCTATCTACTATGTAGGGCGTTATTATCCAAAAGAGTTGCACATTGCTGGGAAGTTGGATGCTGATTTTAAACATACATTTGTTTTTCAGAAAAATAATGAGGTTTTGCTTGGTATTATCAACAAAGTGATTCACTCTATTAGTGAAGCACATAAACAAGACATTCAAAATCGTTGGGTACATATACATGTTACCCAAGCAAAAGACTATACCCTTATTTATGAGCTTCTTTTATTTTTTATTTTTATTATGAGTGGAACACTTTATTGGAATCACCGCCTTTCTAAAGAGATTAAACGTAGAAAAGAGATAGAAGAAGCACTTCATAAAGCAAAAGAAGATGCTGAGTATGCAAACCGTTCAAAATCAGAATTCTTGGCAAATATGAGTCATGAGATTCGTACACCTATGAATGCTATTATTGGTTTTACTGAGTTATTAAGTGACCAAATTCAAGAGCCTCGTTTACAAGCGTATTTGAAAACTATTCAATCTGCTGGGGGTACATTGTTAATGCTTATTAACGATATTTTAGACCTTTCAAAAATCGAGGCAGGAAAGATGGTGATTCAAAATAAACCAACTAATCTTTATGATCTTTTTCAAGAGGTTGGAGCTATTTTTGCGATGAATATTAAAAATAAAGGGCTTGAACTTCATATCGTTGTTGATGAAAATATTCCACGAAGTTTACTCCTTGATGGGGTGCGTCTAAGACAGATTCTTTTTAACCTTATAGGGAATGCTGTAAAGTTTACAGAGCATGGGAGTATCACACTTAGGTTAGAGATACTTCAAATACAAGAACATACAAGTCAGGTAGATATTTTAATTAGTGTAGAAGACACAGGTATGGGTATACCAAAAGATCAACTTGAAAGAATTTTTCAGGCATTTGAACAAAAAGAGGGGCAAGAAAACAGAAAGTTTGGTGGAACTGGGCTCGGTCTTTCTATATCAAAACGTTTAAGTGAGATGATGGGTGGGCGTATTAAAGTTGAGAGTACAGAGGGTCAAGGGAGTTGCTTTAGTATAGAACTTTATGGTGTAAGTATCGCTTCTGTTGAGGATGAAACAGAGTATGAAACATTACAACACTCACAAAACCAACGCTATGTTTTTGAAAAAGCGAAAGTACTTGTTGTGGACGATATTGAAGACAACAGAGAGTTGATAGTGCATGACTTTTTAGATACAGAGATAGTGCCTAAAACAGCCATTAATGGAAAAGAAGCATATGAGATGGTGCAAAAAGAGAATTTTGATTTAGTGATTATGGATATACGTATGCCTGTAATGGATGGGTATGAGGCTACACAAAAAATCAAAGAGTACAATCCAAACCTTCGAGTAATAGCACTGACAGCTTCTGTCATGGAGGGTGATTTACATGACAATGCTTCTGAACTTTTTGATGGCTATTTAAGAAAGCCTATTTTAAAAGCTGACCTTTTTGAAACATTAAGTGAGTTTCTCCCTCATACAAAAGAGACACCTCATTTAAAACAAACACAGCCACAACACTCCTTTAGTATAAGTAAAGCTTTAAAAACTGATAAAGTTGTTGTTTTAGATACATTTGCTTCTGAGATAGACCCTCTCAATACAAAGGCACTACAGTCAAATAACTTTAATGATATAAAACTTTTTTTACAAACATTAGAAAAGGTAGCAACACAATATGAGATAGAACCTTTTTTACTCTATACACAAAAGTTACAAGAGGCTGTAAATGCCTTTGATATTATAAATATAGAGGTTCTTTTGAGGGAATATAAAGATTTACAAGAGGATTTTTTTCAAATCTTTCACTAAAAATATGACAAATTGACATAAATTTTCACTATAATACAAAATGAAATTATAATTACACAAAATTTAAAAAAGTGAGCCAAACGATGGACGCAAACAAACAAAAATCATTAGACCTAGCTATGAAACAAATAGACAAGGCATTTGGTAAGGGCGCTTTGATGCGTCTTGGAGATAAAGAGATAGAACCTATTCAGTCAATTAGTACAGGTTCTTTAGGATTAGACCTTGCTTTAGGAATTAACGGTATTCCTCAAGGGCGTGTTATAGAGATTTATGGACCAGAGAGTTCAGGTAAAACAACATTAGCACTTCAAATAACAGCTGAGTGTCAAAAAGAGGGTGGTGTGTGTGCATTTATAGATGCAGAACATGCTCTTGATGTTATTTATGCGAAAAATCTTGGTGTTGATATAGAAAACCTTTTAGTTTCTCAACCAGATTATGGTGAACAAGCTCTTGATATCGTTGAAACGATAGCACGAAGTGGTGCTGTTGATTTAATCGTTATCGATTCTGTGGCAGCATTGACACCAAAATCTGAGATAGAGGGTGAGATGAGTGACCAAAATGTTGGTGTTCAAGCACGTCTTATGTCAAAAGCGTTAAGAAAACTTACAAGTGTTCTTTCAAAAATGAACTGTACAGTTATTTTCATCAACCAGATTCGTATGAAAATTGGTATGATGGGGTATGGTTCACCTGAGACAACAACAGGTGGTAATGCACTGAAATTTTACGCTTCTGTTCGTATAGATGTTCGTCGTATAGCATCTCTTAAACAAGGGGAAAGCCAAATTGGTAACCGTGTGAAAGCAAAAGTTATCAAAAATAAAGTTGCACCACCATTCCGTCAAGCTGAATTTGACATTATGTTTGGTGAGGGTATCTCTAAAGAGGGTGAACTTGTTGATTATGGTGTAAAACTTGACATTATAGACAAAGCTGGAGCATGGTTTAGTTATGAAGATACAAAACTTGGTCAGGGTCGTGAAAATGTAAAACAAAAGTTTAAAGAAGACCCAGAACTTGCAGCTGAGATAGAAGAAAAAATCAAACAGGCTATGGGTATGAGTACACTTATGGTGATGGACACAGCTGAAATCAATGAAGCTGATAGCGAATAAACTTATATTTAACTAAAATTTGTTAAAATAGGTCAATTAATTTTTACAAAGGTAAATATATGTTTATAGATGATATTAGCGCAATTGAAGTGATGGACTCTCGTGGTAATCCTACTGTAAAGGCTACAGTAAGACTTAGCGATGGTACAGTTGCAAGTGCTATCGTACCTTCAGGTGCAAGTACAGGGAAAAGAGAAGCTTTAGAGTTACGTGATGGTGGTGATCGTTATATGGGTAAAGGTGTTTTACAAGCTGTTGAAAATGTAAATACTCATATTAGTGATGCACTTATCGGTATGAGCCCTTTTAATCAAGCTGTTATTGATGCAACTATGAAAGAGATTGACGGTACACAGAACTACGGTAAGCTTGGTGCTAATGCTGTTTTAGGTGTTTCTATGGCTGTTGCTCGTGTAGCTGCAAAAAGTCTTGATATTCCTCTTTATAGATACTTAGGTGGTGCAAACGCTATGGTTATGCCAACACCTATGTTAAACATCATTAATGGTGGTAGTCATGCAGATAACTCTGTGGATTTTCAAGAGTATATGATTATGCCTGTTGGTTTTGAAGACTTTGCTGAGGCATTAAGAGCTTCTGCTGAAGTTTACCATAATCTTAAAGCTATTTTAGCATCTAAAGGGCACTCAACAGCATTAGGTGATGAGGGTGGTTTCGCTCCAGATTTAAGTTCAAACGAAGAGCCTATTCAAGTGATTATGGAAGCTATCGAAAAAGCTGGTTATAAAGCTGGTGAAGAGATTGCTATCGCTTTAGATGTTGCTGCGAGTGAACTTGTTGTTGATGGTGACTACACAAAAGGGTATAAACTAGATTCTGAAGATAGAGTTGTTACTTCTGCTGAGTTAGTTGAGTACTATGTTGATTTATGTGCTAAATATCCTATCGTTTCTATCGAAGATGGTTTAAGTGAAGATGATTGGGATGGTTTCAAACTTATGACTGAAAAACTTGGTGATAAGATTCAAATTGTTGGGGATGACCTTTTTGTAACAAATGCAAATATCTTAAACGAAGGTATCCAAAAAGGGATTGCAAATGCGATTCTTATCAAACCTAACCAAATTGGTTCAGTAAGTGAAACTATGCTTACTGTGCGTTTGGCACAAAGAAATGGTTATAAATGTGTTATGTCTCACCGTTCTGGAGAGAGTGAAGATGCATTTATTGCTGATTTTGCTGTAGCACTTAACTGTGGTGAGATTAAAACAGGTTCAACAGCTCGTGGTGAGAGAACTGCAAAATATAACCGTCTTTTAGAGATTGAAAATGAAGTTGTTTATGGTGAGTATTTAGGTTCAACACTTTTTTAAGAGTATCTTTTTATGGACAAAGAGGAACTGTATGAAGATTTAGACACCTATCAGAGTATTACTGAGAAGTATCTCGGGCTCTCTGTTGGAAAGTTTTTTCTTCTCGTTGTTCTCATTGTTCTTCTTGGTATTTACATAGGTATTTTGCTCTATGGTACCAACTCTCTTGAAGTTCTTTTTGAGCTTCAAGATTATGAGCATTACCTTCAAATTGAAGTTACAAATCTCAAAGCTGAAAATGCTGAACTCCAAAGAGAGTATTTTGAGCTCAAAGAGATTTCTGCACAATAGTTGTTTTTTTGCTATAATACTCTAAAAAAAGGGTATCTCTTATAATGTTTCAATTCCTTTTCCTTTTTTTATCATTTGTTGCTCTTCTTGATGCAAGAGAAAATCCTTTTTTCCCTGTAAAAGGTGAAGATGATATATCTATAACATCAAACCAAGTACAGCAGATACCACCACTTAAACAAGTGAGTGTGACACTCCCCTCAACAGCAAGAGTTTTGGAAACTATAACTCTCTCTTATAAAAATCTTGATGGTTCTATCTCTGAAAAAAAAGTTATTTTACACAATAGTATTGATTGGCATCTCCCTCTTTTTCTTTCTCAACACTATAATAGTAATAGTTCTAATACAAACAAAAGACAGAGTAAAACATCGAGTATGCGTCTTTTTGCAAAACTCTCTTTTATTAAATTTTATCAAAAAGGAAAACTTTTAAAGATAGTTACACACGATAAACTTTTAAGAAATTTCTTACTTGTAAAACCCCATAGAATTGTATGTGATTTTCAAAGAGATGTAGATATAAGAAGTTATGAAAAAAGAGCACCAAAAGGGAGTGTATTTACAAAGGTACGTTTAGGTACCCATGATGGGTACTATAGAATTGTGATAGAGCTTGATGGTTACTACAAGTATAAAATAAGAAAGTATAAAAATTACTACACTATAGAGCTTCTCTAAGCAACTCCTTTTAAGGAGTTGTT
>Ga0256828_1002735_pt1 | contig 10330 bp, 10 predicted proteins | sample CV88metaG_FD_185993 | JGI IMG/M metagenome (GOLD analysis project Ga0256828, IMG submission 185993) | Hydrothermal vent microbial communities from East Pacific Rise, Pacific Ocean - CV88 | ecosystem: Environmental > Aquatic > Marine > Hydrothermal vents | place: Pacific Ocean: East Pacific Rise... | reverse complement strand
ATGTAAAGAGTTAGAGAGGAGAGATTTAGTTAGAATATCTGATAAGATGTTGGAGAGATATCTAAATATGTATGCCTCCAATGACTCCATAGAGCTATCTCAAATTCAGATAAAAGCCATAAATAGACTCTATAAAGTTCTATATAATCAAAATATTAATATTGAAGATTATCTAATTCCAAGAGAGTATAGAGAGTTAAGATATAAATGAAACATATTAAAAAAAATCTTTTAATAAATAATAGTTATTAAATAGGTTTAAATATAAAAATAATATAATTCTTTCAAATATTTTAATATAAAAAGGACTTTTATGGCATTTTCCCCAGAAAATCGTAAAGGAACAGTAAGTGGAATCCTATTTGTTGCAATTTTTGCCTCAAGTGCTACATATATTGCAACTCTAGCTCCAATTAAAGCACTTGGGTTATCTCCTCTTGTTATAGGTATTGTAATTGGTATTTTCTATGCAAATACTCTACACAACCATATTCCAGAGGCTTGGGAGACAGGAATTACCTTCTCAGCCAAAAAGATTTTAAGATTTGCTATTGTAATTTATGGATTTAGAATTACATTTCAACAGATTGCAGAGGTTGGATTAGAGGGTTTTTTAGTATCATTAATAATGCTCTCTACCACATTTCTATTTGGAAGTTGGTTAGGAAGTAAAATTTTTAAAATGGAAAAAGATACTGCGATGCTTACAGCTAGTGGGGCTTCTGTGTGTGGAGCTGCAGCTGTATTGGCAACTGAGCCGGTATTAAAAGCTGAAGGACACAAAACTGCAATTGCCGTATCTATGGTTGTGCTATTTGGAACTATCTCTATGTTTTTATATCCCATTTTATACTCTACCATTATTGAACCCTCAACAGGATTTTTACATATGAATCCAAGCGAGTTTGGAATATATGTTGGAGGAACAATCCATGAGGTGGCACAAGTTGTAGCTGTTCCATTCTCAATTCCAAACTCTCCAGTAGAGATGGCAAATAATGCTGTAATTGTAAAGATGACAAGAGTTATTATGATTGCCCCAATGTTAATTGTATTAGGGATATACTTAAGCTATGAGGCAAAAAAGAGTAATACTCAAGGCTCAAAAGATAAAGTAAAACTTGTAATCCCTTGGTTTGCTGTATATTTTATTGGAGTTGCAGGGTTTAACTCTCTACATCTAATTCCAGAAAATATTGTAAATATTATAAACAATATAGATACATTTCTACTCACTATGGCAATGACTGCACTTGGAATGGGGACTAGATTTGCAAAATTTAAAGGGTTGGGTTTAGCACCACTCTATACTGCACTTGGAATGTTTATATGGCTTGTAGTCGGTGGATTTATTATTACAAAGCTAATTACAGCTACTATTTAAAATTTTTGGAGAAGTAGTCTCTACTCTCTCTTCTAAAAATCTCCATTCTCCTCTCCCCTTTTGAGAGTTCTCTTCTTAAATCTCCCATTTTATCTAAAAAGCTCTCAATACTATTTGGGAGTAGATTTTGAATATAACCCTTTAATAATCTACCAAAAGTTGGAGCTATACCCCCAGTAGATATGGATATAACTAAATCTCCCCTCTTTATAAATGAAGAGAAGGTAAAATCGCAATACTCTAAACTATCTACACTATTTACTAAAACTCTTTTATCTCTACTCTCCAAAAATATCTCTCTCTGTAGCTCTATATCTGTGGCAACTATAACAATATTAAACCCCTCTAAATCTCCCCTTCTATACCCCCTTTGGATTAACTCAATATTATACTCTTTTGCAATACCTTTAAAATCCTCTATAAACTCTTTTGATATAACTCTTATATTGGTTGAAAATTCTAAAACTTTTGTTAATTTTCTAAAGGCTACCTCTCCACCACCAATAATTAAAACTCTATTTAATTTTAGATATATTGGAAAAAAACTCATCTAAATTATCTCCTCAATCTACTTTTAAAATTTTCAATGCAATCTGTGCATCTCTTTATACTATTTGTCTCTACTATTAGAGATAGTGCATCTGAATCCAATATCTCTACTCGACTCCTCTCCACTCGAATAATATTTTCTCTTTTAAATTTTGTAATAATTCTTGAAAATGTCTCTGCACTCAGATTTAACATTCCAGCAATCTCATTATTTTTTAATCGGTTAAATATCTGAATATTCTCTAACATTAAATCGGCAACTTTAGCTTCAGATGAGAGAATTGTCTCTTTATGGACTAGAGAGGATAGTAACATAACTTTACTTGTTAAAGATTTTATAAGTCCAAGGGCAAACTCCTTATCCTCCAAATATTTATAGACCTTATTAAAGTGTAAAAGTCCCATTGCCCCATCTGTTAAAAATTCGCAAGTTGCAGGAAAAGGGGCTTTTTCAAAACAGGCATACTCCCCAATAGTATTTGGAGCGTTCATTCGCTTTATTTGAACTTGATTTCCCTTTGGAGATGTCTTATATAGTTTAATACTCCCCTCCAAAAGAATATATAGATAGTTGCTCTCATCTCCCTCATAAAATACAATACTATTTTTGGAAAATCTCTTTATATGGATACTTCTCTTTAACTCTTGATGAAAGAGTCTATCCAGATTAGCAAACATTGGAATATCTTGTATATCAACCATAATTTTCAACCTTTTTAATTGATTATACAAAATATTTATTAAAATAATAAGTTACTATTTCTTCATAGTTAAGCTACTTAAACCATTTTAACTTCTCTCGTAGCAATACAACTCTTCCAACTACAATTAGTGCAGGAGTTGGTAAATCTTTTGCCCTCTCATATATATCTTCTAATGTTCCAATAACAACTCTCTCATCTTTAGTAGTCCCTCTACTAATTACAGCTACTGGATAATCTTTCGGTTTTCCAAGAGAAATTAACTTTTTTGTAATAAAATCTAATCTATGAAGTCCCATTAAAAATACAATTGTATCATCGCTTTTAAAATTTTCCCATGTAATTTGAGACTCTGTTTTATCTCTGCTCTCATGCCCCGTTACAACTCTAAAGGAGACACTAACTCCCCTATGGGTTACCGGTATTCCAGCATATTCCGGCACAGCCACTGCAGAGGTAATTCCCGGTATAAATTCAAACTCTATACCCCTATCTTTTAGATATATCCCCTCCTCTCCACCTCTTCCAAATACTAGAGGGTCGCCCCCCTTTAATCTAACTACAATATTATTATCCAAAGCACTTCTATATAGTATCTCATTAATCTTCTCTTGAGGCAAAGTGTGATAAGAGTCCTCCTTTCCAACATATATAAATTCACACCCACTCTTAGCCTCTCTTAAAATATCCCTATTTGCTAATCTGTCATAGATAATTACATCGGCTCTCTTTATTACCTTTAGTGCTTTAATTGTTAAAAGCTCAATATCGCCAGGTCCTGCACCTGTTAAATAGACTTTACCCATTACTACCTCTTCTTATATATAAATATTCCAGATGGCTTTGTAACTTGAAAAATATCTCTCTCTAAGACCCAATCTTTAGTATCAATTACACTTATTTGGTTTAAATCATTTACAGATACATAGAGAGATGGCTCCTCATTTGACCATCTTACATGTAGAACTTTACCATTAAATTTAAAGGTTTTAATAACTTTTAAACTTTTAGTATCAACTATTTGAATAGTTGGAAAATCTTTTCCTGAAAAGGTAACAGCTAAATATCTTTTATCTGGACTAAGAGAGGTAAAGACGGGAAGTCCCGTTACATTAATATCTTTAATTGGCTTAAAATCTTTACTATATACCAATACCCTATTATCCCCAACAGCTGGAATAAATATCTTATCTAGGCTTATAGACCAAAATCCAAAATGTGGCACTTTTAATACCGGTCTCTCTCCTTTGGTATCAATTTTAACCTCTCTATATTTTAATTTATCTAGGTCTATAACTCCAAAAGCTTTAGATAGAAAAAACCCCACAATATATTTTCCCCCCTCTATCATTGCATCAAATGGCATCTTTCCAACTTTAAAATCTTTAACTCTACTAAAGGTAGTTGTATTTTTATCTCTCCTATATACGGAGACTAAATCTCTGTCCATCTGAGCAAATATTAGATAATCTCTATAGAGCTTTATTCCAACATTCTTTGAACCTGTTACAATCTTTTGGATTGGCTTTAAGTCTCTATTTAAAATATCTACACTCTTATCATCATAGTTTGCAACAGCTACAAAATCATCTCCAATTACAAAACCTATTGCACTCTTAGAGGTCTTATACTCCCCCTCTACCTTTTCACTCTCCGGATTAAACTTTACTATATATCCATCTCTACTAATTAGATATCCATCTCTATCTTTAAACTTTACTACGGCATGGTTTAAATTGTGTAGATTTTTAATATGTGACCTTGTCAATCCATCTTCTATAACTGCTAAAGAGCCACTCTCTCTCTCAACTACAAAAAACTTCTCCTTTGCAAATAGCAAAGATACCCCTAAAATACTAAATATTAATAGTATATTTCTCATTTTTAATCTCCTCCAAATAGCATGATGGGTCAAACTCCCAAATATCTCCATATATCGCATAGGCTCTACTTCTTGAGCCACCATTACAGATATCTAAATATCTACAACTTTTACACTTTCCCTTTAATCTTCTTGGAAATCTTCTCAAATCTCTCAAAAGCTTACTCGGATTACCTCTCCAAATATCTAAAAAATCCTCCTTTAATATATTTCCTACTGAAAATGGGAAAAATGGGTCTGGTTTTACATTTCCATCTGCATCTATATTTAAAAGTTTTCTCCCTGCACTATTTCCACCCCACTTTAATAGACGAGCTACCATTTTTGATTTTAAATTTGGATACTTTTGAGAAAATCTATCTAAAAATAGAATTGAGTCCATCTCCATATTTCCAGTTACAATCTCAATATCTCTATTGGTATCATAATACTCAAAGGCTTTATCTATAATATAATTTACAGCTTTTAACCTCTCTATCTTTTTAATATCCATATTTAAATTATCAAATCCCCTCCCACTATATACTAAATGTGAGATATAGACCTTTGGAATATTATACTCCTCAGCCAATCTAAATATAAACTCCAAACTGGAATAGGTCTCTTTTGTAAGTGTAAAACGGATACCTATCTTTTTGGAGTTAAAGCTATTTAAAAGCTCAATGGATTTTATTGACTCCCTAAAAGCACCCTTTAAACCTCTAAATTTATCATGTATCTCCTCTTTTCCATCTATACTAACTCCAATATAATCGAAGCTATCCAATATTTTTTTAACATTTGAACTCTTTATATATAGCCCATTTGTGGATAGATATGTAATAATCCCAAGCTCCTTACACCTCTTTGCAATATCAAAGATATCTCTTCTAGTAAGTGGCTCTCCTCCAGAGAATATTATAAATTTTACTCCCCCATCTCTTAATTTTGGAAGAGTCTCCAATATCTTTTCACTACTTAGAGTATCTACTGCATCTAAACTAGCTTTAGAGTAGCAGTGGAAACATGAGAGGTTACATCTATTTGTAAAGTTCCAAATGGCAATTGAGCCATCTAGGACCCTAGAGGGTCTATCCTCTAAAACAGACTTTAAAAGATTTGAGAGTCTAAACATCTACTTCTCTCCTTTTGGTCTAAATGATAAAATATAGTTGGTAATTGCAGTTAAATTATCCTCAGAGAGATTTAATTTTGGCATAGCATTTCTCCTATACCCTAAAACCCTATATACACTATTTGGGTCACTAACCATTGCCCTTATCTCCTCTTTTTTTCTCTTTTGTGCTATATCTTTAAATGATGGTCCAAAAGCTGTAGCAGTTTGATGGTGACACCCCCAGCAGTAACTCTTAAATACCTCTTCTCCACTACTAGCAAATATAGTTAGAGTAGAAATTGCCAATATAGATATATATCGCATTGTATCCTCCTAATTATTTATAATAATATCATCTATTCCATACGCTTATCTTGATATAGAGCAATTACAAGTATTAATTTAAGTTTATATTAAGATATGTTAATATTTTAATTAAGATTTTTTTAAGATTAAAGGATTTTATATTGACAAAAAAGAATAGTTATGAGAGTGTAGATGTAACAGTAGATGGAGGTGTAAATTTTGGTTCAGATATACATGGCGAAGCTCTTAGAATAAATAGATTAATATGGGATATAGTAGATTTTTTGGATAAAAAAAATCTGTATGGATTTCATATTAAACCTGTAATTACAAAAAATAAAATTACAATTATTCTATTTCACACAGATAAGAATCTACTAAAAAAAGGGAAAAATCTACTAAAAAATTTTATTGATTTATCAGATATTATCTTAATTGCAAGATTAAAGAGAGAGGATAATAGAAAGAGAAGATGGATTTTATATATGGTAGTTGCCCTTATTTTAGCCTCTGCTCTCCTTTTTTTTATTGGAAATCTTATATTTAAACACTACTCACTTCTATTTGAGAGCCAAAGAGTTCAAAAAGAGGATAGTAATGGAACAGTAGAGGTAAAGATAGATATTAAGAAGTTAAAGGCACTCCAAGAGAGTATTAAGAGTCAAAATAATAAATTAGACCCTAGAGTTTTAAAATCTATGGATATTACAACTGCCGTTATATCTGATGCTATTCCACCATCTCAAAAGGAGAAGTATAAGGCAGAGAATCTAGTAAAGAGGTTTAAAGGAAAGGGTGGTATTAAATTGGTATTGGTAAATAGAGATTTAAATAGTAGTGAGTTTAATAGAAGTGTAAAGGAGTTAAAGGAGTATGCAAATGAGTTTATAAAGAGGGGAGATATAGAGGGGGCAATTAGAAGTTATAATGGTATATTAAAAAAGGCAAAAAGTGAAGATGAGAAGATAGAGACACTCTCAAAGAGAGCAAATCTATATAGAGAGGTTGGAGAAGATAGCAAGGCAGTAACAGATTATAATAGAGCTTTAAAGAGAATAGACAAATTGGAGAAGAGGGATAGTAAAAAATACTCAAATGCCAAAGCCTTTATTTTGGGAAAGAGGGCTAAGATAGATAAGGGTAGGAGTAGAGATAGACTATTAAAAGATGCAGAAGATAGATATATAACAGAGTTGGAGAAAAATATAAAATTGTATAGGAGGAGTCCCAAAAAACATATTCAAGATTTAGCATGGAACTATAACTTAGTGGCAAACTTCTATCTAAATGATAAGGTAGATTTAAATAAATCTATTCGATATAGAAAAAAGGCAATAGGGCTATATAAAAAGTTATTAAAGATAGATAGCTCTAAATTTAAAATATCTCTATATAAGACATATAACTCTCTCGCAAAGAGCTATTTAAAGTTAAATAGATTTAATTTGGCATTAAAATATTATAAGCTTGGATTTGAACTAATAAAAGATAGTAGAGATAGAGAGTATATTGCAATCTCATACCAAAATTTAGGATACCTCTACTCTCTAAAGAGAGACTATAAGAGGGCGAAGGATAGATTAAATCTAGCATTAAAAAACTTTAAAGATATAAATAGTAGTAGAGCATTAGATATTGAATTTAACTTAGCCAAAATTGAGTTAATAGAGGGTAATTTAAAAGTGGCAAAGGAGCATTTTATAAAATTAAAAGAGCAGTATCTAAAGATAAAATTTCCAAAATATAACTATAATATTGCAAAAATAGATATAAATCTAGCGTGGATAGATATTCAACAAAAACAGATAACAGAGTCCCAAAAACTATTAGATAGCACACTAAATATGGCAAAAGAGATAAAAAAGGGTAGTATAGAGCAGTATAGAGAGATTTTATCCACCATATATAGCTACCAAGCACATATATATACAGTTCAAAATAGATTTGATATTGCAATAGGTTACTATAAAAAATCTCTAAATATTCAAAGGGAGTTTGAGACAAATTTAAGATATGCAAATCTACTATTTATTAGTAAAAGATATCTGGACTCATTTAGAGAGTTTGAGGATATGTTAAATAGATATAAGAGTAGAGAGGAGAGGGCAAAAACATTAATGAGTTATGGAAAACTCTATTTAAGTTTTGATAGTAATGAGGCAAAAAAGATATTAAAAGAGGCACTAAATATCTATATATCTCTAAAGAGAGATAATGGGATAAACTATAAGGAGATAGAGGAGATAGAGAAAATGGTTATATAATTAACCATCTATCTATCCAGCTCATCTAATATAAAATCTGAAATTTTTGTAGCAATAATCTCAAGTCTCGGCTCTAACCACTCAACCTGCTCATTACAAGTTATCTCTCCAAGCTCTAATACTAAAAAACCCTTTTCACTGCTTACCCTACTAAATCCATAGTAATCAGATAGATTTTTAGTAAAATTATCCTTATGCCACTTAAAGGGAAAATAGTTTCTATATATCTTTTTCCAGCGAAGGGCTGTTCTTCTAGCCTTTAAATGGTTAATATCATATCCAATAGATGCACCGGTAGAGCATCTTCTACTTGAACCATCAAAATGAATTGCCACTGCTATTTTTGTATTTGCATAGGGGATATCTGCTCCAACTCTCGTTACATCTACCCCATTTTTTCTTAAATCCTTTGCAACCTCATCAGCCACTAAGATATTCCAATCAACCTCTCTATATTTTCCATTAATAGAGCCAGTATTGCCAACTACTCTACCTTCATGTCCTGCTTGAATTAAAACTGTTGTTGTAATTGGTCTATTTTTATATATTAAAACCACTAATATAATAAATAGTGAACCTATTAAAAGCCCGAAAAATTGCCTAATTGTCATATTGAATTTACCATTTTAAATGAAAGTAATAAAATAGCTAAAAGTTTATAATCTCTCAACTTTATTATAGCTTATTATATATTTAGATATATATTATTTAGAAAAGAGTAAAAAAGTCTATTTTTTCTCTTTTAACTCTTTCTGTTTTATATATTCTAAAAGCTCTTCTTTTTTTATATTTTGCTTTACTCTTTCCATGATAAAAAATAAATGGGATAAAAGGAATTTTAACATGGTTTTAATTGATTTCAAATTGCTTTTTATCTCTTTTTTTAACTCTAATCTATATTGATTGGAAAAAGAGTGGACTAAAAATTAGACCACCCTTAAGGGTATAGTAGATATTTTTTTCTAATCTCCTTAAACTCTTTTAAGCCCCTCTGCCAACTCTTCTTTATCTCTTCAATATCCATTCCAGCTTCAATTTGTCTCTTTAATTTGTCACTTCCTGCCAACTTATTAAAAAATCCACCCTTTAAAAAAAACCTCTTTTTATATGGATAGTTTTTATAAGCATCAATTAAATAGCTTAAATTAATTCCACTAGATAGGTCTATATTTACAAATCTTAAATCTACACCATAACAGAGTTTCCCCAAATGTTTAGGATATCTAGCCCCCTCCATCGATATAGGGATAAAGCTAAAATCTCTCTTTTTATAGTATGGATTTCCATAGACTTGAAACTGCATATCTGTTCCCCTTCCAACAGAAAATACAGTCCCCTCAAATAGGGCAAGTGATGGATATAGATATATTGCTGTCTCATTTGGAAGATTTGGAGATGGCTTTACCTTTAAATCATAAAAACTCCCATGAGTCCAATTCTGAAGGGGAATAACAGTTAAATCTGCCTTTAGATTTCCCTTTAGCCACCCCTCACCATTTATCATTTTGGCATACTCTCCAATCGTCATACCATATAGAATTGGAACGGGGTGGAGTCCAACAAAAGATTTATATTTAAAGTTTAAAACCTCTCCATCAACCCTTCCACCATTTGGATTTGGTCTATCAAGCACAATAATTGGGATACCCTCTTCTGCTACTGCCTCCATGACATAGTGGAGAGTTGAGAGATATGTATAGAATCGAACTCCCACATCTTGAATATCAAAAACTACAATATCTATATTTGCTAGGTCTCTCTTTGTAGGTTTTTTATGGCGACCATATAGAGATATAATTTTTATATTTCTCTTAACATCTATACCATCTTCCACCTTCTGCCCTGCATCTAAAACACCTCTAAAACCATGCTCTGGAGCAAAAACCTCTACAATTTTTATACCATTCTCTAGTAAAAAATCTAATAGATGTTTATCTCCAATTAAAGAGGTCTGATTTACAACTAAAGCCACCCTCTTACCCTTTAAGAGTGGCAAATAGCTATCAAAATCCTCTGCACCCACCTTTATATCATTTAAATTGTCTGCTACTAATATAGTAAAAATAGAGACTATTATTAAGAGTAACCTTTTCATAATTAAACCGTTTCAATACTACTACCACTTTTTCTAAGCATTCCTTGCATACT
>Ga0256828_1002734_pt1 | contig 10333 bp, 11 predicted proteins | sample CV88metaG_FD_185993 | JGI IMG/M metagenome (GOLD analysis project Ga0256828, IMG submission 185993) | Hydrothermal vent microbial communities from East Pacific Rise, Pacific Ocean - CV88 | ecosystem: Environmental > Aquatic > Marine > Hydrothermal vents | place: Pacific Ocean: East Pacific Rise... | reverse complement strand
GTGGTGGAATTATTAATGAGCAGGATTTAAAGTATGCTCTTCAAAATGGAATTATTGCAGGTGCTGGGATTGATGCTTATGTGGAAGAGCCACCCACAGATAGAGAGTTTATAGAGTTACCTAACCTTATCTGCACTCCACATATTGGTGGCAATGCAAAAGAGGCAGTGGAGGCTATGGGTATGAGTGCAATTAAACATTTGGTGGAGTTTTATAAGTAGATGAAAAAGGTAGTAGTTTTTGGTGGTAGTGGTTTTTTAGGCTCATATGTGGCTGATGAGTTGACAGGTCGAGGTTATGAGGTAGTTATTGCTGACTTGATGCCATCTAAATACCTACAAGAGAGTCAAATTTTTGAGGCTGTTGATGTTTTAGATAGAAAAAGTATTGAAAAAGTTATCGAGGGTGCTTCAATTATTTATAATTTTGTTGCTATTGCCAATTTGGATGATGCGATACATGACCCTGTTAATGCAATGAAGATTAATGTAATGGGCAATTTAAATATATTAGAAGCGTGTCGAAATCAAGGCTCTATAGAGCGATTTGTTTATGCCAGTAGTGCCTATGCTTTGAGTACAGATGGTTCTTTTTATGGTATTAGTAAACAGAGTTCAGAGAAATTGACCGAAGAGTACTTTAAACGGTATGGACTTAAATATACTGTCATTCGTTACGGTTCACTCTACGGAGAGCGAGCGAGTCATAATAACTATATTTATAATCTTTTAAAAGGTGCTATAGAGAGTGGGGAGCTTCATTATAAAGGGGATGGGCAAGATTTAAGAGAGTATATTCATGCAGCAGACTCTGCAAAACTCTCAGTAGATATACTGGAAGATAAACAGTTTGAAAATCAACATATTATCCTAACAGGAACTGAACGTTTAAAACGTATTGATCTTTTGACTATGATTAATGAGATTATGCAAAACAGGCTAGATGTTAAACAGATTTCAGATAATAATATGGGACATTACAAGATTACACCATATTCCTATCATCCTACCGTCGCCAAAAAACTGGTAGCGAACCCATATATAGATTTAGGACAAGGGCTACTGGAGTGCATTCAAGTCATTCATGATGAGTTGGGGAAATAGATGATTTATCTCTCTTATATTTTAGATAAAGATACGCCAACTTATGGTAATAGAAATAGATTTGATTTAGAGAAAAAAAGTGACATATCAAAAGGGGATGTAGCCAATGATACCTCTATATCAACTACCGTTCATATTGGTACACATATAGATATGCCCTATCATTTTTATGAGAATGGGCAAACTATAGAAAAATTTGATGCTGATTTTTGGTTTTTTAAGAGAGTACTTTTTATTGAAATTGAACCTGATCGTTATATTATAAAAGATGAACTATTTAAAAAACTAGACAGTGTAAAAGATATTGGATATGAGATATTGGTAGTTAAAACAGGAATATGTCATAGAAGAGATAGCCAAGAGTTTTGGGCAGAAAACTATGGTTTCCATCCTGATATTGCTGATTATCTAAGAGAAAATTTCCTCAAAATTAGAGTTATAGGTTTTGACTCTATATCTGTATCTAGTTTAACTGATAGGATGTTGGGTAGAGAGGCACATAGAAGATTTTTAGATCCTAAACAGCCTATTTTACTATTAGAGGATATGGATTTAAGAATATTAAATAAAAATAGTACTATTAAAGAGTTAATTGTCTCTCCCTTACGAATTACTAAATGTGATGGATTACCATGTACCATTTTTGGAGTAGTTGATGATTAAAAATATACTTTGGGATTTTGATGGAGTTATTTTTGATAGTATGAAGATTAAGAGCGAGGGATTCCTTGAACTTTTCAAGGAATATGATAATTTAGCATTAAAAAAAATGGAAGAGTATCACTATCTGCATGGAGGCGTATCAAGGTTTGATAAAATTCGATATTTCTACAGTGATATTTTAGGAAAAAATATTAGTGAAGATGAGGTTCTTACCCTTGCTGATAAGTTTGCTAGAATTATTGAAAAAAAACTTTTTAATAGAGACAACTTGATTTTAGATAGTTTGAATTTTATAGAAAAAAATTATAAAAAATATAACTTTCATATTGTCTCAGGTGCAGAGCATAAAGAGTTAAATCGTATTTGTGATGCTTTTGATTTATATGAATTTTTTATGTCTATAGATGGAAGTCCTACAAAAAAAGATATTTTGGTTAAAAATGTTTTAGAAAAGTATGATTATCGTCAAGATGAATCTATATTAATTGGTGATGCTATTACTGATTATAATGCTGCAAAGAAGAATGGTATTGTGTTTTATGGGTACAATAATCAAGCGTTAGAAGTGTATGGTAATTATATAAAGAGTTTTAAGGAATTATCCCTTGAATTCTAAAGATTTAGAAGAGAGTTATCAGAAAAATAAAGATAAGTTTCATCATTACATAAATACTATTAAAGAAAATATGAAAGTAGATATTTACAGTGTTATAAATACTACGCTTATTAGTAACCCGTATGCTACAGCGTTTCCAAAGAATTTTTTTTTAAAGAAAAATATAAAAAAAAATCAATTTTTTTCATACATTAAAAAGAGCTTTAGGTTCTATATAGAGCAGTTCTATTTTTTATGCTCTTATCTTATCTCTTTCATCCTCTATAAAATATTTTATAAAAAGAAGCATATAGTAAATAAAAATAGTATAGGAATAGATTTGTTTTTTGTCGTAGATAATATTATTAAAGATAATAAATTTAATGAAAACTATTTTAAAAATCTATATGAAGTTTTAGATAAATATAATCAAGCATATATATTCATTCCTAGACTTTATGGTGTAAGTAAAAATCCATTTAAACTTATAAAATTGTTTAAGATATTAAATCAGGATAAAAGAGATTTTTTATTTGAGTTTGAATTGTTAAATTTAAAAGATTTCATCTCTCTGTTTGGCATAATTTTTCTTTATCCGTTTAAAACACTTAGACTCAGACAAGATGGAAATAAAAGTCATGATAAACTTTTTAACCAAGAACTTATAAATGATATTTCGAAACAGCAATTTGAGGCATTTAGTCGATATATCTATGGTCAAAATATCGCTTCTACTAAGAGTGTAAATAAAATCTACTCATGGAGTGAATTTCAAGTAGTAGAGAGAAGTTTTAATTATGGAATTAGAAATAATGGTAATATCCATTTAATTGCTTGTCAATTTTATTTGAACTATGAAACTTATTTTAATGCATATATAGATGATATTGACTACGATATGTTATCTTCTGCACATGAAGTGTTGGTAAATGGAAAATATTATGTTTTAGATAGGAGAAAGGTTCTTTATAGAGCAGGAGCAGCATTAAGGTATCAAAATATATTTACCTATAGTCATAGACAAAGTGTTCAAAATAACAATATATTGTTATTGGGTTCATATATACAAAAAGATACTCAATCTATGTTAAAGAGTGTTGAGAAATTTGAGAGAGTATTTTTTAAAAATCATCCTGTTGTCAATATTAATGTTTATGGACAATTAAAGAGTAATATTAGAGTAGTTAATGACAATATATATGAGCTTTTTAAAGGGGTATCTGTTGCCATTGGAACGGCATCTGGTACAAGTGTTGAAGCCGTCTCTTGTGGAGTCTCTGTCATAATTATTGCTAGTGCAGATAATTTAACAGCTAACCCCCTTGTAGCGTATGGAAAAGGAAAAATTTGGGATATTGCTTTTACCAAAGATGATGTTGAAATAGTATATAATAAACTGATAAAATATAGAATAGAGAACCAAAATGAAATGAATGAGATATCATTTTGGTATAGAGATAATTTTTTTGTAGAACCTACAGAAGAGAATATTGTTAAAGCATTTGAATTAGAGGAAAAGGAATAGGTATCGTATGAAAGTAGTACTACTTGCAGGTGGATTTGGAACACGACTTAGTGAAGAGACGGACATAAGACCAAAACCAATGGTTGAGATTGGGGGAAAACCTATTTTATGGCATATTATGAAAACATATTCTCAATATGGATTTAATGAGTTTGTTGTGTTACTTGGATATAAAGGGTACTATATTAAAGAGTATTTTGCTAACTATTTTTTACATCAAAGTGATGTAACTATAGATATGTCAAATGGTTCAATGGAAGTTTTAAATAATTCAAGTGAACCATGGAAAGTAACGCTTCTTGATACAGGACTCTATAGTATGACTGGAGCCAGAATTAAAAAAGCACAATCTTTTATTGGAGATGAACCTTTTATGTTGACCTATGGGGATGGTGTAGCTGATATTGACATTGCAGAATTGGTTAATTTTCATAAATCTCATGGGAAGTCAATGACGATGACTTCAACCCAACCAGCAGGACGTTTTGGTGCATTGGATATTGATGAGAATAATAAAGTAAATGTATTTAAAGAGAAGCCAAAGGGAGATGGCTCTTGGATTAATGCAGGATACTTTGTTTGTGAACCTAAAGTCTTTGATTACATTGCTCAGGGGGATTCTGTTGTTTTTGAACAAGAGCCACTCCAAAATATTGCACAAGATGGAGAGTTGATTACTTTTAAACATGATGGCTTTTGGAAACCAATGGACTCTTTGAAAGATAAAAATGATTTAAATGAGTTATGGGATAAGAATTTAGCTCCTTGGAAAGTTTGGGATAAATAATGTTCAATAGTATATATAAAGATAAAAAAGTTTTAATTACGGGACATACAGGATTTAAAGGGAGTTGGTTAACGGTTTGGTTATTGAAATTGGGTGCAAAACTTATCGGTATCTCAAAAGATATACCCACAAACCCATCTATGTTCGAGGAGTTAAAGCTTGAAGAGAAGATAGAGCATCATATTGGAGATATACGAGATTTAGAGGGATTAAAAGAGATTATAGATAGCTCTAGACCAGATTTTATCTTTCATTTGGCAGCTCAACCTATTGTCTCTCTTTCATATAGTGACCCTATTGAGACTTTAAGCTCTAATATTATGGGGACAGCAAATATATTAGATGTTTTAAGAGTTTTAAACTACCCTGTAACTGTAGTGATGATTACTAGTGATAAGGCTTATGATAATGTTGAGCAGGTTTGGGGTTATAAAGAGGATGATAAGATGGGAGGGAAAGATATATATAGTGGCTCTAAAGGTGGGGCTGAACTTGTTATTAAATCTTACTATCACTCATTCTTTAAAGATGAAAAATCTAATGTGAAGTTGGCTATTGGACGAGCTGGAAATGTTATTGGTGGTGGAGATTGGGCAAAAGATAGAATAGTTGTTGATTGTATGGAGGCTTGGAGTCAAAATCAATCGGTAGAGATACGTAGTCCTGAAGCAACACGCCCATGGCAACATGTTCTTGAACCTTTAAGTGGGTATTTAAATTTAGGGCAAGCTCTTTATGAAAATAGTCAATTACATGGAGAAGCTTTTAACTTTGGACCAAGAGCTGAGCAGAATCATACTGTCAAACAACTTCTTGAAGATTTAAGTACCTATTGGCATTTTAATAATGTTGAAGATGCCTTTAAAATAACAGATAATATTCCTTTCCATGAAGCTGGACTTTTAAAACTTAATTGTGATAAAGCACTTTTTTATTTGAAATGGCAAGCCAATTTAGAGTACAAAGAAACTATTCGCTTTACAAGTGAATGGTATTATGATTTTTATAAAAAAGAGAATAGTATTTATGAAAAAACAATTGAACAGATTGCTGAGTATGAAAAACTAGCAGTTAAAAAGGTTTTAGCGTGGACAGTATAGTTTTAACTCCTCTTAAACAAATACTAAATCCTAAAGGGGATATTTTTCATGCGATGAAAAAGAGTGATATTGGTTTTGAAGGATTTGGCGAAGCTTATTTCTCAACCATTAATCAAGGAGAAATAAAAGGATGGAAAAAGCATAAAGAGATGATTTTAAATTTAGTAGTTATTGTAGGAAAGATTGAATTTGTTATTTATGATGAAGTGAAGGACTCTTTTTTCTCAGTAAAACTTTCACCAAAAAATTATCAAAGATTAACCGTACCACCTAATTATTGGATGGCATTTAGAGGTATAGGTAAAGAGGATAATATTTTATTAAATTTAGCAAGTATAGAACATAATCCTGAAGAATCAGAGCGCTGTAATATAGAGAGTATTGACTATGGCTGGTAGAGAAAAACTTTTAATTACAGGTGGTTTAGGTAATTTAGGTTCATGGTTAACAATGCATTTTAGTGATATATTTGAGGTGTATGTTTTATCACGAAAGGCAGAGTATAATTTGAATGCTAACTATAAAATAATTGAATGTGATATTACCGATATAGATATGCTTAGAGAAAAATTAAAAGTGGGCTTTGATTATTGTATACATGCAGCAAGTTACAATGAGTTCTTTCATGATGGTTACGCTGAAAAAGCATTAATGATTAATAGTTTAGGGACACGAAATCTTATTGAAGTATTTAAAGATAGCCCTCTCAAAAAATTTATCTATTTAAGTACTTTTCATGTTTATGGTGCGAGTTCAGGAATTATTAATGAAGAGAGTCCTCTTTCTCCTAAGAATGATTATGCTTCTACACATCTTTTTGCAGAGTATTATCTAAAACAGTTTTATGATTCAGATGATTTTCCTTCAGTTATTTTTAGATTAACAAATAGTTATGGAGCTCCTAAATATACAGAGAGTTCAAAGTGGTATTTAGTTTTAAATGATTTAGTACGTTCAGCGTATGAATCAAATAAAATTGTGCTAAAAGGTAATGGAAAAGTAAGTCGTGATTTTATTTGGATGGGAGATGTTTGTTCTATTTTGGAAAAAAGTTTTCATTTTGACAATAATACTTTATTGAATTTAAGTTCTAATAAAACATACAGTATGTTAGAGTTGGCAAGAAGAGTTCAAGAAGTATATCACCATAGATATAAGCAAAAGATCTCTATTGAACTTAATGAAGAAGATAAAACTGTATCTTCTTTGTTGGAGGTTGATAATTCAAAATTATTGCAAAAAATTGATTTTGAATTTTCAGATAAACTTGATGATGAAATAAATTCTATTTTTACCTTATTGGAGTCTATATAAATGGCAAAAGTTTCAATTTTAATGAACTGTTACAATGGTGAAAAGTATTTAAAAGAGACTGTAGATTCTGTTATGGCTCAAACTTATGAAGATTGGGAATTAATATTTTGGGACAATCAGTCAACCGATAAAACAGCTGAAATTATTCATGGGTACAATGATGAGCGAATTAAGTATTTTTATGCTTCTGAATTTACTTCATTAGGTGAAGCACGAAACTTAGGAATAGAGAAGTGCTCAAGTGAATGGATAGCTTGTTTAGACAGTGATGATTTATGGGATAAGGAAAAGCTAGAACGTTCTTTTCTTGCTTTAGAGAAATATGAAGAGAAGGAAAATGTTTCTTTGATTTATTCTTTATCAAATATGATTGATGAGGAGAGTAATGTTTTTTCTAAAACAGAAAAAGCACCTTCCGGAGATATCCATGAACAACTTTTAATAGAAGGAAATTTTATTGTCTTCTCTTCACTTATCTTTCGTAAAGATATCTCTAAATATTATGGAAATATAGATTCAAACTTACAATTTTGTACCGATTACGATTTACTTTTAAAAATTACAAAAAAGTATCAAGCCGTAGGTGTAAAAAGATGTTTAACAGGATACCGTATACATAGTAATAATATTACTTCTATAAAAACGTATGTGAATACAATAGAAACTGTCAATCTTTTGAAGAAATATATTATAGAGAATAATCCTTCTTTGAAAATTAAATTTAATATTTTTATAAATAACAGTTATAGGCTAAGTAGTGCTTTTGTTAAATTATTTTTAGATAAAGAGTACAAAAACGTAGGAAAACTATTTAGACAAAATAGTATTTTACTTTTATTTTCTCCTTTTGCGATAATTTATAAAAAAATAGGAGACTAATATGCTAAATATAATTATTGGAAAACATAGTAATCTTTCTAAAATGTTACATAGAAATCTTGAGCATACTGTATTAGTCTCTTCCCAAAATATAGTTAATCAGTTAAATGTTTTAGAGTTAGAGAATAGAAAAGATATTAATATAATTTTTAATAACTTTCAAAGATCCACTAAACTCAATGACCTCTCTGCTCCAATGGAGTATATGGATAGAGCAATTATGGTGACAGCATCTGTTTTAGAGTATATCCAACGACATAATTTAGATATAAATAAAATTATCTATACAAGTAGTAGTTCTGTTTATGGAAACAATATACTCTGTTCTGAAAATGATCCTCTATTACCTTTAAATCTACACGCATCTTTAAAGGTAGCCAATGAAAAATTAATTGAAAAATTTTCTATTGACAATGGAATTGATTACACCATAGCAAGAATTTTTAATATGTATGGAGGGGAAGATAGCTTCTCTATCGTCTCTAAAATAATCAACTCTTATATAGAAGATAGTATGTTAACTGTTGTAAATGATGGTAATGGAATTAGAGATTTTATTCATATAGAAGATGTTGTCTATATTTATAAAAAACTAATAGAGCAAAAAAACATTCCTGTTTTAAACATTGGTACAGGGCAAGGGCAATCTATTCGTAATATTTTGGGTTATTTAACAAATCATAATTTTGAAATTAAAACAGATACAATTAAAAGAGAAGAGTTAAAAGTATCAACAGCAGATAATACACTGTTACGAGAATTGGTCAATAACTATATTTTTAAAGATGTAGAAGAGTATATAAGAGAGCGTATAGAGGAGAGAGTTAATGGATAAAAAAGTATTGGTTTTAGCTGACCCCATATCTATTCATACAAAAAAATGGATGGATGGATGGAAGTTTATAGGTTATCAACCAGTTTTATCAGGACTTTCAGATAGAGTAAGTGATAATAAACTTATCTTTAATGAACAGATTAGTGTAAATGGGGGTAATGGAATTAAATATATTAAAAATATTTTTAATTTTTATAAAGTCTTAAAAAGAGAGAACCCTGCTATTATAAATGCTCACTCTATGAGTAGTTATGGTTTAGTAAGTGCATTAATCAAGCGTAAAAAACATACGTTAGTTTTCTTTTTACCTGGGAGTGATATTATGATTGATATGAATCGAAATTTTATCTACTCTTTAATGTCTAAATTCGTTTTAAATAGGGCAGATATTTTGGTATCTGTATCTGAGACGATGACCAGTCATCTTGTAACAAAGTTTCCAAATTTAGAGTCTAAAATATTAACGCAACAGTATGGTGTAGATACAAATTTTTTAAACGATTTTTTGAGAGAAAAAAAAGAGATAGATATAGTTACCAATCGTCAATGGAAACCAAACTCTAATTATACGGTTATTCTAGAGGCTTTAGCCTCTTTTTCTGAAAAAATAATCAAATTAGTAGGAAATGATAACAGTTCGTATGCCAATGAGATGTTACATAAACATCAAGATTTAGTCTCTTCATCAACAGGCTTTATCCCTTATGAAGAGAATTTATCTTATGTAGGTCAATGTAAAATATTTATCTCTTTTACAAGTTCAGATGGTATCCCTCTCTCCCTAATTGAAGCCATGTATTTAGGTGCTGTCCCGATTGTTTCAGATATAGAACCCAATCGAGAGTTAATTAAAGATGGAGTTAATGGTTTTGTAATACCTATCGAGAGTAAACTGTTGAAAAAGAGAATAGATCAAGTTTTAGAGTTAGATGAAAAAGAGATTGAAAAGATTCGAATCTATAATAGAGAGTTAGTATTGGAAAAATTTGATTTTGAGAAAAATTTTAGAAAGTTAGAAGATAGAATAGAGAGACATTTTGAGTAATATAAATATATCAATAATTATTCCTATTTTTAATGAAGAAAATTATATTGAACTTTGTATAGATTCGATTATTCATAGAGATATAGATAATTTTGAGCTGATTTTGGTTGATGGTGGAAGTAGTGATAAGACATTAGAGATTATAAAAAAATTTCAAAATAAATATTCAGCGATAAAGCTACTACATAATTCAAAAAAGTATACGCCCATTAGTATGAATATAGGAATAGAAGCTTCAATAGGAGAGTATATATTTATTGTATCTGCTCATGCATCGTATCAAGATAATTATTTTAATTTTTTAGTAGAAGAGATTAAACGATTAGATGCAAACTGTGTGGGAGGAGTTTTGAATACAGAGGTCAAAAATAGTAATAGAAAATCTAATTCGATTAAAAAGACGTTAACGCATAAGTTTGGTGTAGGGAATGCAGATTTTAGAACGGGTGGAAGAGAGATAAAAGAGGTTGATACTGTTGCTTTTGGA
>Ga0256828_1002733_pt1 | contig 10338 bp, 6 predicted proteins | sample CV88metaG_FD_185993 | JGI IMG/M metagenome (GOLD analysis project Ga0256828, IMG submission 185993) | Hydrothermal vent microbial communities from East Pacific Rise, Pacific Ocean - CV88 | ecosystem: Environmental > Aquatic > Marine > Hydrothermal vents | place: Pacific Ocean: East Pacific Rise... | reverse complement strand
ACCTTTTTAAAGGTGGATTTAAGAGAATAAGGCTCTTAAAGAATGTGAATATTTCTTAGAAGTTAATTCCAGCAATAACACGTACATTTTGGTGATCAGAGTTTTTGAAATGTCCTGATTTAGCACTATTTTTAAATGTTCTATTCATGTAAATTGCTTTGAGATTAATATCTGCAATTTTTGTTCCAACAATAAAGTCAAACTCATCAGCATCTTTCGCTTCATTTATATCATTTGAACAAGAGATATATTGAGCTGTCAACTTAACTGAACCAACAGGCATTCCTGCTTTAACTTTAAAGGCATTTGAACCAGGATGAGCAACAATAACACCATCATTATAAATACCTGCTGTTGGTAGTTTAGTTTTCTTAAATCCTGTAGCTGTATTGGCAATTGGTAAAGTTGCTTTTTTGTCATCATCAATGCTTGAATATGCAGCAAATAGACTTACTGGACCTACTTTTGAACCAGCTTTTAATGCAAAACCTTTAGTATCTGCAGCACCTGATGCTTTTGGCATCATTTGAGCATAAATTGCTCCAAGTTTAACACCATTTACAGCATAATTAGCATCTAACCAAAGAGCATCTGCAACATCTTGTACATCATAGTACCAAGCATTAACTCCTAAATCTTTCATTGGTTTAGCAAGTACTCCTGCTGCATATGCACCATCAGCTACATAAGTATCAAAATTACCACCATCTGCGACAACAGAACCAAATTGACCATTTCCTCTACCTACATAAGCACCAATAAGTGTTACATTTTCAATATCAGAGTTAATTAAAACAGCTGCATCAAATGAGTTTTGTGCAATGTTCCATTTTTCTGTAAATGCCAATGGAGTATCAAGGTGTTGTCGTCCAATTTTTGCCAATGTATTACCCATTTTATAAGTAATAAATGCTTTCTCTGCCCAGTTTACTGTTGATAGTGCATCTGGACCACTATTTTTTACTCTAACACCAGAAACCAAGTTATTCTCTAAACCAAGAGTATCAATAGCAGTATACTTTAAACCATAACCAAGTACCCCTGCTTTACCTTTGGCTTCAACAGATACTAATGCTTGACCTGTTGTCATTGCTGCAGTCTTTCCATCTGCATCTGGTACACTATGAGCATATTGCTCAAATAGTCCTTTATCTGCACCATCTGCATCAATTGTTTCATAATATAACTTTGCACTACCGCTTAATTCTGTTGTAACTTCAGCCATAGCACCTGTTGTAAGAGTCATTGCAGCAATTGCCACCAAACTTAATTTTGTAATTTTCACATTTTCTCCTTTTGTGTTATATTTATCAAATTTTTGAGCTTATTTTAAGAAGCAAAACTCATCAATATAATAAATGTACATCATCATCATAACAGTAGAAACCTTATTATTTCTTGATATTAATCGTATTTTAGTTCTTTTCATTAACTTTTTAATCTTTTATTCAATATTTATAGTATAAATTATTTATTTTTATTAAAGTTTAAATTAAGAAAAAGCCTATATTTGGGGGTTTAATAAGAAATAAGAGAAAAATCTGTAGTTTTTTGAAAAGTAAATGAAAAATTAACAATTTTTAAATGATTTCTTGATTTTAAATAAAAAAGATTTTTTAATATGGCCGGGAGAGGGAGATTCGAACTCCCGGAGGTATTACCCTCACCGGTTTTCAAGACCGGCACATTCGACCACTCTGACATCTCCCGACACTTAGCTTAAACAAGTGTTTAAGTTGGAATAGAATTTTATCTTAAAAAGCTTAAAATAAAATAAATTTTAAAAAATTTTTTGTTTTGGAGGCGACACCCAGATTCGAACTGGGGATAGCAGCTTTGCAGGCTGCGGCCTTACCACTTGGCGATGTCGCCAATTACGCCACAATCCATAAATAAATTATGGTGGTACCCGGAGCCGGACTTGAACCGGCACGGTCACAATGACCGGGGGATTTTAAGTCCCCTGTGTCTACCATTCCACCACCCGGGCATAAATTGGTACCAAAAACTAAAACTAAAATTTTAAAGTTCACAATTTCAAAAAAATGGAGCGGGAAACGAGGTTCGAACTCGCGACCCCGACCTTGGCAAGGTCGTGCTCTACCGCTGAGCTATTCCCGCAACTTCATCATTTGATGACCATTACTTTTAAATTGGAGTGCGATTATAGCCAACTTTTTTTTAAATGTAAAGGATTTTGGGTATAATTTTTTGAATTTTAGTAAAATTATACAAACAAGGAAAAAAATGCGTAGTGATATAGTAAAAAAAGGGCATAACAGAGCCCCACACCGTTCATTGCTTCGAGCAACAGGACTAAAAGATGAAGATTTTGATAAACCATTTATAGGAGTAGCCAACTCTTTTATCGAAATTATTCCAGGACACTTCTTTTTAGATAAAGTCTCTGATATTATAAAAGATGAAATCAGAAAAGCAGGTTGTGTACCATTTGAGTTTAATACCATTGGTGTTGATGATGGAATTGCCATGGGTCATGATGGAATGTTGTTCTCTTTGCCAAGCCGTGAAATTATTGCCAACTCTATAGAGACAGTTATGAATGCACATAAACTTGATGCAATGATAGCCATACCAAACTGTGATAAGATTGTTCCAGGGATGATTATGGGTGCATTACGTGTAAACGTACCAACTGTTTTTGTTAGTGGTGGACCAATGGCAAAAGGTTATACCAAAGATGGAGAGCCAATTGACTTGGCAACTGCATTTGAAGCTGTAGGTAAATTTGAAGCAGGAGAGATTACCGAAGCAGAACTAACAGATATTGAGTGTAATGCTTGTCCTAGTGGAGGAAGTTGTTCTGGAATGTTCACAGCCAATTCAATGAATACACTTATGGAAGCTATGGGAATTGCCTTACCAGGAAACGGAACAATCTTGGCACTGACAAAAGAGCGAGAAGCTTTATATAGAAAAGCTGCAAGACGTATTTGTGAAATTGCACTAATGGATTTTGAAAAATCTTCAGCTTATAATGTTCGAAATATATTAAATGAAAATGCAATACGAAATGCTTTTGCAGTGGATATGGCAATGGGTGGTAGCTCTAATACTGTTCTACATATGTTAGCAATTGCAAAAGAGGCAGAAGTTGACTTTAATTTAAGTGATATTAATGCCATCTCTAAACGGGTATCTCATATTGCAAAAATATCTCCTAGTCTAACCAGTGTACATATGCAAGATATTGATAAAGCAGGTGGAGTGAGTGCTGTAATGCACGAGATGGATAAACGTGGATCAATTTTACTTGATAACTTAACCATTACTGGAGAGAGACTAAAAGAGCGTATTGCAGATAGTAAAATTATTGATACCTCTATTATCCATACCATTGATAACCCATATTCAGAGGTTGGTGGATTGGCAATTCTGTATGGAAACCTTGCAGAACAAGGTGCTGTTATTAAAACAGCAGGAATTACAGGAGAGAGAGTATTTACAGGAACAGCAGTATGTTTTAATTCACAAGATGAATCTATTAAAGGAATTATTAATGGAAAAGTAAAAGCAGGAAATGTTGTGGTTATTCGATATGAGGGACCTCGTGGTGGACCTGGAATGCAAGAGATGTTAAGCCCAACAAGCCTTATTATGGGTATGGGTCTTGGAGATTCTGTAGCACTTATTACCGATGGTCGTTTCTCTGGTGCAACAAGAGGAGCAAGTATTGGTCATGTAAGCCCAGAAGCTGCCGAAGGTGGAATGATTGGACTACTAGAAGATGGAGACGAGATTCATATTGATGTAGATAAATATATTTTACAAGTAAATATTTCAGAAGAAGAGATAGCAAAAAGAAGAGCAAACTTCAAACCAATTGTTAAACCGTTAGATAGCAAATGGTTAAAGCAGTATAGAGCATTGGTAACCAATGCCAGTTCAGGAGCTGTATTAGAAGCTGAGTAGAAGTAGAGGAGACAAGGCATACCTTGTCTCATACTACAATTATCGAGCTATATCCCCAAGGTGTCTACAACTTTGACTTTGACCACGATCACATGCTGTTTCAAAATACTTCATGGCTAAATCTTTGTCATCATTTTTTTCAAAATAGAGTCCCAACTTATAACACATTGTTCCTCCTTTAGTAGAATTTTTACAAGCCTTTTTAGCTGCATTAAAATCCTCTTCTGTCGTAATCTCTCTTATTTTTTTACCAAGAACTGTTTCAAGTCTATCACAACTTGGATAATCGTCTAAAGAACATGCCTTTTCATAAAATCTTTCAGCTTTTTGAAGATTTTTACGAACACCATCCCCTGTTTCATACATATAACCAAGGTTGTTACAGCCTGATGCCTCTCCCATATCACAAGCATCATAATATAAACCTATTGCTTTTGTAATATTTTTTCTAAAGTTTTTTCCATTAGCATACATAAATGCTAAATCGTTACAAGCACTAGCAATATCTGCATTACAAGATTTTTTAAAGTAAAGAGCCGCTTTATAATAGTTTCTCTTCGTACCCTCTCCTTTAAAATACATAGCACCAACATTGTAACAAGCTTTCATATTTCCTGCTTTACATGAACGCTCATACAATTTTAATGCTTCCCAGTTGTGTCTTTCAATTCCTAGACCTTGGTCTAGCATGTAAGCTAAGTTATTACAACCCTCAGAGTTTTCTAACTCACAGGACTTTTTGTAAAACTCAACGGCATCATCATAATCTTTATCCTTAAAATATATATCTCCCAAGTCGTTACACGCTTCACTATCTTCAAGATTACATGCTTTTTTATAATAGGTTATATACTTTGCATCTGTTAAGGCTCCAAGCTTTGGAACAGGTACAGAAGAAGGAAAAAAATTAATCGCCAATATAATTGACGCTAAGATAATAGCTGTTAGAATCATGGGTTTTTTTGACATTAGGTTACCTTTTTTATAGAATCAAGTATAAAAGAATATATTTGAGTATAAAAGAATATCTCATTTTTAATACTCTGTCAAGACAATATTGCTTTATAAGCAAAATATAAAATATCAATATTAATTTGCTTAAATAAAGATATAGATAATTAAATACAATTCAACAACTATTATTTAATATAAATTTGTATTAAACAGTCTATATTATGGGTTTTATATAAATTTAAAATTTATATTATTTAATTAAGCTTTCAAGCTATTTTTTATAATTTTTCTTGTTATACTAAGCAGATGAAAAGAACTAAATTAATTAATATAACTCTAGTAGGAGGCATTTTCCTCTTTACAGCTTGTTCAAATATAGAACCAAAAGTAGAAAAGAGTAGTAATAAATCAAAAATTTCTATCTACAATATTATGGGTATTAGTGAAGCAGATAAAGAGCCTATTGAAGTGGTTGTAAAAGAAGAAATATATGAAGAACCTTATATAGAAGAGCCTCAGGAGATTGAATATATATCATATAAAAATGAAGATTTAAAACTTGAAGAAACCCTCAATAATGAGAATAAAATTATCAACGATATAGAGTGGAATGCAAAACGTTTTCTAGGTACACCCTATGTATGGGGGGCAACAGGTCCTAGTAAATTTGACTGTTCGGGCTTTACTCAATGGGTCTATAGGGATGTAGGCATTACTATTCCAAGGGTATCAAAAGACCAAGCACGTGTAGGAGAGTATATCTCATACAATAATCTTCGAAGAGGAGACATGGTTTTCTTTGATACCAAAAAACACCGTTCAGGTAAAGTAACCCATGTGGGTATCTATTTGGGAGATGGGAATTTTATTCATGCCAGTTCAGCAGGAAAACAAGTAGTTATCTATAATTTTAATAGAAAAAACTTCTATAAAAAACGTTTTTTATGGGGAAGACGCGTAACAAATAGTTCAATTCGTTATGTTTCAAATTAATTTTTATATTTTACTAAAAATTAATTTGAATGGAAAATAACATTTTTCTCTATTTTTTAATTGTTTCTTTTTCTTTTTCTATCTTTTTTTGCTATACTCATGCTTCATATTTCCGTTCAAAGGCTTCTGTTGCATTTTATTAAAACTCTCTTTATACTTACCATTACCATCAGTTTAGCTGTTGCCATTGAAACAATGACAATAAATTCAGCTAAACAACTAGACTCTGTTAATAACTCCTTTCAAAAAGTAAGTTCTAATTATAAAAACTTTAATCAAAATGTAACCCTTTCAGAGATTATTTATAGTGAAAAAAGTACAAAAATGCTTATGGATATGTTAATAAATAATGAAGCCAAAACATTTGCACATCTATCTCATAAAGAGTTCATTAAAAATATCTATCAACAAAATCGTTATCAACCATTTTGGTTTGATAGTCATGGAATAAAAAGAGCCAAGGTAGATGAACTTTTTCGTACAATTGATAGAGACATTACTTTAAATAAAAACGGAAGAATTCGAAAACAGTTTCAATATTTAAACAATAAAATAAAAAATACAAAAAAACGTATCTTAAAACAAGAGTTAAAACTTGATTTGGAACTCTCTTCGCTCTATAGAACCTATGTTGGATACCATATCTCAGGAGGAATTGATTGGTGGAGTTTTCAAAAACAACTCTCTTCTCTTCGTAAACGTAAAATAGCAGCAAATTGGTCAACCAATAACCCTAGATATAATATTGCAAATTTGATGTTAAATTATTCACTTTCACATGTCTTATCGGTTACAACGCCAACCAGTTTTGGCTACAAAAAAATGATTAAAGAGCTTAAACGGTTAAGAAAAATTCAAGCACAAGGGGGCTGGAAAAAAATACCTAACTCGTCTCTTTTAAGCTATGGAAAATCAGGTGCAGTGGTTACCAAACTTAAACGCCGTCTTCAAAGTGAAGGAGACTACACTTGTAAACAGACAAATAGTAGATATGATCAATGTTTGAAAAAAGCTGTTAAACGATTTCAGAAACGACATGGTATTTATGCGTCAGGAGCTATTAATAAATTAACCAGAAAAAAATTAAATCTTTCAGTTAATTGGAAAATTAAAAAAGTTCTCCTAAATATTGACAGAATCAAACGTCTACCTGACCAACCTGATGATAGATATATCATGGTAAATATCCCTGATTTCAGACTCTACTACATAGAGAATGGTCGCCAAAAATTAACCATGAGGGTTATTGTCGGAGACAAAACACATCATACTCCAGTCTTCTCAAATAAAGTTTCCTTTATTGTTCTTAACCCTTATTGGTTAATGCCTGATAGTATTGTTCAAAAAGAGATTATTCCTAAAATGTTAAAAAATCCAAAATATTTAGAAGAACGTGGATATGAAGTTCGAATGAACTATAACTTTAAAAAACCACCAATAGATACCTCTAAAATTAATTGGGCTAAAGTACTTAGAAATGGACAGACCAAGAAATATAAATTTATGCAACCTCCTGGACCAAAAAATGCTTTAGGAAAAATTAAATTTAAATTTCCAAACCGTTATGCTGTTTATCTACATGATACACCGACTCGAAAACTTTTTAAAAAAGGGTGGAGAACATTCTCTCATGGTTGTATCCGTATAGAGAAGCCAAGTGCCTTATTAAAAACATTTGCAAAACATGAACGCTCTGTCAATTATACCAAAGCAAAAAAGATTTTACGAGGAAAAGAGAAGACACAGATAAACTTATCTCAAAAAGTTCCTGTACATATTGTCTACCTTACAGCATGGATTAATACCGATGGTCTGCTCCATTATAGACCAGATGTTTATGGCTATGACTCAAAACAGCACAGAAGTAATTATTAATAGAGACTATTTTTCTCTTAAATAGAAAAGTAACTTACTCCTAGGTTATTTTTCACTATAATAGACCTTTTATAATAAAAGGGGAAAATTAGAAGAGATGGAAACAGTAAAAAAACTTTTAAACATACTACTAATTCATGCTATCTTTGTTATTGCTCTACAAGCAGAAAAGCATTCTACAAATAATAATGATCAAAATATCACTGTTCAACTAAAATATCATTTTCAAAAAAAGAGAAGAGCTCTTCTAAAACAGATTAGCAATAAACGCTTCCTCCGAAATTTTTATTATAAAAATGGCTATCAACCCTTATGGATAGATGAAAAAGGTCTCAAAGAGAGTCGGTACAAAGACCTTCTTTCCAATATAACCAATGATTTAACACTTAATAAACATGGATATTTACTAAAAGCAACTCATCTGTTAGAGAAAGAACTTGAATATAATATATCAAAAGAAGAGTTATTTCGTGTAGAGATAAAACTTACTTCACTCTATTATGATTTTTTAAAACACTCTCTATATGGAGAGATTTTATGGAAAAATTTTGCTGGAAAATTAAGAAATCAAAGACGATATAGAATTAATGCAAAATGGATAAAAGAGCGACCAAATTTTGATATAAAAAAACTTATCTCAAATCCTGATATAAATAGTACAATAGAAGAGATTCTACCAAAAAACTTTGGTTATAATAAATTACTACAAGCCTTAGAGAAACTCTATGAGATAAAAGAGCGTGGAGCATGGAGTAAACTTCCTTATTTTAAAGTTCTCAAAAAAGGAAGTACAGGAGAGATAGTTCTAAAGTTAAGAGAACGACTTAAAGCTTCTAATGATTATATAAGCTGTGAAAGAAATAGTAGTAAAGAGACTATAAATAAAATCAATAATGAAAACAATAGTTCAGTAAAAGAGCAACATATTGACCCTGATGCTATTTTTGGAGAGTGCCTAGAGAGAGCTGTTAAACATTTTCAAAAACGACATGGATTAACAGTTGATGGAATTGTAGGTGGAGGAACACAAAAAGCTTTAAATGTTTCAATTGATAAAAAAATTAATACGGTTTTAATTAATATTGACAGGGTTAAATGGCTTCCTCGCCATAATAATCAACGTTATTTAATTGTCAATCTTCCAGAGTTTATGTTGCACTATATTGAAGATAAAAAAGTAAAAAAACAACTTCGTGTAATTATAGGAGATAAAAAGCACCCTACTCCTATCTTTTCACAAGAAATATCCTATATTGTATTAAATCCTTATTGGAAAATTCCAGAAGGAATTGTACGACGAGAAGTTATTCCAAAAATGATTCGAAATAGAAATTATTTAAGAAAACAGGGTATTGTGGCACATAGAACATGGGATGAAAACTCAAGAATCATTAATGTAAGAAATCTCTATTGGGAGCAGTATCTATGGAGAGGGGTAAAATTTCCTTATCGTCTAATGCAACCACCTGGACCACGAAATGCTTTAGGAAAAATTAAATTTAAATTTCCAAATCAATTTGCTGTCTATTTGCATGACACCCCAACCAGACATCTATTTAAAAAAGATATTCGTGCATTCTCACATGGATGTGTTCGTCTCTCTAATCCAAAATCGCTTTTTGATACCATTGCTTCATTTAATAAAAATATTGATATAAAAAGGGCTGATAAGATTTTAAAAGGAAAAAGAAAAGTTCAATATAATCTTAAAAATAAACTTCCTATATACATTATCTATTTAACAGCAGGAATGAGTAATGAGGGTGACCTCGAATTTAGAAATGATATTTATCGTTACGATAAGTTTACAAAACGAAGTATTAAATAATTTAATTATTAACCAGCTTACTACAAAATCTCCTCCTTGTTTTGAAAAAAATCATTTCAAGGGGATATATTTTTAATCTACTTCCCTCTTTTTTATTATACTAACTTTTTTATAAAAGAATATTGTTAATATTTAAAAATAATTTATAATATTCTTTAATATAAATTAATATTATCATATGAAAAATAATAATATTTCTTTTTTAGTACTCTTCTGCTAGGATTCGAAATCTATATTTAATCTTAATATTAGATATAGGACTACAAAAAGGGATAATTATGAAAAAAGAAATTCTAGTATCAATATTTTTGATGCTATTCACAACATTATTAGACGCTGGTTCAGTAAACATAAGCAATCCAACCATTAATCTAGGGGAAACAACTACATTAGAAGCCATTGAATATAACTCTTCAGATTCATTTGTATGGAAAGGTGGTATAGGTTATCAAGAGATATTTGCAGATGAAGATATTTTCTATTTTGAACCTGAAGTAGCAGGAAAATATACTTTTGAGCTTATTGTTAATGGGAAAAGCGAATATAATGTTTCGGTAAAAGTAAATCCTAATCCACTACAAACACATATAGAAGCTGGAGATGACAAAACTCTCTGTTTAGGTGATGAAATTAAACTCAAAGCAACTGCACCTGCCAACAGTGACCTTGAATGGAAAATAGAAGATGATAAATATGCAGATGGTCCAGTTTTTTACTTTAATCCAATAGCTACAGGAGTATATAATATTGATCTT
>Ga0256828_1002731_pt1 | contig 10342 bp, 7 predicted proteins | sample CV88metaG_FD_185993 | JGI IMG/M metagenome (GOLD analysis project Ga0256828, IMG submission 185993) | Hydrothermal vent microbial communities from East Pacific Rise, Pacific Ocean - CV88 | ecosystem: Environmental > Aquatic > Marine > Hydrothermal vents | place: Pacific Ocean: East Pacific Rise... | reverse complement strand
CTTTTTTATTATCTACAATTAATATATATAATTGATTATTTAGTAATAATATATTTAATGAATTTGTATTTAGATACTCTTTTATATTTTCATACAATAGTGTAAAAGGGGATAAAAGATAATCTATACCAGTCTCTTTAAAATAGGTTGAGAACTCTTTTATAGCCTCTTTATCTACACCTATTTTTGTTTTTTCATCTAAAAGTATATCTCCAAACTCTTTAGAGCCATCTATCTTCTCTAACTTATGATACTGATCATATAAAGAGATCAAATAAGTATAAGGTATCTCTTTTTGTAAAATCTCAAGTTTATATACAGCATCTCTTGGTATTTGATTATCGTTTATTAAAAATACAGAACTATCTTTTTTTAAAACTTTTCCATCTTGAAAAGTTTGATAGTTTACTTTTAATTGTTTATCATATCTTAATATGGTCGCATATTGCTTTTTATTCTTTTTAAACATCCATTTAATACCTATTTATATTTTATCTAGTAACCAGCATTATACAACAACTATCTTTAGAGGTAACATTTAAATCTAGTTTTATATCATACTTCCAGTTAAATTTTTATTTCACTTATAAAAAGTTTCAATATAAACAAGATATAATAATAACTTAATTTAAACAAAATTTGAAAGAGATATTATGAAAAAATTATTTGGAACAGATGGTGTAAGAGGTAAAGCTGGTACATTCTTAGATGCAATTACAGCATTAAAATTAGCTCAAGCTGCTGGGATATACTTTAAAAAACATTCAAAAACAAAAAAGATATTATTAGGTAAAGATACACGAAGAAGTGGATATATGATAGAGAATGCATTAGTTAGTGGATTTACATCTGTTGGATTTGATGTGATACAAATAGGACCAATGCCTACTCCTGCTATTGCATATCTTACAGAATCTATGAGATGTGATGCAGGGATAATGCTAAGTGCATCTCACAACTCATTTGAGGACAATGGTGTTAAATTTTTTGATTCTCATGGAGATAAACTATCAAGTGAAGTTGAACAAGAGATAGAGAATATATTTTACAATGAAGAGTTACTAAGAAGTTCACAATGTACACACAAAGAGATAGGGTGTGCAAAAAGGATAGATGATGTAATAGGGCGATATATCGTATCTATAAAAAGCTCATTTCCTACAGATCTATCTCTAAGTGGTATGAGAATTGTACTAGATTGTGCAAATGGAGCTGCATATAAAGTAGCACCAACTATTTTAGAGGAGTTAGATGCAGATGTGATTGTTGTAAACGATAAACCAAATGGATACAACATAAACGATCGTTGTGGAGCATTACACCCAAAAGAGTTAGCAAAATTAGTTTATCAATATAGAGCAGATATAGGGATAGCCCTAGATGGTGATGCAGATAGATTAGTAATAGTAGATGAAAAAGGTGATGTTGTAGATGGAGATAAACTTCTAGGGGCATTAAGTGTTTACCTAAAAGAAAAAGGTGAACTAAAAGGTGGATGTGTAGCAACAGTTATGAGCAATGTTGCACTTGAAGAGTATCTAAAATCAAAAGATATACCACTTTTAAGAAGTAATGTAGGGGATAAAAATGTCCTTGATATTATGAAAAAAAATGGTTTCAATTTTGGTGGAGAGCAAAGTGGTCATGTGATCTTTAGCGACTATGCAAAAACAGGAGATGGACTAGCATCTGCATTGCAAGTGTTAGCATTGATCATCTCAAGTGGTAAAAAAGCTAGTGAAGTTCTAAACCCTTTTGAGCTTTCACCACAGATTCTAAAAAACATAATTGTAGAGGATAAGATCCCATTGGAAAAAATAGATGGTCTTGAAGATATTTTAGAAAGTTTTAGAGAGCAAGGGTTAAGAGATCTTATACGATACTCAGGAACTGAAAATAAGATAAGACTTCTTTTAGAGGGATCAAACAAAAATCTAGTAGAGAGTTCTATGGAAAAACTGCAAATTTTTATAAAAAGTAAATTATGTTAAAAAAACTAACTATATCTATAGTACTATTTATATCACTTTTTATAATAGATCAGTATATAAAGTTTTTATTTGTAGATGGATTTGAACTAAAAGGGGATTGTATCTCTTTAGTTCTTGCTTACAACTATGGTGTAGCATTCTCAATGTTTGCTTTTTTGCAAGAGAATCTAAAATATATCCAAATAGCTATAATGTTAATAGGTATAGGGTACCTTTATAAAAATAAAAATATTTTTAGTAGCTACTATATCCCAACAGCTTTGATACTTTCTGGGGGAGTTAGTAACATATACGATAGATTTATCCACGGTGGTGTGGTTGATTATGTTTATTGGCATTGTGGGTTTGATTTTGCTATATTTAATTTAGCAGATGTACTAATAGACCTAGCTGTTGTACTAATATTATATATCAACTATCAAGAGAATAAAAAAGAGAAGAGAGAGGAAAACTCATGAAAAAACTACTAAAAATTCAAGCTTTTTTACCATATGTATTTGTATTGTTTCTAAATGCATTTACAGACCTAGGGCATAAAATCATTATCCAAAATAGTGTATTTAAACTATATGATGGAAGTGAGCAAGTTATCTTAACTGCCATTGTAAATGGTCTTATGTTATTACCATTTGTTTTACTTTTTAGTCCATCTGGATTTATAAGTGATAAATTTCCTAAAAACCAAGTTATGAGAGTATCTGCTATTGCTGCTGTTATTATCACTGTACTTATTACTATATCTTATTATCTTGGACTATTCTGGGTTGCTTTTGGACTAACTTTAGCACTTGCAATCCAAAGTGCCATATACTCACCTGCAAAATATGGATACCTAAAAGAGTTAGTTGGAAATGAGAATATAACAGCTGGAAATGGTGTAGTTCAAGCTACAACTATTGTAGCTATATTGTGTGGTATATTTTTCTATTCTATTGGATTTGAACACTTCTTAACAGAAGCCTCATCATATAACTCTACAGATATATTAACCCAAATTGCACCCATGGGTTGGTTCTTAATACTTGGTTCTTTAATTGAACTAAAATTTGCATACTCTTTACCAAATATGAATAAAAGAATAACTCAAAAAGAGTTTAGTATGACACATTTTGCAAAAGGTAGATACCTGAAAAAAAATATAAAACTTATTTTTACAAATAAAACTATCTGGCTATCTATTGTTGGACTTTCTCTATTTTGGGGATTATCTCAAGTGGTTCTTGCTGTTTACCCTGCCTATGCAAAAGAGTATATGGGTGAGCAAAGTGTTGTAGTGGTACAAGGTCTTATGGCACTAAGTGCTATAGGTATAGTGGTGGGTTCTATTATGGCAAGCAAAGTATCTAAAAACTATATAGAAACAGGTATGATACCAATAGGTGCTATGGGTGTATTTATCACTATACTACTAATACCAATGATTACAAATATATTTTTAAGTGGATTAAACTTCTTTATGTTTGGGCTATTTGGTGGACTTATCTTAGTTCCTTTAAATTCACTTATCCAATTTAATGCCTCTGAAAAAAGATTAGGACTAGTGCTATCTGGAAACAATTTTGTTCAAAATATCACTATGATAAGTTTTCTAATAGCAACAGTATTTATAACTTTAACACAAGTAGATGTTGTAGCTATATTTTATATATTGGCATCTATAGCTTTTTTAGGTATGGTTTATACTGTTGTAACACTTCCACAATCTTTAATAAAATTTTTCATATCAAGAGTATTAGCTATACGATACCATCTTGTGGTTCAAGGGTTGGACAATATCCCACAAACAGGAGGAGTACTTCTTCTTGGAAACCATATTAGTTGGTTAGATTGGGCATTTGTACAACTTGCAACTCCACGACCTATAAAATTTGTTATGGAGAGATCTATTTATGAGAAAAAACTATTTAAACCATTTTTAGACTTTTTTGGTGTGATACCAATCTCAGCAAGAGGTGGTAGAAAGTCACTACAAAGTGTTACAGATGCTCTAAACAATGGTGAAGTGGTGTGTATATTTCCTGAAGGAACTATAAGTCGTACTGGACATTTAGGGGAGTTTAAAAGAGGTTTTGAACTTGCTGCAAAAGAAGCAAATGGTATTATTGTACCATTTTACATAGGTGGTATGTGGGGTACTAGATTCTCAAGATCAAATATAAACTTTCAAGAGTTGAACAAAACAAAATTTACAAAAGATGTTATAGTATCTTTTGGTCATCAAAAATATATAGGTACACATGCAAATGAGGTAAAACAAGCTATTTTCCAACTATCTGTAGATAGCTGGAATAGATATATTCAAAACTTTAAAAATATTGATACTACATATATCAATACAATTAAAAACAAAGGATCTGCCATTGCTCTTGTAGACTCTACGGGTGATGAGTACTCATACTATAAGATGTTTACACTAAATATACTTTTTAGAAATATTATAGCAAAAAATAAAGAGCAAAATATAGGACTACTTCTACCTACTACATCTATTGGTGCTATTATGAATATGTCAGTATTACTTGCTAATAAAACAGCTGTAAATATAAACTATACATCATCAAAAGAGGCAATGATTTCAGCAGTAGAGCAAGCTGGGATAAAGAGAGTGTATACAGCAAAAAGATTTTTAACTAAATTAAAAGCAAAAGGGATAGATGTAGAGGAGATATACAAAGATAAAGTAGATATTGTATGTGTTGAGGATCTAAAACCACTTATATCTAAAAAAGATTTTATCACTACTTATCTTTTTATTAGACTAGCTCCAAGAGCTTTAGTGCAATATAGATATAAAACTAAAAACAGACTTGATACAACAGCAGCAATACTTTTTAGTAGTGGTAGTGAAGGCTCACCTAAAGGTGTACTTCTTACACATAAAAACCTACTTGCAAATATTAAACAGATCTCAGAGATGTTAAATGTAACATCAAATGAGGTATTTTTAGGAAGCTTACCGATTTTTCATGCTTTTGGTTTAACTGTAACTACACTACTACCTTTAATAGAGGGGATAAAATTAGTTTGTCATCCAGATCCAACAGATGCTGTTGGTATTGGAAAAGCAGTAGCTAAAAACAAAGTAACATTTCTTTGTGCAACTGCAACATTTATACGACTATATACAAAAAATAGAAAACTAATACCTCTTATGTTTGACTCTTTAGAGTTAGTATTTTCAGGAGCTGAGAAACTAAATAAACAAGTAGCAGATGAGTTTAAACAAAAATTTGGTATAGATGTACTAGAGGGTTATGGAGCTACAGAGTGTTCACCACTTATTAGTGCAAATATACCATCTGCTTTAGATACAACCTATTGGGAGGTACAACTAGGAACAAAAAGGGGTACAATAGGTATGCCACTTCCTGGATGTGCTGTAAAAATAATAGATCCATTAACTCTTGATGAATTAGAGCCAAATGAGGATGGACTAATAATAGCAAGTGGTCCAAATGTGATGAAAGGGTACCTAAACAATGATGAGAAAACAAAAGATGTTTTAGTAAATATTGATGATAAAATATGGTACAAAACTGGAGATAAAGGTCATATAGATGATGATGGATTTATAACTATCATTGATAGATACTCAAGATTTGCAAAAATAGCTGGAGAGATGGTAAGTTTAACTGCTGTTGAGAATAAGATCTATGAGTATTTAGGTGATGATGAAGATATAAAATTAGTTTGTGTAAATCTTCCAGATGATAAAAAGGGTGAAAAGATTGTATTGGTTATAGATAAAGAGATAGAGAATCTAAAAAGTGAACTAATAGAGTTTGGGATCAACCCTTTATGGATCCCATCAGAGTTTAAAGTTATAGAAACTATCCCAGTACTAGGTACTGGTAAGATAGATTTTAAAAGTGCAAAAGAGATGTTGTTAAAATAATATATGGTATAAAATGATCTAAAAAAACTATTTTTTTTAAATAAGACTATATTTATCTTATTTGGATTATAATACCACAATTTAAAAATTATAAAGGATTATTATGGCAAATATTGCTGATATTAATGAAAAATTAAAATCTGTAACATACCCAGGGTTTACAAAATCTATTGTAGATTTTGGTTTTGTTAAAGATATAGATCTAAATGGAAACGATGTAACTGTAACTGTAGATATTACATCTTCAGCTCCAGAGGTTGAACAAAGTATTAAAGAGGATATTACAAAAGAGTTAAAAGTTTTAGGTCTTGGTACTATTCAAGTTATCATCACAAAACCTGCTGCTCCAAAACAACAAAGTAACTCAACAAGTGGAAAAAATATAGCTCCGCAAGTTAAAAACTTCATTATGGTAAGTTCAGGTAAAGGTGGAGTTGGAAAATCAACTACATCTGTAAATCTTGCTATTGCTTTAGCAATGCAAGGTAAAAAAGTGGGTCTACTTGATGCAGATATTTATGGTCCAAATATCCCTCGTATGGTTGGACTTGAAGGTGTAGAGCCTGAGATAGTTGGACAAAAAGTTATCCCTTTTAAAGCTTACGGAATAGAGGTTATGTCTATGGGAAGCTTAATCGATCAAGGTCAAGCATTAATGTGGAGAGGGGCGATGGTTATGAAAGCTATTACTCAACTTCTTCAAGATATAGCTTGGGGTGAATTAGATTGTTTAGTTATAGATATGCCACCAGGTACTGGTGATGCACAACTTACACTTGCACAATCTGTACCAGTTGCGGCTGGGGTAAATGTAACAACTCCTCAACATGTAGCACTAGATGATAGTAGAAGATCTTTAGATATGTTTAAAAAACTTCATATCCCAGTTGCTGGTATTGTTGAAAATATGTCTGGGTTTGTTTGTCCAAAATGTGGTGAAGAATCTGATATATTTGGTGCTGGTACTTGTGATGATTTAGCGAAAGAGTACAACACTCAAGTTATAGCAAATATACCTATTGAGCCATCTATTAGAGTTGGTGGAGATGATGGTAAACCTATAGTTTACTTCTATCCAGATTCTGCAAGTGGTAAAAGATACTTAGCTGCTGCTGAAGCTTTATGGCAAAATATTGAGAAATCTAACGAAGAGGGTACTATAGGAAATGAAGCGATTCAACCTACAATGCCAGCAGGTGTAAGTGCTTGTAGTACTCAAGGTCAAGCTCATCAAGCTGCTCAAAAACAAGCATCTTCTGGTGGTTGTGGATCTCACGGTGGTGATGGTCAAGGTGGTTGTGGGTGTAGTCACTAATTTTATAATTAGAACTACTACAACTAAAAAGGTTTGGATATTTTCCAAACCTTTTTTTATGGTTGCTAAGGTAAATATCTGTATAATTCCAAAAAATAATATCTAAAGGTAAAAAATGGATGTAGAACTACTACAACACTCAAATTTAAAAGTGTGTGCTCATGCTATAAGAACTTGTTGGCAAAGCTTCGATAAAAGTGATGATGGGGGAGAGAAAGATAAAGAGCTTATAGATAGAGTTGGAAATAAATTCAAACATGCATCAACTTTAGAACATATCACATATACATTTTATATATCTGGTGTTAGTCGTGCATTACTTCAAGAGTTAGCAAGACACCGTATGGCAAGTCCAAGTGTAAAATCTACTAGATATACACTAAAAGAGTTAAAAGATTCAGATAAAGAGATAGATTATGAGAAATTTTTAGTATATACAGGTGTAGAGGCTGTAGATGAAGCTAGTAGATTAGCGTTAGATAACTTAAAAGAGATACTTTTAGATGGTGTATCAAATGATAAAGCAAAATATTGTCTTCCAGAAAGCTATAAAACAGAGCTTACATGGACAATCAATGCAAGAAGCTTACAAAACTTTATAAGTTTAAGAAGTAGCAAAGCAGCACTATGGGAGATAAGAGATCTAGCAAATAAGATATATCTTGTACTTCCTGAAGATCATAAATATCTATTTGAAGATTGTATTGATCAAAAGGAATTATAAAATAGTATTACCAAAATAGTTATATTAAGATATTTAATGATAAACTACATATTGAAAGCTTAAAAGGGTAATATTGAAAACATATAATACTAAATATAAAGATAACAACCAACTAAGAGAGTTTATAAAACTAAATAATATAATAGATAGTAAAAAAATATTACTCCAAGTTTTCACAGGTATTTGCGACAAACTCTATATAGAGAAACTAATATATGAGATCAAAGAGCTACTCCCATCTATAAATATCATTGGTAGTACTACTGATGGTGAGATAATAGATGGTGAAGCAACTAAACTATCTACAATCTTATCTTTTACAATTTTTGATAATAGCGATATAACTATTTTACAATCAACAACAAATATCTCAAGTTTTCAAGCAGCAAAATCTATAATAAAACAATTTAATAATATAGACGATATAAAATTAGCTATCATATTTACTGATGGTTTAAACACAAATGGTGAAGGTTTTTTAAAAGCATTTAATAAATTTGCTCCAGATATTACTGTAGCTGGTGGATTAGCTGGTGATAATGCAACATTTAAAAAAACATTTATATTTACACAACACGGTATTTGTAACGAACTTGCAATTTGTGCAATATTATCAAGCAATTCATTAGTTGTAAACAACAGTTATAGTTTTGGATGGGAGACTATAGGTAAAGAGCTAACTGTAACAAAATCTATTGAGAATATTGTATATGAGATAGATGGACAATCACCTATAGCTATTTATAAAAAATATTTAGGCGATGATATAGGTGATAAATTACCATCTACAGGTATAGAGTTTCCACTTATTATCACAACAAAAGAGGGGAGAAAAATTGCTAGGGCTGTAGTTGGAAAAAATGAAGATGGTTCTTTAGTTTTTGCAGGAAATATTGCCACAGGGCAAAAAGTACATTTAGCTTATGGAAATATTGATAATATTTTCCATGATTCAAATAGATGCTATAACGAACTTATAAAAAAACCTATCGAATCTATTTTTATCTACTCATGTATGGCTCGAAAAAGATTATTGGGTGATACAATTAAAAATGAACTAATACCTATATCTAAAATTGCACCCATGAGTGGTTTTTTCACATATGGTGAGTTTTTCTATTTTTCAAATACAAATATTGAGACAAAAAATAAACTTTTTAATGAAACAATGACACTAGTAACATTGAGTGAGACCTCTAATATAAAACAAATTGACACTATAGAAAATGAGTTCTCTTCAACTACAAATACAACTATAAAAGCTCTATCTAATCTAATAAAAGAGACAACACAAGAGCTACAAGAGCTAAATAATTCACTTGAAACAAAAGTGAAAAATGAGGTTATGAAAAACTTAGAGAAAGATCAACAACTATTTGAACAATCAAGACTAGCACAAATGGGAGAGATGATAGGAAACATTGCACACCAATGGAGACAACCTTTAAGTGCTATATCATCTATTGCATCAGGTGTACAGCTTAGCAATGAATTAGATCTTCTTTCAAAAGAGGAGATCTCACAAAATATGAGTGTCATAACTGAAAAGACTGCTTATCTTTCTGATACTATTAATACTTTTAGAGATTTTTTAAAAGATGATAAAATCAAAAAAGAGGTTATACTTCAAGATAAAATAGATAAAGCTCTAAATATAGTTTACTCAACAATAAGAGATAATAATATTGAGATTATCAACAACATACCATACGATATGCCTATAAATCTAACAATCATAACAGGTGAATTACCTCAAGTTATTATCAATATTATCAACAATGCTAAAGATATTTTAATAGAAAAAGATATAGAGGATAAATGGATAAAATTAGATCTCATAACAAAAGAGAAAAGTATAATAATATCTATAGAGGATAATGGTGGTGGTATTCCAGCTAAATATTTAACAAAAATATTTGAACCATATTTTACTACAAAACATAAAAGTCAAGGTACAGGATTGGGGTTGCATATGAGCTACAAGATCATGACTAAAAGCTTAGGTGGAAATCTAACAGCAAAAAATAGTGAAAATGGTGCTATTTTTTATATAGAACTACCTATATCTTAAATTTAATCAAAATTATTGTAAAATGAGATATGAAACACTTAAAAGGTTATGGTAAACGATACTTTTCATTAGCAATTATTGCTATGTATTCTACACTAAATAAACTATCAAAAGAGGATAGTAATTTTCAGTACCATAAAAAACAGTTTGAATTTATACAACCAAGTCAAGCACCACCACAATAATTATAAAAATCATCAACAATTATAAAAATAAAACAAAAAAAGGAAAAATTATGCATATAGAAGCAGGAGTAGTTAGCGGAGCTAAAATGTTACTAAGTTATGGAACAGCAGCAGGTGTTCTTGGTATGACAGCAAAAGTTGCAGTTGAAAATATAAAAGAG
>Ga0256828_1002730_pt1 | contig 10344 bp, 10 predicted proteins | sample CV88metaG_FD_185993 | JGI IMG/M metagenome (GOLD analysis project Ga0256828, IMG submission 185993) | Hydrothermal vent microbial communities from East Pacific Rise, Pacific Ocean - CV88 | ecosystem: Environmental > Aquatic > Marine > Hydrothermal vents | place: Pacific Ocean: East Pacific Rise... | reverse complement strand
AGGCGATCAATCTGCATACACAAAAGAAGAGATCCTTCGCATCTCAATTGCGTATCTTCACAATATTGAGATTCCCAAAGAGGGTATAAAAATTTCGTTTCTGCCTATCAAGCAACGTAAAGGGGATTGCTTTATTCGACTTGCGGGAAGGGAGTTTTTTCTTCCTTTGGAAATTAAAAATTTACTTGGTGAGATATAGCTATGCTGGTCTTACTTTAAAGTTTGTAAATCTTGGAGTTGAATATAGTTATCCTTCAAAAGCATATCAATTTGTTTATGAGTAAGAGAGGGGATGTATTTTTGTAAATATTTTGTTCTGCAATCGTTGTACGCTTTGACGATACCTTTTTCAAAGCTGTTTGCAGGGTGGTTAATGTTAATGGGCTTGAGCTGTCTCTCTTTGATCTTGTCAAAAGTTTTCAGCCCCTTGTTTTTGATCTTGTAGATGGAAATCTGTATGCTCTCTTTTCCTACAGGTTTTAATCTGAACAGTCTGGCTCTGTATTGCCCATTTTTAACAAGTTTTAGTATCGAGGCATATTCAGGTACGGGTTTGTACTTTTGAAGGTGATTTAGCGTTCTTATGACCCACTCCTGTGACATCTGCTTTACAGTCTTGCCCTTGCCACTCAATCCAAGCCTTGAAGTATTCCATTTGCTCTCGGCAACCAATACTTCACGGATCACATCATGTTTCTTTTTGTAGTAGAGACCATCAATGCCGTTTCGTCCAACTTCACCTTCAATCTGTCTCCATCCGCTGTTTGTGTAAAAGCGGTGCATGATGCATTCGGTGCTTGCGCCGTTGATAATGTTGAGCTGGGGTTGTGTTTTATTAAATAACGGGGTATTCGCATTTACGTATATACCTACAAAGAAAAAAAAGAGAGCCTTATATTGTAACTTTTTCAGCATTTTTTTAAAAAAATATTAGCTTTTTAAATATATATGATGTTCAAAATTACTTTTTTTTAATTCTTTGATAAATTTACTTCTATTCTTTTCTAAGCCAATGTAGTAATCTTTAAAACTTTTTGAATATTTATTGGCGATTGATATATTTTTAGGAACAGGAATTTTAATTTCTAACATTCGTTTACCTACATCTTCCCTGTTTGTTTGCATAAAAACTATTCTCTGCCACTGTTTACGCACCTCTTTTAGACTTAATGCCCACATAAGATAAAATTGATCAAATTTATCAGGGGCGGTTGAGCGAATAATTATTACTTCTTTTGTAAATACTGAAGCTTCTTGTCCCGGCATTAGTACACAAAATTCACCAATATTCTTTGATGCTCTCTCTGGTGAAATCAAGTCGTATGGTTTAAGACCAGAAGATATATTATCCTTATTTTTACTTTTTTTAGCCCAAAATTCTTTTGCTAACTCAAAAGGTATCATATTTGTAGGATTTATGTTAACATGACCTGCGCGTAAATCAGAAACTTTTATATAAGGGACTGTTCCAAGCCTTTGATCTACACTTGGGCTTCCATGCCCCCCAAAAATGGTAATTAGTCCCTGTGATAACATTTCTCCCAAACACATAAGTGTAAAATCACTATTTCCTTGAAAACAAGACTCTATGTCATGTAATGTTCTTTTATCATAATATTGAGGAACATATATGTCTTTTTCTATAAGTACTTTGTAATCTTGATAAAAGACTTCTTCTCTATCAAAATCTCCTTGAATAATTTTTTCACAACAAATCGCAAGATCATCATCAATATCTTCTGTGCGAAATCCAGTTTCAGGATTTACTATGTATTGTTCATTTCCATCCTTGTTAATCCCACAAGTTTGAGCATTTACTACTAAAACCTTTCCCTTTTTATACCAACTTGGCTTATCCATTATCTCCTCCAATCTTCTCAAATATATAAAAATTTGTTTTCGCTCTACAAAACCCCTGAAATGCTTCCATTGGAATATTAAGCATGGCTTTAAGCTCCAGCCTGTTGTGCATCCAAACTCTTATCCACCTATATGATGGGGAAAACATATATGTTTCTGGAAGAATAATACCAAGCCGTCCTCCATCTACAAGTAGCTCGTAACATCTTTCTATAAAAACGAGACCTATTTCTCTTTCTTCATATAAAGTTTTTGAAAAAAACAAACTACCATTTTTTCTTTTTTTGGGCTTTCTTGCTATGGTCAAACCTGATGCTTTTGCATCACTTGTTGAAACTTTTAAATCTTTCCCAAAAGGTGGATTTGTAATAATACAAGTAAACGATTGAGGTTTAAGTGCCATTTGCAACTCAGGAAAGTATGAACTCCATAAATGCTTTCGGATAGAGTCGCCAAGATATGTATTGGTACTGCCATCACCAACAATAAGCATAATTGCTTTTGTAAGTTTAACATTTATCCTATCCTTATCAACACCATATAAATTTCTATTTGCCCACCCAATTGAATCGCTTGCAGACATATTTGGGTGCGATTCAATTAATTGCCTATAAGCCTCTAAGAGAAAACCTCCTGTACCACAGGCAGGATCTAAGACTTTATCCGAAGGTTTAATCTCTAAAAGCTTGACAGCACTTCTAATTACAGGGTAAGGTGTATAATATTGCCCTTCTTCAGATTTCAAACTTGAGGTTCTAAAAATTTGAAAAGCTTCAGAAATTACACTTACAGTTGTATCTCGAAGTTTGTACGGTGCAAGCTCATAAGCACATACATGTAAAGTATGGGGGTCAAGATTGATTTTATTATCGGCATCAGTAGTAAATAAGTCATTATGCGCAAGCTTCATATCTTGAAAAAGTGTTGAAATTTTCTGTGCTGTATCATCCTCGCTGCTCCATACTTGAAATGGAACAGGTTTTGATGGGGAATACTTAGCTTGCTTATCTCCTTCTAGTTTTGCCAAAATAACATTAAGTAGATTATTTAGCTGGTCGTCTCGTCTGGTACTTTTTGTATCTCTTGCAACAACTACATTTAGTAATCTTTTAAAAACTTTCTTTAGTTCTTTGGTTGAGGGTTCTCTTAAATCCTTCCATAAAAGTTTTTTTTCACCTGAGAAAATGAGATTATCTGTAGGTTTTGGCAGGATAGCATTTTCCCTAACTTTATATTTTCCATCTGCTGTACGATATACAAGAGTTGTATCTTCACCATTTGTCCAAACTCCCAAAAGCACATGAGGCTCTAAACTCATATAAATTTTTAATTGATTTATTCCCTCTTTCTTATTAGGGGCTTTTGTTTCAATAATTATTTGAAGATGTTCGTATTCATCCATGTGTGAGGGATGATCGAAAATTGCAATATCGATAGGAAAAGATTTAAATCTATGTCCTAACTCTCGCTTGCTGGCATCACTTGGAGTCTTAGGCACACGCCACTCAGGTTCATATTTTAATTGATTTTTATCCCAACCTAACTTAATAAGTTTATCAATTAACGGTAATCGAACTTCGGTATGTTCCGACATGGTTTGTATCCTTTGATATTATTTTTTTAAACAAATAGTTTATTATGGAAAGTGTGCTTTTGCAAAAACAGTATTATATTAATTTCTCATATCTTTTTCAAAAGCCTAATAACCTTTCCAATAATTACTATAAATCCTCTTAATAGCTTATTTCCATATATACTTCGACTTTGAGTTTAGGCTTTTTTAATTTTCCATTCCCCACATATGCAATGATAAAAATAAACCTAATACATCTTTAACATTAGGATTGTTCTGCAAAATCAATTCTTTCCATGCCTTAAAATGGGCACCCGTTGTTAGTACGTCATCTATCAATATGACAAGTCCCGAAGAACAATTCTGAAGACTTGTACATACTGTTTGACTTTTAATAGTTGCAATATCCCTACTACCTCCGGTATGGGCGGGAGTATGGGCTATTGCAGTATCCAAAATCTTTTCGACATGAAGGTTGGAGTGGCATTGATGTAGACCGTCTACGGCTTGATCTATTCTATCATCCCATTTTGCATGTCCTCTTGGCTTAGAAGTGGGTGCGGGAACAATAACCACACAACTATCGGGGTATTTTTGCTTGCACAGCATTTTTGTAAACTTTTCAATAGCATCTATTTTATACTTCCATTCTGGCTTACCTTTCCGATCAACAGGCTTTTTAAAATTATGTACCAAGTTGTTAGCAGGAGAGTGAGTAAACCCTTCAGCTTCTTTTTCTAAAAAATAATAACACTTATCGGTATCATCCAAATAAGGTCTTGGATGCAAATTCAAATCTAATTTATGAAGTTTTGGAGCCATCTATTATAACTCCTTCCAAATATCATCCATATTGTGTACCCGTATGGCACCCTTTTTCTGATATGTGTGCGGCCATTTTAGCCCTGTTTGTTCAAAACAAGAATTAAGAATAAAAAGTTTGCGGCCCATCTCCATACAGGCTCTTGCTTGGGTCAGTGTACCGCTTGTATCAGATGCCTCTATGATAATAGTCGCATCAGATACAGCTGCCATTGTGACATTTCTTTGTGGAAAATAGAAACGCTTCGTATTGAAATGTTCTTGAGAATATCGATAGATGGGAACATGACTTATTAGTAAGTGCTCTTTGGCTACAGCTTCCTGCAAATCTTTATTTTTCTTTGGATAATACTCCGTTATGGGTGTACCAATTACCCCGATGAGTTTCCCATTATTCTCTAAAGCGGAGGTCATCGCAGCGGTATCAATGCCTTCGGCTAAACCAGAGACAACAATGTAGCCTGCTTTAACAAGTTCTTTTGCAATCTTTCTTGCTCTTGCTTTGCCTTCAGGTGTAGCTTTTCTTGCACCAACAATAGATATGCGCTTAGGCTGGTTTAATAAATCTATATCACCTCGGTAATACAAAAGTTTTATAGGGTATTTGGGGTCTTTCAGTGCTGATGGATATTGATAGCTTTTTGCCGTCATAATAGAAAAGTTGACATCTATTTTTTTAAAATAGGCAGTCACCTTATCCATATTCTCCATATCGATTATAGGATTGATAGCCTTGGAAGGAAGATCAATATTTTTTAGATACTCGGATGCCACTTTCTTTAGTGTTGCACCCTCTCTCATCCATAGGGTTTCATAGGCAATCATTTCAACATATGGAGAAATGCTATTCATGCTTTCAAATGAAGTTACAATATCATGCACAGCCATCAATTCAAACCCTCCATTTTAAGACACTTAGTATATCAAAAATATTTTAAACCTCTTTTGTTTAAGTATATATATTATACCATATTTTGTTTACTATATCGCTATTATAGGATGTATAAAGTATAAAATATATACCAGAAAGTATTTTATGTATAGAAAAGAGTTAATTGACAGATTGGAAGCGCTTGGTTTAAATCAAAAAGAGTTTGCAGAATTACTCGGCTATAGCTACCAAACTGTAAAACAATGGAAAGACAAGAAGATCCCAAAGTGGGTTCCAATACTTCTTGAGCATTTTGAGGGGATTCAGCACAATAGAGAACTTGCTGAAAAATATGGACTTAGCTATCAATCCCACAAAGAGGTACAGTAGGATATTTTTCATATCTTGCGACCACGGGAACAAAGACAGGATCGTTTGTGTATCAGTCGTTACGATAGATACTGATCTGATACTTTTTTAAAACGTGTGGGTTTTGAGAGAAGAAAGACTGATGAAACGATGTATAATATACCCAAACAAAATCTAACGAAAGGGATTTGATCGTCTACAGTCATGCGTATACAAAATAAAAAGCAATTAAGAGAATTGCAAATCTATATTGAAATCGGGCAGTCTATAGCTAGTTGACAGTGACAGTCCACTGTCAACTACTTAGTTTCTCTTTTGTTTCTTCTATGAGGTCTTTCCAAAGTGTTTTTTTAAAGTCCATCATACCTCTCCTTTGACTTAATTCATTTTATCATATTTTTCCAATACCCTTCTCTGGCATATTTTATAGGATATGGCAAAACTGTAAAGTTCTTGTTTTTGACAAAATAAAACTCCATTAGTGGCACAATATCCAAAATATCAATCTCTCCTTGGACAGGAATAATTTTACGGTATGGGCTATTACTGCCAATAGTTTCCGTTAGGTTTCCAGATGGAGTTCCTACATGATATACGGTATAGAAATCCTTTTTTTTGTAGGTAATCCCTATTAGACCTGCAAAGGCTTCTTTTTGAAGCCCTCTTGGGAGGAAGCGCAAAGCTCTTCCCGCAATCTTTTCAAGTGCATTTTTCAACTTACGGCTTTTTTTATCAAAAGAAGAGAATAGCTTATTGGACGGCACTCCCTTTGTGGTGGCAATACTGTCTATAAATAAAATAAAACGCTCTCTTTGGCTTTGGGGCAAATTTTCATCAATATATGAAGGTTTTAGAGGATATTGTTGTACTTGGTCAGCACACGAAATTACATCATTTTTTTCAAAGTAATGTATCTTCATATTTTCTTCATAGGTTTCTGTAAGAATGTTGAACTCAGGGAGCGGGAAGATGGGTGTCCTTGTACCTAAAACCATGTTACCTTTGCTATCAGTTATAATAAACTCCGGATATTCGTTTTGGGGTAACTCATAGAGTGCCACCTTAATTTCTTCAAGTTCCTCTTTGCTTGGCATTGAGGCTTTCATCCTACCATTTTCAAGAAATGCTTTGCCACATACGATTTCAGCCTCTTCTTTTTGTTGATGATTTTCGATGGAGAAGAAGGTTAACCCTTCAAGATCGTTGGAGTGTTCAATAAAAGGTGCATACCCATTAAGCTCACACTTTATAGAAAGTTCTTTTAAAATAACACTCAAAGTGGTCTTTCCAATCTCTTCTGCTTCATCTACTTTGTCACAGGTATAGTTTTGAACAGGGGTACTTCTATTAATACTTCGATATGGATCGTCTTCCTTGGCTTCTTGGTAATATTCCCGTAAAAGTGTAAGGGATATATTAGGCACATCTGTATCTATGCCTTCTGAAATGGAAATATCAATAGAGTCATCAAAAAGACTGTATGCGGTATTATCCAAAAAGGTATCGAGTTCGTCTTTGAGAACTATTGCCTGTTCTCTACACCTTTGATCGAGTACAGCGATATTGATCCTGTCTATACGTTTGATATAGTTTACAATCGTTTCATCAAGCCTCTCTTTTTGATGCTTTAGGTCTTTTCCCTCCGAATAGACTTCAAGCTCTTCCTCGACAAATTTAAAATCCATATAGTCTGCCAAATATGTCCGTATCTCTTCGGCTATTTTATAAAAGAAGTATGTTTTTGACTCTTTGAATTTGTTATCAAGATGCAGGAACGGGATATTTGCTTTTCTGTTACCTTTGCTTCCCTTTTGGTAAACCTCTTTTTCTGTATCTTTTTCTTTATTGTATGGTCTAAGAACACCATACTCTTCTACATAGTATTGACGGTCTGAAGTCGGGGATTTGGCTTTCTTGAAACTTGTTGCTCCCAAGGTCATAAAGAGCCCATCTTCATTTTCCTTGAGCTGTACTTGGAGTGCAAACATATCTGCTGTTTTAGAAGGAGTAAAGCTATAAGGATAGTAAATATCATAGGGATTGCCTTCCAATTCAAACATGACGGATTTTCCAAGCATGATCGAGAGCATCATTGAGAACATACCTTTATCTGAGATGCTTCGTAGTATCTGTGCCAGTCCTATCTTCTTGATACTGAAATCGGATTTAGTGTCAGATCAAGTGTTGGCTAGTACATATAAATTCATTACGCTACTGAACTATTCAACGCAAACTTCAACGGCGTATAGTTCTTCAACTGTTCACCGAGAACGTCCTTACGGCTTTGATGCTCAAAAAACTCCACACCTCCCAGCTCAACACCCTTGGCTCTTGCCGTTGCTGCCACTGCTTCTGCTTTGGTCTCCTCTTTCATGTAGGCTTCGTCCTTGGCTTTGTCGGTGGAGAAGTCGGTGAAGGCTAAGTCTTTGTTTGTTTTGGTTGCTTTGCTGTAAGGCATCAATACAATCCTTTGTCTGTGGGGATTTTGCTGACGGTATAGTTCATTTCTGTTACTGTTTTGTCTGTGGAGGTTACTAAATTTTTAAGCGTTGCGAAATGAGTTAGTTCGTTTTGAAGTACAGTTCTAAAACCACTATCTATGCCATCAATCGTTTTTAGTACATTACTGTTTGTATTTACTATATTATCATTAATAGCATGAAGCCCCTTATCCAACTCCCTGAACTTCTCCCTCACAAGCTGTTTCACCTCTTCATTGTCGCCAAAAGCATCTTTGAGCATCTCTTTCAGCTCCTCTTTACCGATCTTGACGGTATCTTGAAGTGCCTCATAGTGTATATGCGCCTCCACTGCGCTCTTGGCTGAGAGCAATTCTTTCATAAAGCGTTCACCCTGCTCAATAATGGAAATAAGCTGCCCTCTTGCCATCTCTTCGAGTTTGGCTTGTATCGCATCGACCTTTGAGATCAGCTCGGTGTTGCTTTGCTCTAAAGCATCTAAAATTTCTAATCTTTCCATGATTTTTTCAAACATTATTTTTGTTTCCATAGCCTACTCCTTTTGGTTATTTTATCATAATACTGTTTTTAATCATAAATTCTAAAATGTTTCAATGAGTGAATGAATACTGTTCTCCATCTTTATTTTTTCAGAGTAATGTCGAAAAGCTTTATAAATACCTACTGGAAACTTTCTACGCTTTTTATCTCCGCCGAACCTACCTTGATTTACGGATATGACATCTTTTATCCGCCTCAATAGGGAAGCGTCCATTTTTTCTGTTAAGCTGAATATAATACCTGCATAAGCATCTTTATTTTTACGTTCAATATCAAGGATATATACAAATTTATCAGATAGATATATTTCACACACCAAAAGTCTTCGAGGTCTGCCTTTTGATATGAAAGCCCAATTGCTTCTACGACCGTCAAAAGTCTTTTTTCTTTTCAGATCACAAAAGACCACTTCACTGTGCCTGTCTGCATCGTCTGATAAAAAACATATCTGCTCATTTAATGATTTGATTGCATCAAGCAATATCTTTAGATGGTTTTCTTTGTCAATATCCTTATGTTCTATTGCAGCTACTGGTTTTGATGCATTTTGATCGCTCAATGGCGATGCAGATGCCGCTTCGGCTTTGTGCGGCTTTACTTTCCCCGTTAAAGCTTCCAGTTTTTTCTTTATGTTTTTTACTTTGCGCACTTTATCAGGAGGAATATTGGCAGTTATCTCTGATTTAACATAGCTTTTTCCTGCATGCCTTCCAGCATCTACATCATCAATAAGAGGTATCTCGTCTGTCACAACATTTTCATTATTCAATTTTCTCCGAGCTGTTTTCTCTTGGTCATTTTCGGTATCATTGTCTTCATATGCTATTATATGTTCTGAGGGAAGATCATATGATCTAATCTGGTGTACCCAAAATCGGTTATTCTGCTTATCATACAGCCCTGTCGCTTCAATATTAAAATCATTAGGATGATAGGGAGATACCTCCATAAAAGAATATTTCAGTCCATTTTGCGTTAGTTGGTTATTTATAAGACTTGATCTTATTTTAGAAACATTTATCCTTGTTTGATCATTGCAGGACAAATAAGCCAATAAAAATTTTGTTGAGATATGATAGTTGCCTACAGTATCAATATAATACACATCCTCATCTTCTCTACTAATATACCAATCACTTAGGTGTTTTTCAATAACATTATCTATCGGCATTATCGATATATCATGTAGAACTGTATGTGTATTAGGTGCATATGTCGAAAGCAGTATCTCCAAGGATGGAATAAACACCTCCATTCCATCAGCTGTAGTAAAAACTGTAAATACAGATATAACATTGTGCTGTTCCTGATCTAATTTATCAATATCTATTATGCTTTTGCTTCCTAATTTTGATGTTTTGTTACTAATGACCAGTTTGGTTAACGGAGGGGTAGCACTAGAAAAAGAAAAAGAAAGGGTTTTTGATTTAAAACCCTTTCTTTTTTTGCAATAATAATTATGAACAGGTTTTTGATTTTTCCAAACTGACCCCATTCTTGCAACAAAAAGATGCGTAAAAATAATTTCTGTAGTGAATTTGTTACTTCCATTCAATGATTCCAAGGAAACTTCCGCTAAAAATACAGATGCTTCGGGAGATGGATTTTTACGCAAAAGTCCCCAATTGGTAATAATATATTCTTGATTATCAAGTGGAAAGGAAGGAATAAAAAAAGCTTTTTCTTGTTTTGTACTCATAATAATATTTTACCAATTTTAATTGGAATTTATCATTTTTAATTGGAAATGACAACCCCCACCAAAAATGGATGCTGAAGTAGCTGTATGGTGGGGAGATCTGTCCGGACGTCTTGGTGCAAAAGAGGGA